>JAESGY010000314.1_pt1 | contig 27664 bp, 20 predicted proteins | sample 9269841 | NCBI WGS metagenome assembly JAESGY01 (sample SAMN17022865, study PRJNA683097) | algae metagenome | isolation source: Spirirestis rafaelensis WJT71-NPBG6 and co-occurring heterotrophs from... | place: USA: Pinto Wells, Joshua Tree National Park, Colorado Desert, CA | collected 2006-08-15
TCGCGAGCCGTTCGCAGGCGGCATCCTCGGTATGCTCGCCCTTCACCACCTCCACGCCCGGTACCAGATGCGCCGGCAGGAAGAAGTGCAGGTTCGCCATGCGCCCCTGCGTCGCGCAGCCTTCCGCGATGTCGGTGATGCGGAAGCCCGAGGCGTTGCTGGCCACCGGCACGGCGGGCGGCACCAGCCGGTCCAGCTCGGCGAAGACCTGGCGCTTCAGCGTCAGCTTCTCCGGCACCGCCTCCACCACCAAATCGGCATCCGAGAAGCCGACATCCTCGAGGGAAGCGACCAGGTCGAGCGCATCCACGCGCGCCGCCGGCGCGCCGAGCTGGGAAAGGGAGAGGGTCACGCGGTCCAGCCGTGCCGGCCAGCTCGCGCGGTCGGGCTCCACCGCCGTCACGCGCCAGCCGCCGGCGAGGAAGATGGCGGCGATGTCGCAGCCCATCAAGCCGAAGCCGATGACGGCGGCATGTCCCTTGGCGGGTTCGGGTGGCATCGGGCGTTCCTCGTGCTGGCCCCGGAACCCTATTCCGCCGCGGCCTCGCTGGCGAGGGCCGCCGCCGGCCACCGGCGGGGCCGACCAGGGCGGCGTGGAACCACGACACTCGCTCGCTGCGCAGGGTCGGCTGGAGGTCCCGGGTGGTGGCCGGCATGGCGGCAACCCCCTTGTGGAGGATCACCGCGTTCCAAAGGCGCGACGGCCGGGTTTCATACCTGGCTCATGACATGCTGACGCATGTCCTGCCTCAAACGCCGGCGGTCCTCCGGGCCTTGGCTTCGCGGCATTAGAGCAAACTCCGACCAGGTAGACCCACCTGGGCGGGGTAGTTTGCTCGCCTGAACAAAGACCTAGAGCGGCTGGAGTGAGCCATTGCGAATGGAAGCCGCTCTGGCCGCGGCGCGCCTTCGCGCGCCCGGCCCGCTTCGCGGGCCGCAGGTCGGGACGTCATGAGCCAGGTATCGGTCAAAGATTGCCCGGCTTTGCCGCCGCCCGCGGGGCGGACCAGATGCCGGGCCGCACCGCCGCCGCCGTGATGGCGCCATAGGCGGTGATGCCGAGCGCGACCGCGACGAACTGCCCCGTCAGGCCGAAGCCCAGCAGGTCCGACAGCACCCAGCCGCCGCCGACCGCAAGCCCGATGCGCGAGAGCGCCGCCGCCACCGGCCAGCGCATCCGCCCCGCGCCCATGGAGGCGAAGTAGAGCGCCATGCCGACGCCGAAGCCCGGCAGCGCCCAGCCGATGATGGCCAGCGCCTGGGTCGCGATCGCCACCACCGCGGGGTCGCTGCTGAAGGCGGCGGCCGTCATGCCGGGGAAGAGCGCGACGAAGAAGCCGACACCCGCCGTGACCGCCAGCGCCATCAGCGCCCCGGCCCAGGCGGTGCGCCGCGCCGTCACCCAGTCCCCGGCCCCGACCGCGCGGCCGACCAGCGCCGTCAGCGCCGAGCCGACGCCGAAGGCCAGTGGCACCATCAGGAATTCCAGCCGGGCCGAGACGCCATAGGCCGCGACCGCCGCCGCGCCGTGCTGCGCGATGCGGGCGGTGACCAGGATGGTGGTCAGGTTGGCGATGGTCGCCATGACGCAGGCGATCAGCCCGACCGAGAGGATGCGGCCGAACAGCGCCCGTTCGAGAGGAAGGCGCCACCGATTCACGCTCCGGGCCCCTGGCCCTCCGCGATCGGAGGCGAGCGGCACACGGAACGTCGGCCGGAACCCCGCCCCGCCCGCCAGCACCACTGCCGCCATGCCCGCCGTCGCCGCCGTCATCACCAGGGCGAAGGCGATGCCGGCGCCCGCCAGGCCGAGGCCCGCGGGCTCCATCAGCGCCCAGGCCAGCGGCACATAGCCGAGCCAGGCGATGAGCAGCACGCGGGAGGCGAGCGCATGCCGCCCCCCGCCGCGCAGGACGGAGGCCAGGGTATTGGCCAGCCAGGCCGGGATGGCGCCCGCCCCGAACAGCCAGGCGCAATAGGCGGCGGCGGCCTCGGCTGCCTCCGCCCCGCCGATCAGGCCGAGGATCTCCCGCGGGAAGCCGGCCAGCAGCACGGCGTAGACCAGGCCGAAGCCGAGGGCGATGACGACGGCATGCAGCACCAGCGCCGAGGCTTCCTCCCGCCGGTTGGCGCCGAGCGCGCGGGCGATGGCGGACACCACGCCACCACCCATGGCGCCGGTGGACATCTGCTGCAGCAGCAAGGCGAAGGGCAGCACCACCGCCCAGCCGGCCAGCGCCGCCGTACCCTGCCGCGCCGCCAGCCATGGCTCGAAGAGCTGGCAGAGCGACTGCACCGCGGCGACCAGCGTGGTCGGGGCGGCCAGCGTCAGGACGCGGCGCAGCAGCGTCGAGAGCGGCGGCGCGGCGGGCGGCGCGAGCGTTGCGGTGGGGGCGAGGCCGTCAGCCATGCCCTGGCTCCCCGCCGAAGCGCGCGTGGGTGGCCTGGCCGGCGCCGGGGCCGGGCAGCACCCGGACATCCTCGGGCCGCAGCGGCGTGCCGGCGGAGGAGAGCACCGGCGGGGCCTGCACCGGACGGCCGGTCGCGGCTTCCTCCAGCACCACCGGCGGTCCGTCCGGCCCGGTCATCCATCGGTCGGCCCAGGCCTTGAGGGCGAGATAGGCCGGGAAGAAATCGCGGCCCTTCTCGGTCAGCCGGTATTCGTGCCGCGCCCCTGCCCCCCTGGTTTCGGAGAGGGGGACCTTCTCCAGCAGGCCATGCTCGGTCAGCTCCCTGAGTCGCGCCGAGAGGATGTTGGGGGCAATGCCGAGATTCTGCTCGAACGCGTCGAAGCGGGTGGTGCCGTAGAAGGCCTCCCGCAGGACCAGCATGGCCCAGCGTTCCCCGAGCACCGCCATGGAGCGGGCGACGGGGCAGCGCATCCGGGTGAAGTCGGTGCGGCCCATGATGGGACGTGTCCTTGTTGGCTTGCGCCATGCAAGCATTCCGACTTGCGGAATGCAAGCTTTTCCGCCGCGCGCCCGACAGGCTCGTGGGATGGCGCCTGCCGGGGCGCCAACCCCCTTCGGCCGCTTGCCTGGCGGCCCGCCAATGGCGAGGCCCCGTCAGCCCTGCTGGGCGAGGGCCGCCAGCCCCAGCATGGCCGCGTCCGGCCGCATGATCAGATGCGCCGGGATCGGGGCCAGCCAGTCCCGGAACCGCCCCTTGGCCTCGAATCGCGCCCGGAAGCGGGAGGCGGCGAGGAATTCCGGGAAGCGCGGGCAGATGCCGCCGGCCACGTACACGCCGCCCCTGGCGCCGTAGAGCAGCGCCAGGTCGCCCGCGACGCTGCCCAGCTGGGCGCAGAACATCTCCAGCGCCTCCAGGCAGACCCGGCATTCCCCCGAAAGGCCGCGCGCCGTGAGGGTTGCCGCCTCCAGCGGCTCCGCCGCCACATCGTCGAGGGCGCTGAGCGCGGCATGGATGTTCTCGATCCCCTGGCCCGACAGCAGCCGCTCGGCCGAGACATGGCCATGCCGGGCGCGCAGCCATTCCACCACCGCCGCCTCCCGCGCGTCATGCGCGGCGAGGCTGGCATGGCCGCCCTCCGTCACCAGCACCCGGTCCGGCGGCAGGAAGGCCCCGACGCCGAGGCCGGTGCCGGGGCCGAGCACCGCCATGGGCTCCCCCGGCGCGCCGGTGCCGCCGCCGAGCGGATGGAGGTCGGCGCCCGAAAGGTGCGGCAGGGACCAGGAGAAGGCGGCGAAATCATTCACCACCCGCACCCGGCCGATGCCGAGCACGGCGGCGATCTCGGCGCCGTCCACCACCCAGTCCCGGTTGGTCAGCGTCACGCGGTTCTGCTGCACCGGGCCGGCCACGGCCAGCACCGCGGCGGCTGGCGGCGGACGGCCGCCGAGGAAGTCCGCGATGGCGGCGATGATGCCGGTGAAGCCGGACAGCGGCAGGTTCACCGGCGGCGTGTAGGACTCGCCCTCCAGCAGGGCGAAGCGGGCATTGGTGCCACCGATATCGGCGAGGAGCATCGTCATCCCACCAATCTGGAGGGAGGCCGCCCCTCCAGGCCACCCCGGCTTGGGCCGAAAGGCCTTTGGAAACCAGAAGTGAGGAGCGCCGCTGGGGCCCCCGGCCATGCACCGCCGCAGGTCGGTTCGGGGCCGCCACGGGGATGAACGGGTGCTGTGCGGTACCCTGAAGCCGGAGAAGGCCGGGTCCATCACCGCCCGGGCCCCCTGGGGGGCCACCGCCCAGGTGCAGCGGCTGTAGCCGGTGGCCCGCGGCATCCCTACCCTGCCGCGGAAGGGAAGGACACGCCGCCATGAAGATCGACCAGGTCTCGCTCACCCTCTTCGCCTGGGAGGGCATCCCGCCCACGCGTTACCACGCCGCGGCGAAGCTGGAGAGCGGCTCCTCCGCCCTCGGCCTGCTGACCATCGGGACCGATGCCGGGCTGCAGGGCCATGCCTTCCTCGGCTCCGCCACCCACACGGCGGTGAATGACGGGCCGGGGCTGATCCGCTTCCTCAAGCCCCTGCTGATGGGCCGGGACCCGCTGGAGCGGGAGGCGATCAACGCGAAGCTCTGGCCCATGTCGCGCCTCGTCTCCGTCCGCTCGATCGGCGCGGTGGACGTCGCGCTCTGGGACCTCGCCGGCAAGGCGGCCGGCATGCCCATCCACCGGCTGCTCGGCACCTGCCGCCATGCCATCCCGGCCTATGCCAGTTCCCAGGTGCTGGACGATGCCTCGGCCTATGCCGAGGAGGCCGTCGCCTTCCGCGATGCCGGCTGGGCCGCCTACAAGATCCACCCGCCGCAGCATCCGGCGACGGACATCAAGGTCTGCGAGGCCGTCCGCCGCGCCGTCGGCGACGACTACACCCTAATGCTGGACAGCACCTGGTCCTACGACTTCCCCGCCGCCATGCGCGTCGGCCGCGCCATCGAGAAGCTCGGCTTCCTCTGGTACGAGGACCCGCTGCACGACCAGGACATCACCAACTACGTCAAGCTGCGGCAGAAGCTCGACATCCCGATCATGGCGACGGAATACCCGGCCGGGGGACTCGAATCCTACGCGCCCTGGATCATGCTGCAGGCCACCGACTATCTCCGCGGCGATGTCGCGGTGAAGGGCGGTATCACCACCCTGGTGAAGACCGCGCATCTCGCCGAGGCCTTCCGCATGACCTACGAGATCCATCACGGCGGCAATTCGCTGAACAACCTCGCCAACCTCCATGTCGCCTGCGCCATCCGCAACACCACCTATTTCGAGGTGCTGCTGCCCGACGGCGCGCACAAATACGGCCTGGCGAAGGAGATCGAGGTGGGGCCCGACGGCCTCGTTCATGCGCCGGAGGGCCCAGGCCTCGGCGCCGAGATCGATCTCGAACTGATCCGGCGGAAGACGGTGGCGGTGCTGGAATAGCGCCGCGCCAGCCTGCGCTCATCCCGGCTGGCAGCACCCCGGGGGAGCGCAGGCAGGTCAGCGCGCCCGGGCACCGCGGCGCCCCGGGCCACCCGCAACCACGTCAGGCCGCGGTGGGTTCCGTCTCCGGCGTCGCGCGGCGCACTGTGCCGCCCCATTCCTGCACCACATCGCCGCCCGAGAGGGCGAAGGGGGCGGGGTTCGGGTCCTGCACCAGCACATCCGGCCGCAGCAGCCGGATGATCTCCAGCGGCGTCTCCCCGCCGAAGCGCGCGATCAGGTCCACGCCCGGCATCTCCGCCAGCATAGAGGCGGCCGGATCGGCATCGCCGAGCCCGACCACCAGCCGGTCGCACCAGCTCCGCGCCTGCGCCACCACCTCCGGCGCGCTGTTCGACCCGCTGCCGACCAGGAAGCCCACGCGGTTGCCGGCGCGGCGCCAGCGCTCCACCCGCTCGGCCGCCTCGGCCCGTGTCGCCATCTTGCGGGTGGCGAGCCGCCCGGGCGTCAGCGCCTCCAGGAACTCGTCCTCCCGCACCACTGCGATGCCGGTCTTGCCCAGCACGATGCCGGCCGCCAGCGCGCCCAGCCGCGCGATCGAGACCAGCGGCAGCCCGGCGGCCAGCCCGGCCGCGGCCACGGCGACCACCACATCGCTCGCGCCGGAGGGATCGACCACCTCCGCCACGTCGCTCGGCAGGTGGCGGACGATGTCGCCTCCCTCCTCGGGCTCGACCAGCGTCACGCCCTGCTCGCCGCGGACCACCATCACCGCGCCGAAGCCGTGCAGGCTGCGCAGCGCGGCGGCGGCGGCGGCGATCTCGGCCTCCGTGCCCGTGGGCAGGCCGGTCGCCTCGGCCAGTTCCGCCACATCGGGCATAATCAGGTCGGCGCCGGCATAGCGGGCATGGTCCCCGCCCTTCGGGTCCACCACCACCTTGCGGCCGGCGGCCTGCGCGGCGGCGATCAGCCGGGCCGGGGTATCGCCGGCCAGCACGCCCTTGCGGTAGTCGGACAGCACCATCACCGCGGTGGCGGCCACCGCATCGCCCGCGATGCGCACCAGCCGGTCCGCCAGCCGCTGGTGGATGGGCGCCACGATCTCATGGTCCGCCCGCAGCAAGTGCTGGCCGGTGGCGACGAAGCGGGTCTTGGTGGTGGTGGCGCGGCCGCCCTGGACCAGCAGCCAGGGCTCGACGCCCGGCTGGCCGCCGATGAGGCCCGTGAGGTCGCTGCCCGCCTGGTCGTCGCCAACCACGGAGACGAAGGCGACCGCAGCGCCGAGCGCCGTCAGGTTCCGCACGATATTGCCGGCGCCGCCGGGCAGCGCCACCTCCCGCTCCACCGTCAGCACCGGCACGGGCGCTTCCGGGCTCACCCGCTCCACCCGGCCATAGACGTAGCGGTCCAGCATCGCGTCGCCGACGACCAGCACCGTGCCGCGCTTGAGCTGGCGGATGGCATCGAACAGCGCAGTGGGAAGCGGACCAGGTGGGCCAGGACGGGGGGCGGGCGCGGGTCCGTGCATCTTCCTGCGGTAGCGCAGGCTTGGGTCGCGGCGCAAGGCATCGTACCTCGATTCAACGGGAACGAATTCGCAGGTCTAAGATATTACACATTCATCGTGATGGTGGCCCCCTGCATCGCCTGCGGAGGAATGGAGCAAACGCCACCTGACGCGGCGGGTGCCTGCGGCGGACTTGGCCCACCCGAACAGGGGTCAGCCTGTCGCGCGCGATGGTCAACGGAAGCGCCAGGACGAGGCGCCGCAACCCGGGGCCGGTCCGGCCAGGCACACGGCTCAGCTCGCCAGGAAGCGCAGCCGCTGTCCTTCCAGCACCAGGCAGGTGAGGTCCCCACCGAAGCAGGCACCGGTGTCGATGCCGATCCGGTGCGACCGCACGGAAGGCGCGACCGCGGGGGTGTGGCCATGCACCACCACCTGCGGCAGGTCGCCCTCGAAGGACAGGAAGGGCTCGCGGATCCAGATCAGGTCGAAGGGGTCCTGCCGGTCCAGCGGCACGCCCGGCCGGATGCCGGCATGGACGAAGAGGTAGTCGCCCGCCGACCAGCGCAGCGCGCAGCCGCGCAGCAACTCCAGGTGCTCGCGCGGGATCGCCTCCCAGAAGGGGTCCTCCGCGCTCGTCTCATAGCTCACCAGCGTCTCCGCCCCGCCATTCTCCAGCCAGAAGGGCAGGGCCCCGGGCGGGGAGCGCGGGTCGCAGGCATCCAGCATCATCACTTCGTGGTTGCCGAGCAGGTTCACCACCTCCGCCCCTGGCACCGGCGGCGGGGCGAGCAGCCGTTCCAGCACGCCCGCGCTGTCCTCCCCCCGGTCGACATAGTCGCCGAGATGGACCAGCACGACCTGCTCCACCGGGCGCAGCCGGGCATCCTCGGCGATCTGCGCGTGCAGCGCCGCGAGCTGGTCGGCACAGCCATGGACATCGCCGATCGCATAGACGCGCAGGCCGGGCGGCAGCGCGCCCGGCGCCAGGCTCTCATTCGTTCGTGCTAGGGCTTCGTTCACCATCCGGCGCGACCCTAGCGGAGATATCGCCCCGCTGCACCGCGCCAGGATTGCGCATGACCGTGACCGTCGCAGCCGTGACCGGCCCTGGATTGCCGGCCCCGCCCTTCCCGCCCGTCGAGGGCGCGCGGGCCCCGCAGCCGCTGCTCGGGGCCGCGCTGGCGCCGTTGCCGGCGGCGCGCGGCCTGGTGGCGCTGCTGCTGCCGCCGGCGTCGCGCCTTGGCGCCGGCCCGGCCCGCTGGCGCATGGCGGAGGCCATCCTGCGGGATGCCGCGGCGATCGGTGGCGGTGCGCTGCTCCGCTCGGCCGCGGGCGGCACGCTGCTGCTCGGCGCCTCCCCGGCCGCCGCCCGGCGTGCGGCCGCCGCGCTCGGCAGCCTGGCCGGCGCGGCCCGGCCCTTGCCGCTCTGGCACCTGCTGGAGGAGGCCGAGGCGGTGCTCGCCTGGGCGGCGGCGCAGGTGCCGGCGACCGCCCCGCAGCCCGCGCCCGCCCTGCCGGTCGCGGGGCTGCACCAGGCGCTGGACGGGTTGGCGGCAGAAGCCGTGCTGCAGGCCGATGCCCTGGTCGCCCCTTCGGGCGCGCTGCGCGGCCGCCGCCTCCGCCTTGTCCGCCCCGCCATTGCCGCGGCACTCGGCCCGCTGGCCGAGGACCCCGACCTGCTGGCCCATGCCGAGGACCGGTTGGCGGCGCGGCTGCTGCCCGGCCTCGCCGCCTGGGCGGGGGACCTGCCGGGCCTCCGGCTGATTCCCCTGCCGGGCGATGGCCTGCCTGCCCCCGCCCTCCGCCCGGGCGCGACCGGGGTGCTGCCGCTGGCGGCCCTGGCGGCGCCCGATTTCCCCGGCCGGCGCCGGGACCTTGCCGGGCGCGGCTGGGGCGTGGCGCTTGGCGGGCTGGATGCGCCGGCGCTCGGCCTGCTGGACCTGCAACGCCTGCCGGCGGACCTCCTCCTGCTCCGCTGGTCGCCGGGCCTGGCCGCGCCCGGGCCGGCCGCGGCGCTGCGGGCGCTCGACCCGGCGCGCCTCATCCTGACCGGCGGCCGGGATGCGGCGGCGCGGGACTTCGCCGCGGCCACCGGAATGCTGCTGGCCAGGCCCGCATGAGACCCGTCCCGCAAAGCGCCGGCCTGCCTGCGGCCGCGCGCCGGAGGGAGCGCCGTGCCGGGTGGCCCGGAACCAGGCCGTGCAGCGGCACCGGCCCCTGAGGTGCGTTGGGATGGCACTCCCAACCGCGCCGGCATGAGCGCGCGGGGCGGTGCAGTTCCCGCGGCGCGGGCGCTGGCGCCGCTCGACCCGGCAGCCCGCCAGCCGGACGCGTCGGATGCGCTGGCCCTGACGCAGCTGGTGCGGGAGGCGGTGGCCGCCGAGCTGCCGCGCGAGGTGCTGCATCTCCGCCTCTCCCGCCTCGCCGGCCGGATGCGCCAGGACCATCACCGCCGGCTGCTGCGGGAAGCGTTGGAGCCCGCCCTGCGCCCGGTCCGCAGCCGGCTGTTCCAGCTGCCGAATGGCGACCTGGTCGCGGTGGCCCCGGCCGGGGGCCGCCACCTACGGGAGGCCGAGGCGGTGCTCGCCCTGCTGCTCGCCCCGGGGGAGGGCGAGGCGCTGCCCGGCGCGCTGCATGCCATGCTGGAACTGCCCCGCGATGCCGCCGCCCTGCTGGTCGCGGTGGAGGAGGCGATCCGGCCGGCGTCCGTGCCGCCGCTGCCGCCGGCGGTGGCACCCTTCTCGCCGGCCGAGCTTGCCGCGCTGGAGCAGGCCTTGCGCGGCGCCAGCCTGGCCCGCTTCCTGCGCCGCCGGCCGGTCTGCCGCCTGCTGCGCGGCGGGCCGGGGCCGGTGCCTGTCTGGGAGGAATGGGGCCTCGCCTGGCCGGAGCTGCGCGCCGCACTCTGCCCGGAGGCCGACCCGGCTGCCACGCCCTGCCTGGCGCGCCGGCTGCTGGACCGGCGGCTGCTGGCGGAGCTGGCACGGCCGGAGGAGCTGCGGAGCCATGGCCCGATGGGCCTCTCGCTGGCGGTGGCGACGCTGGGGGAGCCGGAATTCCTCCGCCTGGATGCGCTGCTGGATGCGCCGGGGCGGGCCGCCACGGTGCTGGCCCTGCCGGCCGAGGACGCCCTGGCCGAGCCGGAGGCTTTTGCCTTCGCCCGCGACTTCGCCCGGGCCCGGGGTTACCGCCTGGCGCTGGACCTGCCGGGGCCGGGGCTGCTGGAGGTGCTGCCCTTCGGGCGGCTGGGCGTGGACATACTGCGGCTGCGCTGGTCGCCGGACCTGGCTGCCGCCCGGGCCGGAGCAGGTGGTGCTGACCGGCGCCGATCGCGCGGCCGCCATCGGCTGGGGGTGGGAGGCCGGGATCACGCTGTTCGAGGGGCGGCTGCTGCGGCCGGGGGGCTACAGCGGATTACGTTCAAGACCGAACGCCCATCCGCTGTAGGCCATTGATCGGAGAGCAGAGGCGCGCGCCCGGGCGTTTCCACTCTGCGGCGATCTGCTCTAGCCGCCCGCGTCGATCCGCCGCGCCAGCGCCCAGGCACGTTCCGCCATGGCGCGGTAGCGGTCGCGATAGCCGATGGCCCGGGGATCGGACGCATTGCCGTCCAGCGCCCGACGCCAGACGCCCGCGACGATCGAGGCGAGCCGGAACATCGAGAACACCACGAAGACGCTGATCGAGGGCGGCACCGGCCGCCCCGCCAGCGCGCAGTAGCGCGCGACGAAACCTGCCTCCTCCGGGATGCCGGTGCCGGCCAGGTCCAGCCCCGCGACCCCCGCGATGCCCTCCGGCCCCGGGTCGAAATGGTAGGTCAGGCAGCAATAGCCGAGATCGGCCAGCGGATGCCCGATGGTGGCCAGTTCCCAGTCCAGCACCGCGACAATGCGCGGCTGCTCCGGATGGATGATGAGGTTGCCGAGGCGGTAGTCGCCATGCGCGATGGTGGCCTCCTCGTCCGGCGGGATATGGTCGGCCAGCCAGGCGCCCAGCCGGTCCATCTCCGGCATCTCCTCGACCTTCGCCGCCTCCCACTGCCGGGTCCAGAGCGCGACCTGCCGCGCCATGTAGCCTGCCGGCTTGCCGAAGCCCTCCAGCCCCGCCGCGCGCCAGTCCACCTTGTGCAGCGCCGCCAGCACGCGCGCCATGTCCTCGTAGATCGCGGCGCGGTCGGCCGGCGGGGCCGCCAGCGGCACGCGGTCGAAGAAGACCCGGCCCGGCACGTTGTCCATCACGAAGAAGGCCGTGCCGATGACCGAGGCATCCTCCTCCAGCAGCCGCGCGCGCGGCACCGGCACGTCGCTGCCCTCCAGCGCGCGGATGATGCGGTATTCCCGCTCCACCTCATGCGCCCGCGGCAGCAGCTTGCCCGGCGGCTTCTTGCGCAGCACGTAGTCGCCCGCGCGCGTGGCGATGTGGAAGGTCGGGTTGGACTGGCCACCGAGGAATTGCCGGACCTCCACCGGACCGTCGAAGCCCGGCAGCCTGTCCCGCAGGTGGCGCGCCAGCGCCGCCTCGTCGAAGCGGTGCCGGTCGAGGACCGGCACCAGCTCGGGCATGCCGCCGCTCTTGCCGCTCATGCCTACTCCGCGGCCTTCGCCTCGGTCCTCGGCGGCTTGTACTGGTTCAGCTCCATGCGGGCGAGCTGGTCGCGGTGCACCTCGTCCGGCCCGTCCACGATGCGCAGCGTGCGGGCGTAGCGCCACATCTCCGCCAGGCCGAAATCGGAGGTGACGCCGCCGCCGCCATGCGCCTGGATGGCCATGTCCACCACCTGGCAGGCCATGTTCGCCGCCGCCACCTTGATCTCGGCGATCTCCTTGCGCGCCACCTTGTTGCCCGCCGTGTCCATGCGCCAGGCGGCGTGCAGGGTCAGCAGGCGGCACTGGTCGATCATGATGCGCGCATTGGCGATCCGCTCCCGCGTCACACCCTGCTCGCCCAGCGTCTTGCCGAAGGGGCGGCGTTCCAGCGCGCGCCGGCAGGTCTTCTCCAGCGCCCGCTCCGCCATGCCGATGGCGCGCATGCAGTGATGGATGCGCCCCGGGCCGAGGCGCCCCTGGGCGATCTCGAAGCCGCGGCCCTCACCCAGCAGGATGTTGGAGACGGGCACCCGGACATTCTCGAAGCGCAGCTCGGCATGGCCATGCGGCGCGTCATCGAAGCCGAAGACCGGCAGGTAGCGCACGATGGTGAGGCCCGGCGTGTCGCGCGGCACCAGGATCATGCTCTGCTGCCGGTGCCGGTCCGGATTGTCCGGCGCGGTCTTACCCATGACGATGAAGATGGCGCAGCGCGGGTCGAGCGCGCCGGAGGACCACCACTTGCGGCCGTTGATGACGTAGTGGTCGCCATCCCGCTCGATCCGCGTCTGGATGTTGGTGGCGTCCGAGGAGGCGACGTCCGGCTCCGTCATGGCGAAGCAGGAGCGGATCTCACCCTCGAGCAGCGGCTTCAGCCAGCGCTCCTTGTGCTCCGCCGTGCCGTAGCGCTCGATCGTCTCCATGTTGCCCGTATCGGGGGCGGAGCAGTTGAAGACCTCGGAGGACCAGGAAACGCGGCCCATGATCTCCGCGAGCGGCGCGTATTCCAGGTTGGTCAGCCCGGCGCCGTGCTCCGATTCCGGCAGGAAGAGGTTCCACAGGCCCGCCTCCTTCGCCTTGGGCTTCAGCGCCTCCACGATCGGCACCGGCTGCCAGCGGTCCTTCGCCGAGGCCATCTGCTCGCGATAGACCTGCTCGTTCGGATAGATGTGCTCGTCGAAGAAGGCCAGCAGGCGGGCGCGCAGCTGCTCGACCTTTTCGGAATAGGCGAAATCCATGGCGTTTCCCCTTCGGGTGCGTCTTCCCGGTGTTCCCGCGCAGCCTGCCGCAGCGGGCGCGTGGCGGCAAGACAGGCTGCCCGCTTGCGCCGCGCCGCGGGCCCGGCCAGCCTGCACGGAACCAGGGAGGAACCTGCCATGAAGGCCGTGCTGTGCAGGGAATTCGGGCCGCCCGCGACGCTCGCGCCGGGGGAGATGCCGGTGCCGCGCCCCGCCCAGGGTCAGGCGCTGGTGCGCGTCGAGGCCTGCGGGGTGAATTTCGCTGATGTCCTGATGGTCCAGGGCAAGTACCAGGCGCGCCCGCCCTTCCCCTTCGCGCCGGGCGGCGAGATCTGCGGCGTGGTGGAGGAGCTCGGGCCGGGCACGGCAGGCCCGGCACCGGGGACCCGCGTGCTCGGCATGTGCGGCCATGGCGGCTTCGCCGAGCAGGCGCTGGCGCCGGCGGAGGCGCTGGTCCCGGTGCCGGAGGGCGTGGCACCGGCGGCGGCCGCTGCGCTCTCCTACGCCTATGGCACCACCCTGCATGCGCTGCGCGACCGCGCGGCCCTGAAACCCGGCGAGACGCTGCTGGTGCTGGGCGCGGGCGGCGGTGCCGGCCTTGCCGCCGTGCAGATCGGGAAGATCATGGGGGCACGGGTGATCGCCGCGGCCTCGGGCGACAAGCTCGCCGCCTGCCGGGCGGCCGGGGCCGACGCGCAGGTGGATTACCGCCAGGCCAGCTGGCGGGACCAGGTGAAGGCGCTGGCGCCGGAAGGGGTGGATGTCGCCTATGACCCGGTCGGCGGCCCCTATGCCGAGCCGGCGCTGCGCAGCATGGCCTGGGGCGGTCGCTACCTCGTCATCGGCTTCGCCGCCGGGGAGATCCCGCGCGTGCCGCTGAACCTCACCCTGCTCAAGGGCTGCGGCATCCTCGGCGTCTTCTACGGCGCCTTCGCCAAGCGGGAGCCGGCGGCCAATGCCGCGCTGGTCGGCCATTTGCTGGACTGGGTGCGGGCGGGGCAGCTCCGTCCGCATGTCTCCGCCACCTACCGGCTGGAGGACGCGCCGGCAGCGCTGACGGCGCTCGCCTCCCGCGCCGCCACCGGCAAGCTGGTGGTGCTCGTGCCTGGCTGAGGCCTGTCCTGCCTCAGACGCCGGCGGCCCTCCGGGCCTTGGCTTCGCGGCACTGGCCGCGGCGCGCCTTCGCGCGCTCGGCCCGCTCCGCGGGCCGCTGGGCGGGACGTCATGCGCCAGATATCATCGCCTGACGATCAGCGCGTCCACCGCGGTGATGCGCGGCCCCGCGCAGATCAGCGGGTTGACGTCGATCTCCTCGATCCTGTCCGCTTGGTCCGCCGCCAGCTCCGACACGCGCCGGATCACCGCCACCAGCGCGTCGCGGTCCACCGGCGGCAGGCCGCGGAAGCCGTCCAGCAGCTTCGCGCCGCGCAGCCGGTCCAGCATGGCATGCGCCTCCGCCGCGCCGACCGGGGCGAGCGCCGTCGCGCTGTCCCGCAGCAGCTCCACCAGGATGCCGCCAAGGCCGACCACCACCATGGGGCCGAAGAGCGGATCGCGCCGCGCGCCCACCACGATTTCCAGCCCTTGCGGCACCATGGGCTGCACCAGCACGCCGTTGATCCGCGCATCGGGAACGGCGCGCGTCGCATTCGCCATGACCGCCGCGAAACCGTCCCGTACCGCGGCGGCGTCGCCGAGATTCAGGCGGATCACGCCCGCCTCCGTCTTGTGCGGGATGTCGGGTGATTCGAGTTTCAGCACCACCGGCAGGCCGAGCGCCTCCGCCGCCGCGACGGCGGCCTCGGCATCCCGCACCAGCCGCTCGCCCACCACCGGCAAGCCGTAGGCGGCCAGCACCGCCTTGGCCTCGCGCTCGGTCAGGGTGGTGCTGCCCGCGCCGTCCAGCAGCGTGGCGGCGCGCGCCGTGGCCTCGGGCAGGGCAAGGCGCGTCGCGGCCTCGGCCGGTGCCGCCCGCCGCGCCCCGCGCGCCTGCCAGGCGGCCAGCGCGGCGAAGCAACGGTCCATGGAGCGGAACAGGCCGAGAGTCGGGTTCGCCTCCGCCTCCCGCGCGCCGGGGCCTTCCAGCCATTCCGTCAGCCAGACCACGGCGGCGGCCTTGCCGTGCTGCGCGGCGAGTTCCCCTAGCAGGGCGAAGCGCGGCGTGGCGAAGTCATAGGCATAGCCGTTCGGCAGCACCACGGCGCCATAGGCCGGGTCGGCGCAGATCGCCTCGGCGCAGGCACGCAGGCTGTCCGGGCCGCTCAGCACCTGCGCGGTGATGTCCACCGGATTGCGGGCGGAGCCGTATTCCGGAATGTGCGCATCCAGCACCGCCTGCGCCGCCGGCCCTGGCTGCGGCATGGGCACGCCGTGGATCTCCGCCTTGTCGGCCGACATGATGGCGGCGCCGCCCGAGGTGGAGACCAGCGCCACGCCGGGCGACTTCGGCGGCGGCGCCTTGCCGAGGAAGGCGGCGGTCTCCAGCAGCGCCTCGAATTTGTCCACCAGCACCACGCCCGCGCGCTCGAAGGCGGCGCGGTAGGCGGCATCCGACCCGGCGAGGGAGCCGGTATGGGACAGCGCGGCGGCCGCGCCGCCCTCGCCGACCGCCAGCTTGTAGACCACCAGCGGCTTGTCGGCCTCCCAGGCGAGCTCGGCGGCCCGCACCAGCCGCAGCGGGTCGGCCATTCCTTCGAAGACGCAGGCGATGGCGGAGCAGCCCGGATCCTCGGCCAGGGCCGCGACGCAATCGGCCACATCCAGATCGGCGGAATTGCCGCAGGCCAGCACCCGGCCGATGGCGACGCCCCGCTCCACCCCCTGCGCCAGGGCGAAGCCGAGATTGCCGGACTGGCTGACGATGCCGAGGGCGGGGCGCGTGGGCGGCGCGGCCGGCCGCGGCACGGCGGCGAAGCTGATGGTGGCGCCCAAGGCATAGTCGAGCATGCCGAGGCAGTTCGGCCCGACCAGCCGCACGCCGCCCTGCCGCGCGATCTCGGCGATGCGCGCCTGCAGGGTGATGCGCTCCGGCTTGCCCGTCTCGGCGAAGCCGGCGGCATAGAGCATCACCGCGCCGACGCCGGTCGCGGCGCATTCGGTGACGATACCCTCCACCGCCTCCATCGGCGCGGCCACCACGGCCAGGTCCGGCACTTCCGGCAGCGCGGCGACAGAGGGATAGCAGGGCTGGTCGCCCAGGCGGTCGTAACGCGCGTTCACCAGATGCACCCGGCCGCCGAAGTCGGCCAGGTTGCGCTGCGTCCGCTCCCCGAAGGAGGCGGGGCGGGCCGAGGCGCCGATGATGGCGATGCTCCGCGGTTCCAGCAGGCGGAGCAGGTCGGCGCGGCGATAGAGCGGACGGCTGGCGGCAGCGGGCAAGGGCGTTTCCTCCGAAGTCCTGGGAGGCGGCGGGTGAGCCTGGCCCAACCGCCCGCGCCGGTCCGGTGTCCGGTGCGCGGGCCCGCGCGCCCCGGGCCATGATGGCATCCCTGCCGGCACCTTAGGAGAGGGGGCCTGCGCCGACCCCTCAGCGCCCCGGCCCGCCGCCATGCCGTGCCGCGGCGGCATCCAGCAGCCGGGTCACCTCCTCGTCCTCGAGCTGGTGGAAATCCACGTAATGGCCGCTGATGCCGTGATACAGCTCGGCCTCCAGCAGGCAGACCACCTCATCCGCCTCGCGCCGCAGCGTGGCCAGCGTCTCGGGCGGCGCGACCGGCACCGCGAGCACCAGGCGCGCCGGGCCGCGCCGGCGCAGCGCCTGCAGCGCCGCGCGTGCCGTGGCGCCCGTTGCCAGCCCGTCATCCACCACCACCGCGGCGCGGCCGCGCGGGTCGATGGGCGGGCGGCCGGCGAGGTATCGCGCGCGCCGGCGGTCGATCTCCGCCACTTCCCGGGCGCGGATCGCCGCGATGGCGGCCTCGCTCGTGCCGGTCAGGGCGATGATGTCCGGGTTCAGCACCGTCTCCGGCGGGTTGCCCTCCACCACCGCGCCCAGCGCCAGCTCCGGCTGCTGCGGCGCGCCGATCTTGCGCACCAGGATGAGGTCGAGCGGCGCGGCGAGCGCGGCGGCGATCTCCGCCGCGACCGGCACGCCGCCGCGCGGCAGGGCATAGATGACGGGCTGCGGCAGGGTCAGCGCCCGGAGCTTCGCGCCGAGCAGGCGCCCCGCCTCGGTCCGGTCGGCGAAGCGGATGATCTCACTGCGGGCCATCGCCCTCCTCCCGCGCCAGCCAGCGGCGGAACCAGTCCGCGGCGAGCTTCGCCACCTGCTCCAGCGTGCCTGGCTCCTCGAACAGATGCGTCGCCCCCGGCACCATCGAGAGCTCCGTCGGGCAGGTCATCCAGCCCTGCGCCCATTCGTTGAGCGCGAGCACCTGCCGGTCCTCCCCGCCGACGATCAGCAGCGCCGGCGCTGTGAGGTTCTTCAGGTGCAGCTCACCCACCAGATCGGGCCGCCCGCCGCGGGAGACCACCGCGCCCACCGTCCCCGGCCGTTCCGCCGCCGCGGTCAGGGCGGCTGCGGCGCCGGTGCTCGCGCCGAAGAGCCCGAGCGGCAGGCCCTCCGTCGCGTCATGACTGGTCGCGCAGTGCAGCGCGCATTCCAGCCGCCGCGCGAGCAGGCCAATATCGAAGACCGCGCGGCGGTCGGTCGCCTCCGCCTCGGTCAGCAGGTCGCAGAGCAGGGTGGCGAGGCCGGCCTGGTGCAGCGCCTGCGCCACCTGGCGGTTGCGCGGGCTGTGCCGGCCGGAGCCGCTGCCATGCGCGAAGACCACCACGCCGCAGGCCGAGGGGGGCACCTCCAGCACCCCCTCCAGCCCCATGGGCGGGATCGAGACCATCTCCGTCCGCATTCCGTGGGATGACGCCTGCATCACCCCCTCCCTTCCCCAGCCTTCAATGTGACAGCAGCACCGGCACCGTCATCTCCCGCAGCAGCGTGCGGGTGACGCCGCCGAGCATCAGTTCCCGGATCCGCGAATGGCCATAGGCGCCCATCACCAGGAGATCCGCCGAGAGTTCCGCGGCGCGGTTCTGCAGGGCGTTGTCGGGGCCGATCTCCGTCCCCGTCATGTGCTCGACCGCCACCTTCAGCCCGTGCCGCGCGAGGTGGCGGGCGATGTCCGCCCCGGGCTCCTCGCCATGGCCGGCGAGGCCGCCGCGCGGATCGACCGAGAGCACGGTGACCGCGCTGGCGCCCGCGATGACCGGCAGCGCGTCATGCACCGCGCGCGACGCCTCGCGCGAGGCGTTCCAGCCGATCAGCACGCGCTCGCCGAGCCGCTCGAACCACCCGGCATAGGGCACCACCAGCACCGGCCGGCCGGAGGAGAAGAGCGTCGCCTCGACGATCGCGGCCGCGGCGGGCTGGGTGCCACCAGGGTCGGCCTGGCCGATGACGGCAAGGTCGGCGTAGCGGGCATGCAGCGCGACCGTCTCCGGCGCCATGCCCTCCACCTGGCGGCATTCGCCGGCGATGCCCTCCCGCCGCAAGGCTTCCTGGAAGGCCGCCTCCACCTGCGCCGCCTCCGCCAGGGCGCGGCCGCGCAGCGTGTCCATGAGGTCGCCGAGCAGGATGGCGCCGCCGCCCGGATCGGGCGTCACCATGACCGGAAGGCGGATATCGGCCACGAAGAGACCGATCAGATGCGCATCCTGCCGCCGCGCGAGGTCGGCGGCGAGGCGGAGCCGCGTGGCACCCTGCTCGGTCGCATCGAGATGCACCAGGATGTCCTTGAGCCGCATCTTTCCCTCCGATCGGCATCGGGCACCTGCGGCGGCGCCCCGCGCCATTGGCCACAGCATAGACCGCCCGGGTCGGGGATGCGGCGGCCGGCCGCATCGCGAATGCAGGAGTTGCTGGGTGGCCCGGGGTGCGGGGCCGGGCCGCGGTCCCTCCTCCGGCCCGGCCGGCCCATTCTGCCTGGCGGCAGCGAGGCCGGAGAGGCACCGGCAGGCATGGCGCCATCCCGCATGAATGCCGACACATGCATGCGGCCTCGGCCGCCGCCGGCGGCTGCGGGGCAGGGGCGGTGTGCGGGCCGGCACGGGAAGCCTGCAGGGTGCCCGGTATGCCGGACAGGCCGGCTCAGGCGACCTGTGCGCGGATGTGCCGAGGAGGATGAGGCCGCATCACCGCATCAGCCTTGATGCGGGACCATGAAAGCGGCGGGGCAAAAGAAAAGGCCGGACCTTCCGGCCCGGCCGTGACAGGAGAGGTGGCGGGGCGCGCCTGCCCCGCCGCGCCTCAACGCCCGGTCAGGATGCGCTCCACCAGCTGCTTCGCCGTCGGGATGAAGCCGTTCGAATAGAACGGGTCCTGCGCGAAGCGAAAGGCGTTGTGGCCGGCGAACATCAGGTTGTGCTCGGTCGTGCCGGCATGGGCGATGTCCTGCAGCGTCTTCTGGATGCAGAAGCTGCGCGGGTCCGCCTTCTTGCCGGTGTCGTAGTCCGGCTCGTGCTGCGACCAGTTGGAGAAGCGGCAGGAGGAGAGGCAGCCCATGCAGTCGATCTGGTCCTGCACGATCTCCGCCTGCTTCTCCTTGGTCACGAAGATCAGCGTGTTGTCGGGCGTCCGCATGGCCTCGTTGAAGCCCTCGGCCTCGAAGCCGCGCACCCGCTGCAGGTCGTGCGGCGTCAGCCAGACCTTCCGCTTGCGCGGGCCGACGCCGTATTCCGCAGTGTGGTCGCCGACCGGCTCGGCGGTATAGGCCACCTGCCGCTCGTTCCGCGCCTCCAGCTCCCGGATGAAGTCGTTCCGCACGGCCGAGGAGTAGAAGCCAGTGGGCGAGAAGCGCTGCAGCAGCACGTCGCCCGGCTGCAGCGTCAGCAGGCGCTGCTTCCAGGCCTCCGAGATCGGGCTCTCCTGCGTCAGCAGCGGGCGGGTGCCGAACTGGAAGGCGATCGGGCCCAGCTCCGGGTTGTCGATCCAGTCCTCCCATTCCTCCAGCCACCAGACGCCGCCCGCCATGATGATGGGGACCTCGCCCAGGCCGAATTCGCGCATCTGCTCGCGCAGCTTGAGGACGCGGGCATAGGGCGCCTCGGGCCTGCGCGGGTCCTCGGAGTTGGAGAGGCCGTTATGGCCGCCGGCCAACCAGGGGTCCTCGTAGACCACGCCGCCCAGCCAGTCCCGCGCCTTGTTGTAGCTGCGCTTCCACAGCGCGCCGAAGGCGCGGGCGGAGGAGACGATGGGGTAGTAGTGCACGCCGTATTCGCGCGCGATGTCGGCCAGCCGGTAAGGCATGCCGGCACCGCAGGTGATGCCGTTCACCAGCCCCTTGGCGCCGTCCAGGATGCCGCGGATCACCCGCTCCGCCCCGCCCATCTCCCAGAGGATGTTGGCGTGGATGCGGCCCTGGCCGTTGCTGCGCTCATGCGCCTCGCGCGCCTGGGCGATGCCGCCGGCGATGCCGTAGGCCACCAGCTCCTCATGCCGCTCGCGGCGCGTCTTGCCGTGGTAGACCTGCGGGATGACGGTGCCGTCCGCGTCGTAGCTGTCGGCATTGACGGCGGAGAAGGTGCCGACGCCGCCGCCCGAGGCCCAGCCACCGCAGGTCGCGCCATTGGAAACGGCAACACCCTTGCCGCCCTCGACCAGAGGCAGCACCTCGACCCCGCCCATGCGGATCGCGTTGATCGCCTTCACGACTCTACCCTCGAATACCCTGGACGTCCGCAATTGGCCCGGCCGGGGCGCCCGCGCAGGGGCCCCCGGTCGCACCCTTTCGTGTTACTCCGCGGCGTCGTGCCGCTCGCGGCGGGGGCCGCGGTCGCCACGATCACGCCGCGGGCCACGATCGCCGCGATCCTCGCCGCCGCCCTCGCCGCCCTCGCGCGGACGGCGGGCGCCAACCTGCTCGGTGATGTCGGCGCCAGTGGCCTGGTCGACCACGCGCATGGACAGCTTCACCTTGCCGCGGTCGTCGAAGCCCAGCACCTTCACCTTCACCGCATCGCCGACATTGACCACGTCAGTGGTGCGGTTGACGCGGTCGTTGGTGAGCTCGGAGATGTGGACCAGGCCGTCCTTGGCGCCGAGGAAGTTCACGAAGGCGCCGAAATCGGCGGTCTTCACGACCTTGCCGTTGTAGATCACGCCGATCTCGGGCTCCGCCACGATGCCGCGGATCCAGTCGATCGCCTTCTGCGCGGCTTCCGTGCTGGTCGCGGCCACCTTGATGGTGCCGTCATCCTCGATGTCGATCTTGCAGCCGGTGTTCTCGGTGATCTCGCGGATCACCTTGCCGCCGGAGCCGATGACGTCGCGGATCTTCTCCTTCGGAACGTTGATGACGGTGATGCGGGGCGCGTTCACCGCAACGTCGCCGCGGGCGCCGGTCAGGCCCTTCGCCATCTCGCCGAGGATGTGGATCCGGCCGTCCTTCGCCTGCGCCAGGGCCTGGCGCATGATGTCGAAGGTGATGGAGGTGATCTTGATGTCCATCTGCAGGGCGGTGATGCCCTGCTCGGACCCGGCCACCTTGAAGTCCATGTCGCCCAGGTGGTCCTCGTCGCCGAGGATGTCCGACAGGACCGCGAAGCCGCGGTCTTCCTTGATCAGGCCCATGGCGATGCCGGCGCAGGGGCGCTTCAGGGGCGTGCCGGCATCCATCAGCGACAGCGAGGTGCCGCAGACGGTGGCCATGGAGGAGGAGCCGTTGCTCTCGGTGATTTCGGAGACCACGCGCAGCGTGTAGGGGAACTTCTCCTTCTCCGGCAGCAGCGGCCGGATGGCGCGCCAGGCCAGTTTGCCATGGCCGATCTCGCGCCGGCCCGGGCTTCCCATGCGGCCGGTCTCGTTCACGCTGTAGGGCGGGAAGTTGTAGTGGAGCATGAAGTGCTCCCGGTACTCGCCCGGCAGCGCGTCGATGATCTGCTCGTCCTGGCCGGTGCCGAGCGTCGCCACGCAGAAGGCCTGCGTCTCGCCGCGGGTGAAGAGCGCGGAACCGTGGGCGCGCGGCAGGATGCCGACCTCGGCGACGATCGGGCGGACCGTCTTCGTGTCGCGGCCGTCGATGCGCAGGCCGGTGTCGAGGATGCTGTTGCGGACCACATCCGCCTCCAGCTCCTTCAGCAGGCCCTTGGCGGCATTGACGTCCAGGCCCTCGGCCTCGAGCTGCGCGAGCACGGCCTTCTTGGCCTCGCCCACCTTGCCCTGGCGAACGAGCTTCTGGGTCTCCTTGTAGGCCTCGGCCATCTGGGCGCGGCCCAGCTCGGCGATGCGGGCCTTCAGGGCGATCTCGGCCGCGGAGGGCTCGGGCAGGGGCCAGGGCTCCTTCGCGGCGCGCTCGGCCAGCTCGATGATGCCCTCGATGACCGGCTGGAAGCCCTTGTGGCCGAACTCGACGGCGCCGAGCATCACCTCCTCGGACAGCTCCTGCGCCTCGGACTCGACCATCAGCACGCCCTCGGCGGTGCCGGCGACCACCAGCTCCAGCTGGCTCTGCTGGCGCTGCGCCATGGTCGGGTTGAGGACGTACTGGCCGTCGATATAGCCGACGCGGGCGCCGCCGATCGGGCCGAAGAAGGGGATGCCGGACAGGGTCAGGGCGGCGGAGCAGCCGACCATGGCGACGATGTCGGGGTCGTTCTCCATGTCATGCGACAGGACGGTCGCGATGACCTGGACCTCGTTGCGGAAGCCCTCGGGGAAGAGCGGGCGGATCGGCCGGTCGATCAGGCGGGAGACCAGCGTCTCGGCCTCCGACGGGCGCCCCTCGCGCTTGAAGAAGCCGCCCGGGATCTTGCCCGCGGCGAAGGCCTTCTCCTGGTAGTTCACCGTCAGCGGGAAGAAATCCTGGCCCGGCTTCACGGAGCGGGCGCCGACCACGGTGCAGAGCACGATGGTGTCGCCGAGGCGGGCCATGACCGCGCCATCCGCCTGGCGGGCGATCTTGCCCGTCTCCAGCGTCAGGAGCTGGCCGCCCCAGGAGATGTCCTTACGATAGTAGTTCTCGAACATGCGTCGTTCCTTCGCGGGACCGCAAGCCGGGGCCGTTCCCCGCGCAGGCGATCCGGCCGGACCCGTCCAGGGCCCGGCGCTGCTTCAAGACCGGACGGCCCGCGGGGTTGCGCCGCTGGTGGTCCGGGGAATGCGACGCGGTGGGATGGCAGTCTCTGGCCGAAGGCCCCGCAATGGCATTGGGGGGCGCCCGCGGCGGGAAGCGCCCGGCGCTTCGGGCTGCATGGAGTGCGAACCATCCGGCGCGTCGGCGGGAAGGTCGCCCCCGGGGCCCGGGGATCCATGTGGCCGGAAACGCCGCTGCCATCCCTGACGGGGTCGCGACCTGTCCTGTCAGCCCGCCGCGTGCGCGGCGGTGGCCCGGCGGCGTCCGACGACATGTCGGCACCCCGGCTCCGGGCGGAAGATATGGCCCGGCCCGGCGCGGAATTCCACGGAATTCTGCGCCCATGGACGGGATGCGGCCGCCGGGGAGGCCGGAATCCGCTCGCCCGGAGCGGATCGCCGCAGAGAGGAAACGCTCGGCGGCGTAGCTCTGTTCTTCCGAACAATGCCCCGGATGGCCCTCAGACTGCAGGGTGAGCCTGAGGATCGCCCCGGGGAAGGTCGGAGCGACAGGGACGGCCCCGCGGTTAACGGCCAGGATGGTCGCAGGCCGGCGGCAAAGCCGGGCCTGGCGCCCCTGGGCGGCTTTTTCAGCCTCAGAGGCAAGCCGCCGGGGCCGCCAGGGTCATGCGGGCGGCCGAAGGCTGCTGCCTCCGGACGGGCCCGCAGCCCGGATCAGCGGCGCAGGCCGAGGCTGCCAATCAGCCGCTCGTAGCGGCCCTGATCCTTCTTCTTCAGGTAGTCCAGCAGGCCACGGCGCTGGCCGACCAGCACCAGCAGGCCACGCCGGCTGTGGAAATCCTTCGCGTGCGTCTTCAGGTGCTCGGTCAGGCCCGAGATCCGCTCGGAAAGCAGGGCCACCTGCACCTCGGGGGAGCCGGTGTCGCCCGGCTTGGTCTGGTACTGGGTGATCAGCGCCTGGCGGCGCTCAGCCGAAACTGCCGACATCGGGTTGTTCTCCGTCTTGGCCGGGCCCTCGCGGGGCCTTCGGCGTGCTTCAACCGCCGGCCGGGGAGCCTTCCTGTGCCACCAGCCGTTCCGGCACCATCATGCCGGACTCCAGGCGGCAGAGCCCCACGAACCGTCCCCCCGCCATGGCGCGCACCAGGCCCCCATCGGGGTTGGCGTCGCCCGGAATGCGGCCCATCAGCTCGACCAGGCTGATCGCCTGGCCGTAGAGGAGCCGCGCGGCCTCCGCCTCCGAGAGGGCCAGCGCCGGGATGTCGGCCAGCGCGGTCGCCACGGGCAGCAGGAGGTCCGGGGAAGGAGGCGGCGTATCGCCCGGCAGGCCGAGCTTGTCCAGGGGAATCGCGTCCTTCTCATGGAAGGGCCCGACCCGCATGCGCCGCAGCGCCGCGATATGCCCGACCGTGCCGCAGGCCCGCGCCAGGTCCCGTGCCAGGGAGCGCATGTACACCCCCTTGCCGCTCTGGACGGTGAAGATGGCGGTGTCGGCGTCGGGGCGCGATTCCAGCTCGAACCGGTCGACCCGCGCCGGGCGGGGCTGCAGCTCCACCACCTGGCCCTCGCGCGCCAGGTCATAGGCCCGCTCCCCCGCCACCTTGATGGCGGAGAAGATGGGCGGGACCTGCATGATGTCGCCGCGGAAGGCGGGCAGGGCGGCCTGGATCTGCGCGTCCGTGGGGCGGGCATCGGAGGTGCCGATGGTCTTGCCATCGGCGTCGTCCGTATCGCGCAGGTCGCCGAATGCCAGCGTGAAGCGATAGGTCTTGGTGCCGTCCATGACATAGGGGACGGTCTTGGTGGCGGCGCCGAAGGCGATGGGCAGCACGCCGGTCGCCAGCGGGTCCAGCGTGCCGCCATGGCCGCATTTCTGCGCCTGGAACAGCCGCTTCACGCGGTTGACGACATCGGTCGAGCCCATGCCGGTGGGCTTGTCGATGATCAGCCAGCCATCGATGGGCTGGCCTTTCGGCTTCTTGTGGCGGTGGTGGCGGGACATGCGGGGCGGGTCTTCTGGATGCAGGCTGATGGATGGGGGCGGCGCGCCGGGACGCGGCCGGCAGGGGAGCCGGCCGGTGCCAGCCGGCGCGCACCGGTCAGGGGGAATGGTCGTCCCGCCGCGCGCTCAGGCGTCCTCGTCCTCCGGCCGCGGCCCGAGGTCGCGCGCCACCTCCGGCTGCCGCAAGGCGCGGTCGATCTGCATGGCGTAGTCCAGCGCCGTATCCGGCTGGAAATGCAGATCGGGCGCGAATTTCAGCCGCACCGACTTCGCCACCTGGGTGCGCAGGAAGGGCGCGGCGCGCTTCAGGGCGCGGAACTGCGCCTCCGGCAGGTCCTTGCCAAGGCCGCTGACGAAGGCGGTCATGTGCTTGAGATCGGGGGAGGCGCGGACCTCCGTCACCGTCACATGGATATTGACCAGGTCGGGGTCGCGGAAGTCGCGCCGCTCGAACAGCGCGGCGAGGGCGTGCCGCACCTCCTCCGCGACGCGGAGCTGGCGCTGGGAGGGGCCTTCGCCGTGGCCGGCGTGCCGCTTGGTCATGGGGTTGGGACCCTTCGAAAGAAAAGGGCGCGGCGCCCATCAGCGCCGCGCCCCGGTTTATCGCCGGAGGGTGGCGCGGGTTACGCCGCGGTCACCATCTCCGTCTCGTAGCACTCGATCTGGTCGCCGACGCGGATGTCGTTGTAGTTGGCGAAGGACATGCCGCACTCGTAGCCGTTGGTGACTTCCTTCACGTCGTCCTTGAAGCGCCGGAGCGTGCTGAGCTCGCCCTGGTGGATCACGACGCCGTCGCGCAGCAGGCGCACGCCGCAGCCGCGCTTCACCACGCCCTCGGTCACGCGGCAGCCCGCCACGTTGCCGACGCGCTTGACCTCGAAGACCTGCAGGATCTGCGCGTAGCCGAGGAAGTTCTCGCGCGCCACCGGGGCCAGCTTCGACTTGAACATCTTCTCGATGTCGTCCGACACCTCGTAGATGATCGAGTAGTAGCGGATGTCCACGCCCTCGCGCTGTGCCAGCTCCCGCGCCTGGGTGGTGGCGCGGACGTTGAAGGCGACGACCACGGCATTGGACGCCTTGGCGAGCTGAATATCGCTCTCGGTGATCTGGCCGACGGCGCTGTGCAGCACCCGGACCCGGACCTCCTCGTTGCCCAGCTTGCCGAGGGTGACGCCGATCGCCTCGGCGCTGCCCTGCACATCGGCCTTCACGACGACCGCGACCTCCTTCTGCTCACCCGCCTGGATGCGGGCCAGCATGTCGGTCAGGGTCCCGCGCCCGGCGACGGCGGCCGCCGAGGACTTCTCGCGCGCCTTGCGCTGGCGGAACTCGGAGATCTCGCGCGCCCGGGCCTCGTCCTCGACAGCGACGAAATTCTCGCCCGCCGAAGGCACGCCCGAAAGACCCAGGATCTCCACCGGCAGGGAGGGCGGCGCCTCCTTCAGCTGACGGCCCTTGTCGTCGAGCATCGCGCGCACCCGGCCCCATTCGGCGCCGGCCACCACGATGTCGCCCTGCTTCAGCGTGCCCTTCTGCACCAGCACCGTCGCCACCGGGCCGCGGCCGCGATCGAGCTTGGACTCGATCACCGTGCCCTCGGCTGCCCGCTCCGGGTTGGCCTTCAGGTCCAGCACCTCGGCCTGCAGGGAGATCGCCTCGAGCAGCTTGTCGAGGTTGATCTTCTTGGTGGCTGAGACCTCGACCTCCTGCGTCTCGCCGCCGAGCGACTCGACCACGATCTCGTGCTGCAGCAACTCCTGCCGCACGCGGTCGGGGTTCACGCCCGGCTTGTCGATCTTGTTCACCGCCACGATCAGCGGCACGCTCGCCGCCTTGGCGTGGTTGATGGCCTCGATCGTCTGCGGCATCACGCCGTCATCCGCCGCCACCACCAGCACGACCATGTCGGTCACCTGGGCGCCGCGCGACCGCATGGCGGTGAAGGCGGCGTGGCCCGGCGTGTCGATGAAGGTCACGCGGCTGCCATCCGGCACCTGCACCTGGTAGGCGCCGATATGCTGGGTGATGCCGCCGGCCTCGTGCGCCGCCACATCCGCCTTCCGCAGCGCGTCCAGCAGGCTGGTCTTGCCGTGGTCGACATGGCCCATGATGGTGACGACCGGCGGCCGCGGCTGCAGGTCGGCATCCTCGTCCGCCGCGCCTTCCAGGCCCAGCTCGACGTCGGATTCCGACACGCGGCGGATGCGGTGGCCGAATTCCTGCACCACCAGCTCCGCCGTGTCGGCGTCGATGGTCTGGGTCAGGGTCGCCATCACGCCCATGCGGAACAGCGCCTTCACCACCTCACCGCCACGGGCGGCCATGCGGTTGGCGAGCTCCTGCACGGTGATCGCCTCGGGCACCACCACGTCGCGCACCACGCGCTCCGTGCCGGACCGCAGGCGGGCCAGCTCCTGCTGCCGCCGCTCGCGCTCACGCGCGCGGCGGAGGGAGGCGATGGAGCGGCTGCGCTCGTCCTCGCCCTCGATCGCCGCCTGCACGTCGATGCGGCCGCCGCGCCGGTCGGCACCGGGCAGGCCCTTCTTGGCAGGCGCCAGCGCCGGCTTCTTCGGGGCCGCGGCCGGCAGGCCGGGGCGACGGACGGCGGCGCGGCGCGCCTCGTCCTCATCCTCCGCGGTGCGGGGACGCAGCGAGAGCTTGGCCGCGGCCGAAGCCGGCGTGGCACCCGGGGCTGCCGCGGCGGCCGGGGCCGGCGCCTGGCCGGGGCCGGCCGGGCGGGTACGCTGGGCGCCGGGGCCGACGGGCACCGGGCCCGGACGGCCAGGGGTCCGCAACGGCGGCGTGACAGGGCGCACGGGGCCGGGGCCACGGGTCTGGGCAGGCGCCTGCACCTGCGCCTGGGTGGGGGCAGGGGCCGGCGCCGGGGCGGGCGGCGGCTCGGGGGCCTCGGC
>JAESGY010000315.1_pt1 | contig 27622 bp, 32 predicted proteins | sample 9269841 | NCBI WGS metagenome assembly JAESGY01 (sample SAMN17022865, study PRJNA683097) | algae metagenome | isolation source: Spirirestis rafaelensis WJT71-NPBG6 and co-occurring heterotrophs from... | place: USA: Pinto Wells, Joshua Tree National Park, Colorado Desert, CA | collected 2006-08-15
GCGATCAGACGCCACTCCGCCTCGCTCAGATCATAGCGCCCCATTCCGCTCTCCTGTGCAAAAGGGAACGGAATCAGACCCCGTCAACACTGGCAACCCTTAATGAGTACAGAACCTAGCGGCGTCGCGGGCGCGAATCCGTGCGGCGGCTCTGATTCGAGCTGCCTCCGCGGGGGATCAGGTTGTAGATCGCGAATCCTGCCAGGATGCCGGCTCCCAGCAGCAGGACCGGATGCGACCAGGCGGTCCGCGCCGCCCCATAGGCCGCTTCGCGAACGGCGTACATGGGAGCGGAGGCGTGGATCAGCCGCTCGACGCGCGCCAGGTTCTCCCGCCGGGTGTGGACCTCCAGGTCATAGCCCTCGTCCTCGTCGTGGCGCCGAAGATCGATGCTGTTGCGGGCAAAGCCGCTCGATACCAGACGGTGTACGGCCTGATCGGCCGCTTTGCGCGATGGGAATGTTGCGCTGGCGACGGTGGTGTTCGGCATCGATGAATCCTTCTTGAATGGCAAACGCCAATTCTCGACGCGCGCCAAGGTTCCAGCGGGACGATTTCGCACAGCTCACGCCGACCGGAGCATCCGGTCCGTTGTCGTGCCGAATTCCGGGGTTTCAGTGGGCCCGATGGGCCTGCGTTGCCCTGTCCGCTTCCATCAGGACCTCGAGCGCCCGCCAGGGCTTGGGCATGAGGCGAACATCTCCGGGAATATCATCGGCGCCGCCCTCATGATCCTCCCCGGACGTGAGGGCGGTTCTGACCCAGGGCCATTGGGACGTGACCCTGCGAGCGAGATCAACCCCGCTCATGAGGCAGGGAAGCCGCACGCTTGCGAAGAGAAAGGCCACGTTCTCTCCATGCGCGCGCAGGTAATCCAAGGCCTCCTCGGCGCTGGAGGTCTCCACCACCTGCAGATCCGTCTCTTCCAGGAGAGCGGCCGCCAGGCCTCTCGCTTCGAAATCGTCTTCCACGATCAAGGCAATGCGGCGAGGCTCGATCTTCTGTCCCATGCAAACGTCTCCTGTGCCTGGGCGGCCAAACGGATCAACACGAAACTGGACATTCGGAGAAGGCGCCGCTGAGCGGGACAGCCGGCGCCTCCGACGCAGCAACATGACTGGAGTTGGAAATGGCTCAGGACTGAACGACAACGGAGGAACTCCGTTTCAGCTTGAGCGGAGATAATTCTTTCGCAGCTTCAACATTCGGTCTGGAGGAACCGGCGGCCAATCTCTAGCTTAAGCTTACAGCGAAGATCGCCCCGCACGAGATTCCAGCCGTGATTAAGGAGACTCAGCTACAGAAGGAATTCCTGGAACTGGAGCAGCGCATGCGGCTCCTGGACCGGCAGCTGGCCGATGCTCTTCAGCGCATCCGCCACAGCTCTTCGCTGGAGGCCGTGGAAACGGCCAGGCAGGAGGAAACACGCCTTCTGGCGGAGCTCGACCGTTTGATGACAAGGATGCGGGCCATCGAGGGCCAGCTCCTGCAGCTCAACAAGAGCGCCACCCATCACTGAACCCTTGGAAGGCGATGGCTGCGGCGTGTGAATACGCACTTCGGGCAGCAGCTTGCGGGTCCATGGTGCGTCGTGGTTTGAAGACCGATGGAGGGGACGATGGCCCCCGGATGCATCTTCAGATATGGCATTGCGCCTGTTCTCTCCGACAGGCCGCCGACCCGACTTCGCCTGCGGATCATCCCAACCCTGATCGGGGTTGTGGCTGTTTTGAACGTCGCGTCCGTCGTCATGGCTCTGATCGAATGATCGGGGGCCATGGCCGCATCATGCAGGCATGATGGGCGGAATATCCGCCCATCAGCTCAGGATCGATAGGAAGACCTGGGATGGAAGCGGGAAGCGTCCCTACGGGCTTTGCTTCTCTTACCTCAGGCCAAGGAACGACAAGATCGCAAGGACGACCACGATCGCGCCGATGATCCAGATGATGTTGTTCATGCTGCTCTCCTGATGAAGGTGATGTGTCATGCCAACGGTCAAGGTGGGTGTTCGTTCCTTCGCTCTTTCGGGGGCTGGTTGAGGCTGGTGCAGCGGGAGCCAACGGTCCAGGCGACACCCTGATAGACCCGCCTTCAGCTCGGTTCCTTGAGGCTCCCGCTCGGATCCCTAGAACTCGTCGCAGACGGTTTCCTCGCCGACGGAGATCTCTCCGAACGGGTTGATCTGCCGCCCCGCGACCACCCGGCACGATTCGCTTCCCAAGCCCTGCGCCGTATCCCCGTAGATGCGGCTCTCGTAAATCTGCTCGGTCTCGTAGCCGGGGCCGAAGCGGTACCGGCTGTAGGAGACGTCGGCGCTCGTTGTGCATCCGCCAAGGGCCGCGCCCAGGATGATCAGGATCAGAACAGGTCTTCCGGCAGCAACGCTTGGCATCGCATGTCTCCATGGGTTGGCGAACGGCCGGAGCCGGTGGCCTGCTTCGGTGAGAGGGTTCGACACGGCAATCCATGTGATTGAACGTGCGGGAGGGCTGCCCGCCCTCACCTGCGGTTCGTCCTCCCGAGGCCATAGGCCTCCATAAGGACGAGGTCCAGAACCTTTTTGTTCCTTACCCGGCGATCTGATGCAGCGTGACCGCGACAGGAGGCTCTCCTGCTCAAGTTCGTTGCACTTGCCCTGCTTGCCGGCCTCCCCCTCGCCGCTCCGGCCGCCGTGGGGCAAGGAGCCTAGCCGGGTCAGGTCGCTGAGACCCGCAACGGTCCATGCGCTCAGAACCGGCCGCCCCGCAGGGCGGCGTCCGAGGCTTCGCCCCCAGGCCATTCATGTCGCCCGGCCGTAAGCGCCGGCCCAAGGCTCAAAAGGAAAACCCCGGTGTTTCCACCGGGGTTTTCTCTGACCGAACAGGTTGACCCGATTAGAAGTCGCGCTGGATGCGCAGGCGGCCTTCGAAGCCGTCGCTGTCCCGGTTGAGCGGGCCGCGGAGATCCACATTGGCGTAGATCACTTCCACGCCGAGATCGAGGCCGGCCACCGGCTGCCAGATCAGGTTCGCGCCGAGGCGGTACTCGCGGAAATCGGCCGGGGTGTTGAACGCCAGACGGCTGTCCGACGTCAGGTACGACCCGAAGAAGCTCGAACGCAACTGGGGAGTCCAGTAGTGGTTGAGGCCAGCGGCGATCGACCAGACGCGGGTCGTCTGAACATCGCCGGTGACCGGGTCGATGGTGGCGTCCACAAGAGCGGGGAAGCCGTTCTCGTAGGCAGCGGTCGGGTTGATCACCGCGCCGCTGATGCCGCCGTCGGCATAGGCCGGAGCGCCGTCGGCAAAGGTCGAGGACAGCCACAGCGCGTCGCCGGCGCCCAGCATCGGCAGGTTCACGCCCAGGTGACCGGCGATGGCGAAGCCGTATTCGGTCTCGTAGTTGCCGCCGGAGAGCGTGTTGGTGCGGATCTGGTGAACGGCGCCGGAGATCTGGGCCGTACCCCAGGTGGCGGTGTACTTGATGTTGCCGACCACGTCGGGCATGCGCTGACCGCCATAGGTCAGGCCTACGCCGGCGACGTCGACGAGGCCCGCGCGACGCTCGAGGCCGTCTTCCAGCGAGATCGTCGCCGAGAAGCCGTTGCCGAACGTGAAGGTATAGGCCAGCAGGTCCACGTCGGGAGCGTCGTCGAAGCGCACGGTGCCCATGTGGTCGGTGGGCAGGTCGCCGTTGGAGAAGAACGAGGTCACGCGACCGGCGGTGAGGCCGCCGAACTGGATGAACGCCTGGGCGAGGTCGGGGCCCTGACGGACCACCCCCTCATTGCCGAAGGGCGTGCCGGAGGAGCGGGTGATCTCGAAGCGAACGAAGGCGCGCAGCGCGCCATAGGCGGTCTCGGTGCGGGCATCGGCCTGGATGCGGCCACGGGCGCGGAAGCCGATGGCGTCCTCGGAGCGGAGCAGCGGCTCGTTGTACAGGTAGTCGGCGCGAACGCGGCCACCGATGCGCAGGCAGGTTTCCGTGCCCGGGATGTAGAAGAAGCCTGCGCCATAGGCGGAGCAGACGCGGACGTATTCGACGGCAACCGCCTTCTTGGCGGGAAGGTCGGCAGCTTGAGCCCCAGCAATGGCGGCAAGACCCGCAGCCGATCCGAGGAGAAGGCTCTTAACGAGCTTCATGAGTTTGTCTCCAAATTCTTTGGAGCTTGCATCCAAGCCCCCCTTGCACAAACGTGACAATACTCATGATGGGGTCGGGCGCAATCGCGCCGAGCGCAGGCTTTGGCGAAGAAATGCGCCAGTTGCCCAAAATGCACTCATTTGGAGGGGTCGGAATGATTTCTCCTCGCGGGTGTGACAAAATTTCAACAGGGCTTCGGAGAACCCCGAACCATTCGTGAGCCCAAGCGGAAAGGACCCTCAGGCGGGTCCTCCCCTTCCTGGATGCCAGGGAATCGCGGGGCGTCTGCAGGCCTGGAATCCGGATTAGTCATCCAGGAAGAATCTGCCGCTGCGGCACCGGTACCCGACGGGGCATTGAGGCGTATCCCGGCTCGGAACCCATGCGGCTTCGATGCTCTCGTCGATCTGGCAGAAGCTGCGGTCCCGGACGTAGCGGTCGTACGTGTAGGTGCCGGTGCCGAGAACCGCCGCCCCTCTCGAAAAGACGATCTGCTGGGCCTGGCCGCAACTCATGGCCGGCGTGAACGGGCGCTGTTGAGCCTGAACGCCGGAAGCAGCGGCCATGAAGGCAAGAACAAGAGCTGTCATTCTCATGTCGTCCTCCGTGATCTGAACGCCGGCGGCACAGGACGCTCGCCCGACCGGGAGAACAACGCCGCAACCATGAGGTTTGTTACCGGGCTCACGCCAAGGTGACCTTCCCCAGGGCAGCCCTGCGGAATCGACCCTAGAGCATCGGCTGCAGCCGGCGCGCCATCTCGGTGGCGGCGACGTAGTCCGTCTTGCCGGAGCCGAGCACCGGTATGCTCGACACGAGAATGGCCTTGGGCACCCACAGTTCGGGAAAGCCCTGGTGGCGGGCATGGGCCAGGAGGGCGTCGCGGTCCGCATCCGGCTTGTCGGTGATCAGAACGATCTGTTCGCCTTTCCGGGGATCGGGCAAGGCGACGACCACGTGGTTGCACTCGGGCCAGAGGCTTTGAACCGTGCTCTCGATGGCCCCCAGGGACACCATTTCGCCGCCCACCTTCGCGAAGCGCTTGGCCCGGCCGCGGATGGTGACGACGCCGTCCTCCACGGTGACGATGTCGCCCGTGTCGTGCCAGCCCTCCTCCGGCGGATTGATCCCTCCCGGCGCGGCGGGATCGAGATAGCCCTTCATCACGTTGGGACCGCGCACATGCAGGCGGCCGCCCTCATGAATGCCTTCCACCGGGTCGAGACGCCACTCGATGCCGGGCAGGAACAGGCCTACCGAGCCCGGCTCGTTGCGATGCGGGAGATTGCAGGCGATCACCGGCGCGCATTCGGTGGCGCCATACCCTTCCAGGATCACCGTGCCGTGCTTGGCCCAGAGCCTGCGGGTCTCGTCCTTCACCCGCTCGGCCCCGGCGATCACGTAGCGCACGCTCGCTAGGTCGTTCTCGCCCGCCGCGCGGGCATAGCCCTGGAGGAAGGTGTCGGTAGCGAGCATGAAGGTGGCCCGGGTGCCGGCCACGAGCTTCGGGATCTGCCGGTAATGCAGCGGACTGGGGTAGAGCACCGATTTGATGCCGTTGAGAACCGCCGTCAGGAGCCCGGCGCTCAGGCCGAAGGAATGGAAGATCGGCAGCGGGTTGAAGAACACGTCGTCGGGGCCGAGGATGTCGCCCGCCAGGGCTTTGACCTGATAGGCGTTGGCCACCAGATTGGCGTTGGACAGCACCACGCCCTTCGGCGCGCCCTCCGCCCCCGAGGTGAAGAGCAGAACGGCCGAGTCGTCCGGATCGACCCGTGCCCCGGCGTGGACCCGCCGCGCCATCCAGGACCCGACGAGACCTCGTATCTTGTCGAAGCTGGTGATGGCGGCGCGAACATCCTCGAGCCATACGATCCGCCGCCCCACCCCCAGGGCCGCGATGATGTCGTCGAGCTTTCCCTGCTCGATGAACCGGCGCGAGGTGACGATGGTCTCGATCTCCGCCACCTCGCAGGCGGCCCTCAGGTTCTTGAGCCCTGCGGTGAAGTTCAGGAAGGCCGGAACACGGCCGAAGGCGTTCAGGCCGAACAGGGTGACGGCGATGCCCTGCACGTTCGGCAGCAGCACGCCCACATGCTCGCGGGGCCCCGTCATGCCGGCCAGCTTGCGGCCGAGCACCAGGGAGCCGAGAACGAGGCGGCCGAAGGTGATGGGCTGGCGCTCTAGGTCTTCGAGAGCGACCTTCTTGCGCCCGAACCGATCCCTAGCGTCGACGAGAGCGCCGAACAGGGTCTTGCGCGTCTGCGCGGTCTGAAACTCGGCCACGGGCGTCTCCATGGGCCCCTACCCTGCGGCCCCGTCCCGGATGGGCGCCTGATAGGCGAGGCCCATGTCCCAGGGGAAATAGATCCAGGTGTCCTGGCTCACTTCCGTCACGAAGGTGTCGATGAGGGGCCGTCCCGCGGGCTTGGCGTAGACGGCGGCGAAATGGGCGTTGGGCAGCATGTCGCGCACGATCTTGGCGGTCTTGCCGGTGTCGGTCAGGTCGTCGACCACCAGAACGCCCTTGCCCTGCCCGTCCCCGACGCCCTTGATGGAAGGCGCGATGTCCTTGAGAACCTGCAGCTCGCCCTGGTTCTTGTAGTCGTGATAGCTCGCGATGCAGACGCTCTCGACCAGCCTGATCTCGAGCTCCCGGGCCACGATGGCGGCGGGCACGAGGCCGCCGCGGGTGATGCACACGATGGCCTCGAACGGGCCGGCCGCGGCGAGGCGCCAGGCCAGGGCGCGGCAATCGCGATGGAACTGGTCCCAGGAGACGGGAAAGGCTTTCGGGGAGGCTGGAGACATCGGCTTGCTCTTCTGGCTCAGGGGTGGCGGGGAAAGGGGATCATAGGGGCGCCCGGTCGCCCCTGAGGCGTCCGAGGAGGTCGCGCACGGCTGCGACCGCCCCCGCCACGGCGGCCGGGTCCTTGCCCCGCACGACGATCTGATTGCGAAAGCCGCTGGTCGAGAAGGATGGGTAGGACCCGATGGACACGCCCCCGTGGGCGGAGGCGATCTGCCCCAGGCCGTCCGCATAGATGCCCTCGGCGAGGCCCTCGGCCTCGACGGTCTCGACGATCATGCGCGCGCCGGTCTCCAACTTGGGCGCGATGGCGTCCATCATGGCCTGCATGATGGAGGGCACGCCGGCCATGACGAAGACGTTGCCGAGGCGGAAGCCCGGAGCCCGGGAGATGGGGTTCTCCACGAGATCGGCCCCGTCCGGGATCCGGGCCATGCGCAGGCGGGCCTCGTTGAGCTCGTCGGGCTGGTAGCGCTCCCGCAGCATGGCCACCGCCCGGGGATCGTGGTCGATGCCGACCCCGAAGGCCTTGGCGATGGCGTCGGCGGTGATGTCGTCATGGGTCGGGCCGATGCCGCCGGTGGTGAAGACATAGGTGTAGCGGCCCCGCAGGGCATTGACCGCCGCCACGATCTCCTCCTCGACGTCGGGAACCACGCGCACCTCGCGCAGGTCGATGCCGATGCCGGTGAGATACTCGGCGATGTAGCCGATGTTCTTGTCCTTGGTGCGGCCCGAGAGGATCTCATCGCCGATGACGAGAAGGGCGGCTGTGACGGAAACGGCCATGCGCAACGATCCTTTTCAGGGGCTTTAGCGTCAGAAACGGCAATTCTCAAGCACGGGTTCAGTTGAACCCCGGGCTTCTCCCCTGCTAGAGCATCCTGCGCCCAGGGAGCGCCTTTGCTCTTGAACCATGGATGCCGATGCGTTTCCAGGAAACCCTGCTCGAAGGACGCCTCATCGAGCGCTACAAGCGATTTCTCGCCGACGTCACCCTCGACAGCGGGGAGGTGGTGACGGCCCATTGCGCCAATCCCGGCGCCATGATGGGCCTGAAGGAGCCCGGCAGCCGGGTCTTCCTCTCCCGGGCCACGAACCCCGCCCGCAAGCTCAAGTACAACTGGGAATTCGTGGAGGTGGCGGCGGGCGGCGGACCCCTCCAGCTCATCGGCATCAACACCTCCAGGCCCAACCTCCTGGTGGCGGAAGCGCTCCGGGACGGGCGGCTGGAGCCGTTCTCGCGCTACGAGCGGGTCCGGCCGGAGGTGAAGTACGGCCGGAACAGCCGGGTCGACTTCCTGCTGGAAAAGGCAGGCGAGCCGCCCTGCTACCTAGAGGTGAAGAACTGCCATCTGATGCGGGAGGCGGGCTTTGCGGAGTTCCCGGACTGCGTCGCCGCCCGCAGCGCCAAGCACCTCTACGAGCTCGCCGACATGGCCGCCGCGGGAGCCAGGGCCGCCCTGGTCTACGTGATCCAGATGAATGCCAACCGCTTCGACGTCGCCCGCGACATCGATCCTGCCTACGACAAGGCGTTCCGCCATGCCCTTGCGGCCGGGGTGGAATCCTACGCCTATGTCTGCCGCGTCTCGCCCCGGGAGGTCGCCATCGATCGCCCGGTGGAGATCATCACGCCCCGGTGAGCGGCCTTCAGGCCCGCTCGAAGACCAGGTTCATCTTGGTCTGGAGGATCTGCCGGTAGCCCCTGCTCCGCAGCAGGTCCGGCAGATTGGTCTGCCAGCGGCCCCGCACATCCTCCATGATCAGGAGCGAAGGGTAGAGGGAGGCCGGCGCATCCCGGAAGAAGGGATCGAGGATCAGGTCTTCGGCTCCCCCCACGTCGAGCTTGACCGCGTCGACGCGGGTGAACCCCTCCCCCTTGAGGAGGTCGAGAAGGGTCACGGCCGGCACCCGGATCGCATCCGTCTGGCTGGCGCTCACGATCTTCACGCTCGATTCACCCTTGTTCTTGGGGTCCACGAACAGGGTCAGCTCCCCGGCCTTGTCGGCCACCGCGCAGGCGACCGCCTTGACCGTGCCGAAGGGATTCTGCCGGATGTTGTAGGTGAGCCGGTCGAAAATGTCGGGTTGCGGCTCCACCGCCAGGATCCGGGAGGACGGCCCGGCCTTCCGGGCCACGAACAGGGAGTACCAGCCCACGTTCGCCCCGATATCCACCAGGGTGAATCCCTCCTTGAGGCGTCCGACCAGGATTTCGAGCTCCTGTGCGTCAAAATACTGGGGCGTGAACAGGATCCGCTTCTCGCAGATGTTGTTGTACGGGTAGAGGCGCATCCGGACGCCGAGCGTGTCCATGTCGAGGGGGAGCCCCTTCAGGGACCGGGTCACGAGCCGCCGCATCATGAAGGCGAGCCTGCGCCCCGCCCAGCCGCCCGGCATGACCCGCGTGCGCTCGATCACCCACCGGGTGAGGCCGGAGGGGGCATAGGCGCCGAAGGGGCGGGAATCGTTCATAATCGCGAAGTCCAAAGCCGTCGAAGGAGTGAATGGCGGTGCTCATGACACCCTCGGGCGCTAATCGCAAGCCGGGCCCGGGGTTCCGGCTTGCGTCACGCGCGCCGATCCTTACATTCTGGCATTGCATCCAAGGACTGACGATGACCGAGACCGACGTTGTCGAGCGCAAGCGATCCGCCGAAATCCCGCTCCATGGGCCCGAGGCCTTCGAGGCCATGCGGCGCGTGGGCCGCATGACGGCGGAATGCCTCGACATGCTCGCCGAGCACGTGAAGCCCGGCGCCACCACGGATGCCCTCGACCGGCTGGCCTTCGAGTTCATCCGCGACCACGGCGCCTATCCGGCCTGCCTGCATTACCGCGGCTACACCAAGACGATCTGCACCTCGATCAACCATGTGGTCTGCCACGGCATCCCCAACGACAAGCCCCTGCGCGACGGGGACATCATGAACGTGGACGTCACCCTGATCCTCGACGGGTGGCACGGGGATTCGAGCCGCATGTACTATGTGGGCGAGGTGCCGCGCCGGGCGCAGCGCCTGTGCGAGATCACCTACGAATGCCTCCTGCGCGGCATCGCGGCGGTTCGTCCGGGGGCCACCACCAACGACATCGGCGCGGCCATCCAGTCCTATGCGGAGGCGGAGCGCTGCTCGGTGGTGCGGGACTTCTGCGGCCACGGCATCGGCAGGGTCTTCCACGATTCGCCGACGATCCTCCATTACGTGGAGCCGGCCTACAACGTGGAGCTGAAGCCCGGCATGTTCTTCACCATCGAGCCCATGATCAACTTGGGGAGGCCGCAGGTGAAGGTGCTCTCCGACGGCTGGACCGCCGTGACCCGCGACCGCTCCCTCTCGGCCCAGTTCGAGCACATGGTGGGCGTGACCGAAACCGGCGTCGAGGTCTTCACCTTCTCGCCCAGGGGGCTGGACAAGCCTGCCGCTTCCCCATGAGCGGGGCCGGCGACACGCCCCATTATCACGGCCACCGGGACCGGCTGCGGGCCCGCTTCATGGAGGTGGGCGGCGACCCGCTGCCGGATTACGAGCTGCTGGAGCTCGTCCTCTTCCGCTCCATCCCGCGCCGGGACGTGAAGCCCATCGCCAAGGAGCTGCTCCGGCGTTTCGGCACCTTCGCCGAGGTGCTGGCGGCCTCCCCGGCCCGGCTCATGGAGGTGGACGGCATCGGCGAGAGCGTGGTGACCGACCTCAAGATCGTGGAAGCCTCCGCCCGCCGCCTCGCCCGGGGCGAGGTAGCGAAAAGGCCGGTCCTGTCGTCCTGGAATCATGTGCTCGACTACTGCCGCACCGCCATGGCCTTCATGGACAAGGAGCAGTTCCGCATGCTCTTCCTCGACAAGCGCAACGCGCTCATCGCCGACGAGGTGCAGCAATCGGGCACCGTCGACCATACCCCGGTCTACCCGCGCGAGGTGGTGAAGCGGGCGCTGGAACTCTCGGCCTCGGCCCTGATCCTCGTCCACAACCACCCCTCCGGCGACCCGACGCCCTCCTCCGCCGACGTCAAGATGACCCGCGAGATCATCGACGTGGCCAAGCCCCTGGGGATCACCGTCCACGACCACATCATCGTCGGGCGCGAGGGCCATGCGAGCCTGAAGGGCCTGCGCCTCATCTGATCCCTGCCAGAACAAGGCGGCTCCCGCCGCGTTAGCACCGGGACCCAAGCGCATGTCCCGGGAGATCGCCTATGAGAATGACACCCGCTGCAGCCGGCCTGCTCTGCTCCACCCTGCTGGCCTCCTCGGCCCTGGCCCAGGCTCCCGCCGGCACAGAGACCTCCGGCGGCCTGCGCGTTTCCGATCTCATCGGCCAGAGCGTCGTCGGGACCGACAACCGGGAGGTGGGCGAGATCGAGGACGTCATCCTCGAGGCGGACGGCCGGATTGCGGCCTTCATCATCGAGATGGAAGGCGGCCTTGGCCTGGACGACCGGGAAATCGCCGTTCCCGCGGGCTCCATCCGGATCGACCCGGCCGATTCCACCGGGACGATCAGGAGCCAGGGTCAGCCGGGGGGCACGGCCGCAGGACAGCAGACGGGAGCCCAGACCGCGATGAACGCCATTCTGGCCCCGGGGCGCGTGACGCTGACCATTCCGGTGGATCAGCTCAAGGAGGCTCCGGAATTCGACGAGGATTGATATCCCCGGCGGCATCTCTGGTCGCTTTGTGAACCCCGGGGCGCAACGCCTTCCGCCCTAGAAGATCGTGTCGATGCCCGTCACCACCGCATAGACGAAGCCCAGGCTGAGCGTCACGCCCACCGAGCCGATGGCGAGACCGCCCAGCACCACCACGCCGTCCCGCTCCACCAGCCCGATGCCCACGAGGCAGACGGCGAGCCCGAGGGGAATCTGTCCCACGAAGGGCGGCGCGAAGAGCAGCCCAAGGGCCAGGACCAGGATGACCGCCCCCATGAGGCGCATGGCGATGGGCGTCTCCAGGAAGGCCATGCGGGGACGGGAGAAGCGCTCCAGGCGGCGGAAGGTCGGCATGGCCCGTCCGACCGCCCGCTCCACGTCGGTGCGGGCAAGGGACCGGTTCAGCAGCTGTTTGGGAAGCCATGGCGCCTCGCGACCGAAGACGATCTGGATCGCCACCAGGGCCAGCAGGAGGCCGCAGACCAGGGGAATGGGCGGCGGCATGGGAAGGCAGTTGGGCAATCCCAGCAGGACGATCAGCAGGGCGAAGGCGCGGTCCTGGAGGACCGCCATGATATCCCGCACGGTCAGGCGCTCGCCTGGCTGGGAGGCAAGGGCGATCAGAATTTGGGACGTGCGTGCGTTGGAGAACAAGGAGCCTTGGGAGGTTCGAGGATGCTCAAGCGGCCTCTCTACCCGAGTTGAGCCGCGGGGCCAAGGCTCCTCGGGACCGGGAGTCCTCGGGCCGGGGTCCTCCAGGCTGGAATCGCTCGATGCGGGATCGGTCAATGGAGGTGCAGTTCGCCCTCGACGGTTCTGATCTCGGCGGGGCGGATCAGTCCGGCGTGAGACACCGTGACCGAATGAAGCGGCCCGGCCAGCTCCCGCCGCCAGAAGTCGAGAAACTCGAGCAGCACCGGAAAGCGGGGCGCAAGGTCGTAGTCCTGCCAGATGTAGGTCTGCAGGAACGAAGGGTGGTCCGGCATCCGATAGAGAATCTCGGCGGTGGTCAGCCCGTAGCCTTCCAACTGGCGGATGAAGTCCTTGGACGCCATGCGAACTCCCTTGTCGACGCAAGACCCTCGTTCGGCCAGAGGCCCCCGAACGATGCCGGGAATGTGCCGCCCCTGCCATGAAGCTAAAGCTTGAGCCCGCTCTTCTGTTCCCGGAACACGCGACCCCGGGCAAGGCCCGATTGCCGCAAGGAAAGACTCCGGCGAAGACCTCGCGTTTCCGGTTGAGACTTTGCGTCCGCCGTCGTATGGCCCCGGGCGGAAGAGATGACGGCGCATGTGGCTCGACCGGCCTGTTCCGGACACGGCCACCTGCGCCGGGCAAACCGCCCGCGCAACAACGCGGTGTTTCGCTCATTGACCCGGCGGGGCCCGGGCGGGCGCTCGCCGCTTCCCTGGACGCCCGCGACCGGCGGGCCAAGGACGCGGCCAACAAGGGGGCACCGGGAATGCGCTTTGCCTTCGCCGGCATCGACTTTCTGGGAGACGTGTTCGAGACCCTGCTCGGAAAGGGCTGGGAGCCCGTGGGGCTCTTCAGCCGCCCCTGCGACGGCGTCTACGACTTCAACGACGAGACGCTTGCCCGCGCCCGAGGCCTAAAGGTGCCGGTCCAGCTCTCGCGCATCTCCCCTTCGGACCTCGCCGGGCTGAAGGCGCGGGGCTGCCAAGCCCTGGTGGTGGCGGGCTATCCCTGGCTGATCACGGGCTGGGAACGCCATCTGCCCTACGCGGTCAACTTCCATCCCTCGCCCCTGCCGGTCGCCCGCGGCCCCTATCCCCTCTTCCAGGCGATCCTGGACGCGGAGCCGGAATGGGGCATGACCGCCCATGCCCTCGCGCCCGCTTTCGACACGGGTCCCATCCTGGCGCAAAAGCGCTTTCCGCTCTCCCCGGGCGAGAACCACGACACCCTGCTGGTCAAGTGCCAGATGGCGGCCCGGGACGTGGCCGCCCGGCTGGCGGAGGATCTGCCCCGGCTCTGGACGGAGGCGAAGCCGCAGGGACCGGGCAGCTACTGGCCCCGCATCACCCAGGCGCAGCGGACCGTGGACTGGTCACGGGGGGTCGGCGACGCCCTGCGCACGATCCGGGCCTTCGGCTCCATCGAGGCCTTCGCCCAGGTCGATACCCGCTACGTCTATGTGTGGGATGCGGCGGGCTGGGAGGAGCCCCACCGCCACCGGCCCGGCGCCGTCGTGCACAGGCATCGCAGGCACCTGCTGGTGGCCGCCCGCGACGGCTTCGTCCAGCTCAGGGGCTGGAGCCCCTTTGCGCCGGGCGCTTCCAGGGGATCGTGACATCAAAGCTCCCGGTAGGCCCGTCCGTGGTAGACGAGCGCCGACCCGGGCTCGCCGAGCCTAACGGCCACGATCTCGCCGATGATGATGTGGTGGGTCGCCACGGTCCGGGCGTCGGTCAGGCGGCAGTCGAAGGAGACCAGGGCGGAGGCCAGCACGGGCGAGCCCGTGGCGAGCGTCACCCATTCTCCCACCGAGAAGCGCGCCTCCCCCTGAAGATCGGCCCGGCCGGCGAAAACGTCGGCGATCCCGGTATCGGCCGCGCCTAGGGTGTTCACGCAGAAGACCCCGTTCGCCAGCAGGGCTTGGGCCGAGCGGCTCCCGGTATTGACGCAGACCAGGAGGGAGGCCGGGTTGTCGGTGACGGGGGCGATGGCTGTGGCCGTGAAGCCCGCCCGCCCCTTGGCGCCCCCGGTGGTGACCACGTGGACCGCCCCGGCGACGCGGCTCATGCCCTCCCGGAAGAGCACGGCGTCCAGGCCGGATGCGCCCGTGGCGGCGGAGTCGAGGGGGCTTTGCGTCTTCAACATCTGATCCAGGGAAGCCTCTTCCACTCTTTCGGCCTGAGGACAAGGCCCTATGGGCATATGGTCCCTGCCCCCTTCGTTGGGAAGCGGCCGGCCCGTTCGGCTCCGGAGGGTTAATCAGTCGGCTACGCTGCCAATTCCATCAACAGGGCTTATAACAATCTTAACAGATCGTTGTGGAACCAGAATCCGTTTGCTAGAGACAGCGCACCTGACATATCGGCTTGGCCTTGCTCCGGCATCGTGCTTTGCTGTGACGTTCTCCAAGAAAGACCCGCTTCCAGAGGGCAAGGGTAGGACATGGAAATATTTGTGCAGCAGCTCATCAACGGGCTGACGCTGGGGTCCATATACGGCCTCATCGCCATTGGTTACACAATGGTCTTCGGCATCATCGGCATGGTCAACTTCGCCCACGGCGACGTGTTCATGCTCTCCGCCTTCATCGCGCTGATCTTCTTCCTCATCCTGACCACCTGGCTCGGGATCTCCTCCGTGGTGCTGGCGCTGTTCTTCGTGCTGATCATCGCCATGGTGCTCACCTCCCTGTGGGGCTGGGCCGTCGAGCGCATCGCCTACCGGCCCCTGCGCGGGTCCTTCCGCCTCGCGCCCCTGATCTCGGCCATCGGCGTCTCGATCTTCCTGTCGAACTTCGTCCAGGTCGCACAAGGGGCCCGCAACAAGCCGACCCCGCCCATGGTGGGCGACGTGATCGTCCTGTTCCAGGGCGCCAGCGGATATAATGTTGCGCTCTCCTACAAGCAGATCATCATCATGGTGGTGACGGCGGTGCTGCTGACCATCTTCTGGTACCTGGTCCAGAAGACGTCGCTCGGCCGCGCCCAGCGCGCCTGCGAGCAGGACCGCAAGATGGCGGCTTTGCTCGGCATCAACGTGGACCGCACGATCTCGCTCACCTTCGTGATCGGCGCGGCGCTCGCCGCGGTGGCCGGCACCATGTACCTGCTCTATTACGGGGTGGTGAGCTTCAACGACGGCTTCGTGCCCGGGGTGAAGGCCTTCACGGCGGCAGTTCTGGGCGGCATCGGCTCCCTGCCGGGGGCCGTTCTGGGCGGGCTGATCATCGGCCTCATCGAGACCTTCTGGTCGGCCTATTTCTCCATCGAATACAAGGACGTCGCCGCGTTCTCGATCCTCGCCATCGTGCTGATCTTCATGCCCTCCGGCATTCTCGGGCGGCCTGAGGTCGAGAAGGTTTAAGGGAGACCACGACCATGACCGCTCCCGCCATCACCAGCTCCGCCCCGACGCAGCAGGCCGCCACCCGCCACTTCGACCTGGCGGCGGCCCTCAAGGACGCCGCCATCACCGCCCTGATGATGCTGGGCCTGTCGATCCCGATCCTGGCCTACAAGACCGACCAGAGCGGCGCGGACCTCTTCCTCACCCCGCGCTGGGGCCTGGTGGCCATCATGTGCGCCATCATCTTCGGGTTCCGCCTCGTCCTGCACGCCTATACGGCGTCCCGGTCCTACGCCAAGGCGACGCCGAGCCCCCGGCAGGCCACCGAAGCCGTCGACGCCATGCCCAGCGCCTTCCAGAGGGTGTCCCGCTACGGCGTTCCGTTCTTCCTCGGCATCGCGCTGGCCTTTCCGCTCCTGATCTACCTGATCCAGGGCGGGCTCACCGAGTCCCGCTACTGGGTGGATCTCGGCATCCTCATGCTCACCTACGTGATGCTCGGCTGGGGCCTGAACATCGTGGTGGGCCTCGCAGGCCTCCTCGATCTCGGCTACGTGGCCTTCTATGCGGTCGGGGCCTATTCCTACGCCCTGCTCTCCACCACCTTCGGCCTGTCGTTCTGGATCTGCCTGCCGCTGGCCGGGATTCTGGCGGCCTTCTGGGGCATGATCCTCGGGTTCCCGGTGCTGCGCCTGCGCGGCGATTACCTCGCCATCGTGACGCTCGCCTTCGGCGAGATCATCCGCCTGGTGCTCATCAACTGGGTCGACCTGACCAATGGCGGCGCGGGCATCTCGTCGATCCCCCGCGCCACCTTCTTCGGCCTGCCCTTCACGGCGGGCGAAGACGGATTCGCCGCGGCGTTCGGGCTCGAATTCAACCCCATGCACCGGATGATCTTCCTCTACTACCTCATCCTGGCGCTGGCCCTGCTCACCAATTTCGTCACCATGCGCCTGCGCAAGCTGCCCGTGGGACGGGCCTGGGAGGCCCTGCGCGAGGACGAGATCGCCTGCCGGTCCCTGGGCATCAACACCACCAACACCAAGCTGACGGCCTTCGCCATCGGGGCGATGTTCGGGGGCTTCGCCGGCTCGTTCTTCGCGGTGCGCCAGGGCTTCGTCTCTCCGGAGAGCTTCAACTTCCTGGAATCGGCCATCATCCTGGCCATCGTGGTGCTCGGCGGCATGGGCTCGCAGATCGGCGTTGCGATCGCCGCCATCGTGCTGGTGGGCGGCCCCGAGATCCTGCGCAACCTGACCTTCCTGCAATCCATCTTCGGCGGCAACTTCGATCCCAACGAATACCGCCTTCTGCTCTTCGGCATCGGCATGGTGGCCATGATGGTCTGGCGTCCCCGCGGCCTGATCTCGGAGCGCGAGCCCTCGGTGATCCTGAAGGAGCGCAAGGCCATCTCCGGCTCCCTCGTGAAGGAAGGACACGGCTGATGCGCTGGCTCCAGGATCCCATTCTCGACGTCCAGCATCTGACGATGCGCTTCGGCGGCCTGATCGCCGTCAACGACCTCTCGTTCAGGGCCGGGCGCGGCGACATCACCGCCCTCATCGGCCCCAACGGCGCGGGCAAGACCACGGTCTTCAACTGCATCACCGGCTTCTACAAGCCCACGGAGGGCATGATTGCCCTGCGCAAGCCCGATGCTTCGCACCTCCTGCTGGAGCGCCTGCCGGGCTACGACATCAACTGGAAGGGCAAGGTCGCCCGCACCTTCCAGAACATCCGCCTGTTCTCCGGCATGACCGTGCTCGAGAACCTGCTGGTGGCGCAGCACAACCCGCTGATGATCGCCTCCGGCTTCACCTTCCTCGGGGTGCTGGGCGTCGGCGGCTACCGCAAGGCCGAGAAGGAGGCGATCGAAAAGGCCAAGTTCTGGCTGGAGAAGACCCGCCTCATCCACCGGGCCGACGATCCGGCGGGCGACCTGCCCTACGGCGACCAGCGCCGCCTGGAGATCGCCCGCGCCATGTGCACCGACCCGCTCCTGCTCTGCCTCGACGAGCCGGCGGCGGGCCTCAACCCGCGCGAGTCCAACGAGCTCAACCAGCTCCTGCTGTCGATCCGCCAGGACCAGGGCACCTCGATCCTGCTGATCGAGCACGACATGTCGGTGGTGATGGAGATCTCGGACCACGTGGTCGTGCTCGATTACGGGGTCAAGATCTCGGACGGTTCGCCCCCCGACGTCAGGAACGATCCCAAGGTCATCGCCGCCTATCTGGGCGTGGACGACGAGGAAGTCGCAAAAGTCGAAGCGGAGATCGGCGCATGAGCACCGCTGGAGCAAGCATTCCCACGGCAGGCCCGCAGGGCGGCCCGGCCCGCCAGCCGCTCCTGAGCGTGCGCGGCGTCAAGACCTATTACGGCAACATCATCGCCCTCAAGGGCGTGGACATGGACGTTCACGAGGGCGAGATCGTCACCCTGATCGGGGCCAACGGGGCAGGCAAGTCGACCCTGATGATGACCATCTTCGGCAACCCGCGGGCGCGGGAGGGCACCATCACCTATGCGGGCCGGGACATCACCCGGGTGCCCACCCACGAGATCGCCCACCTGTCCATCGCCCAGTCGCCGGAAGGCCGCCGCATCTTCCCGCGCATGACCGTGTTCGAGAACCTCCAGATGGGGGCCTCCATGAACGGCATGGCCCATTTCGGCCAGGACCTGGAGCGGGTCTGCACCCTGTTCCCGCGCCTGAAGGAGCGCCTGCAGCAGCGCGGCGGCACCCTGTCGGGTGGCGAGCAGCAGATGCTGGCCATCGCCCGGGCCCTCATGAGCCGCCCGCGGCTCCTGCTGCTGGACGAGCCGTCGCTGGGCCTCGCGCCCCTGATCGTGAAGCAGATCTTCGCCATCATCAAGGAGCTCAACGAGAAGGACGGCATGACGGTCTTCCTCGTGGAGCAGAACGCCTATCACGCCCTCAAGCTTGCCCATCGCGGCTACGTGATGGTGACGGGCAACATCACCATGAGCGGCACCGGCCGGGAACTCCTGGAGAATCCCCAGGTGCGGGCCGCCTATCTCGAAGGGGGGCATCACTGATGCAGGGCATTCTCTACGAGGAACCGTCGGTCTGGCTGTTCCTGCTGATCACGGTGATCATGGGCGGCTGGGCGGCCTGGATGACGGGCCGGGCCATCGCCCTGACCTGGCGCCCGTTCTGGACCCTGATCGCCTACCTGTTCATCCTGGGGGCGGCGGTGCGGTTCATCCACTTCGCCCTGTTCGACGGAACCCTGCTGTCGATCCACTTTTACGCCATCGATGCGATCGTGCTGCTGGTCATCGGCTCCCTCGGCTTCCAATATTACCGGGCCAGGCAGATGACCTCCCAGTACAGGTGGCTCTACGAGCGCACCGGCCTGTTCTCCTGGCGGGAAAAGGCTTCTGTGACAAAGGGCTAAGCCCCACAAATTCCGGCGTGACATTGGCTCAAAAACAAGCATGATGTCACCTGGATGGCGGGGTGAACCCGCCAAACCGGCCCCACGAGGAAGAGGGGCCTATAAAACCACCCAGAGGAGTGACCTCATGAAGAAAATGCTGTTGACCGGCGTGGCGCTTGGTCTTGGCCTCGCCTTCTCCAGCGCAGCCAGCGCGCAGATCAAGATCGGCGTCGCAGGCCCCATCACCGGCCCGAACGCGGCCTTCGGCGCACAGCTGAAGAACGGCGTCGAGCAGGCGGTCGAGGACATCAATGCCGCTGGCGGCATCAATGGCCAGAAGCTGCAGATCGTGATCGGCGACGACGTCTCCGATCCCAAGCAGGGCGTGTCGGTGGCGAACAAGTTCGCGGCCGAAGGCGTGAAGTTCGTCGTCGGCCACTTCAACTCCGGCGTCTCGATCCCGGCTTCGCAGGTCTATGAAGAGGCCGGCATCGTCCAGGTGACCCCGGCTTCCACGAACCCGCAATTCACCGAGCGCGGCATGTGGAACACCTTCCGCACCTGCGGCCGCGACGACCAGCAGGGCCTCGTCGCCGGCGCCTACCTGTCCGATAAGTTCAAGGGCAAGAAGGTCGCGGTCATCCACGACAAGACCCCCTACGGGAAGGGCCTTGCCGACGAGACCCAGAAGGCCATGAACGCCAAGGGCCTCAAGGAAGTGATGTACGAAGGCGTCAACACGGGCGAGAAGGACTATTCCGCTCTCGTGTCGAAGCTGAAGCAGTCCGCCGTGGACGTGGTGTATTTCGGCGGCCTCCACACGGAAGCCGGCCTCATCATCCGCCAGATGCGCGACCAGGGCCTGAACGCCCCGCTCATGTCCGGTGACGGCATCGTGTCGGCCGAGTTCACCTCGATCGCCGGTCCCGGCGCCGAGGGCACCCTGATGACCTTCGCTCCGGATCCGCGCAAGAACCCGAACGCGAAGGACGTGGTCGCCAAGTTCAAGGCCAAGAACTTCGAGCCGGAAGCCTACACCCTCTACAGCTACGCCGCGGCCCAGATCCTGGCCGAGGCCGCGAAGCAGGCTGGCGGCACGGACGGCAAGAAGGTCGCGGACGTCATGAAGGCCGGCAAGCCCTTCAAGACCGTGATCGGCGACATCTCCTTCAACAAGAAGGGCGACATCACCCGTCCGGACTACGTCATGTATGTCTGGAAGAAGGGCGCCGACGGCAAGATCGACTACTCCGGCAACGAGATCGGCATGTAATCGACCGGCCCCGATCCACTCGGATCGGCCCAAGCCGAACCAACGAGAACCCGCCCTGGCGACAGGGCGGGTTTTTTCGTGGGATCAGCCCCGCTCGATCCGGGCGGCGAAGCAGCCCCGCCGGGCGAAATGGGCGTCCACATGGGCAACCTCGGGATTCGCGAGGAAGCGCTCGATCAGGCCAAGCACCTGATCGCCCTCCCCCACCTCCGCGTCGACGATCAGCGCCTCGCCGTCATAGGCGCGGAGCGACAGGAGCCGATCCCGCAGGATCGGGGGCAATTCGCCCTGATAGGAGCCCGTCTCGGACAGGCTGACGAAGATCGGGCCGCTGGCCCGGTAGGGGGAGGCCGGATTCGGCTGATGGACGTGGTTGAGCAGCAGGAACTCCTCGCCTGCCGCAGCCCGCTTCAGGGAGACCCGGCAGGGATAGGCATCGGGCCCGTCGGCCCGGACCCGACGGGCGCCGAGGGCTTCAAGCTCATGATCCTGCAGCGAAAACAGGGGCGCGAAGGCTGCGGCATCGAGGCCGCGGATGCGAAACGACATGGGTGGTCTCCTGATTGAGACCGGCACCGTCGCAGGTCGCGCGCAGGCGAACGACCCGTTTCCTGCGACGCCCTATCCCAGCCGCCCCAGAACCGGGAATGTCTCCAGAAGCCAGAAGGACATGTTGGTGATCCAGCCAGTCAGGAAGGCGACGCCGGTCAGGACCAGGAGAACGCCCATGGCCTTCTCCACCGTGGCGAAATGCGAGCGCATCCGCTTGAGGAGGGCCACCGCGGGCTTCATGGCGAAGGCCGCGAGCAGGAAGGGGATGCCCAGTCCGGCCGAATAGGCGGCGAGCAGCAGCGCCCCCTGGGCGACGCTGTCCTCGGAGCCTGCCACGGCCAGGATCGCCGCCAGGACCGGCCCGATGCAGGGGGTCCAGCCGAACGCGAAGGCAAGCCCCATCACGTAGGCGCCCCAGAGGCCGACCGGCTTGTCCACGTTGAACCGGGCCTCCCGGTAGAACAGCCCGATCCGGAACAGGCCGAGGAAATGCAGGCCCATGACGATGATGGCGACCCCCGCCACGGTGCTCAGCACATCGAGATATTGCCGGATCGCCTGCCCCAGGGCCGATGCGGTGGCGCCCAGCAGCACGAACACCGTGGAGAAGCCGGCCACGAAGAGCAGGGCCGCCAGCACCGCCCGCTGCCGCACGGCGCCGTCGCCCGCGTTCAGGCGGTCGAAGGTGGTGCCCGCCAGGAAGGACAGGTAGGGCGGCACCAGCGGCAGCACGCAGGGGCTCAAGAAGCTGATGAGCCCGCCAAGGGCCGCTGCCGGAAAGGATACGCTGAGCATGAAGGCCTTCTATCCGGTCCTCGCGGCGCGAGAAAGCTGGTGGAAGCAAAGGTCGCCGGCTTGTGAACGGACGGCTTTTCGGCTTGCTTCATCCTATGGCACATTTGCGCAATCTCATCACCGACGTTCCAGGCCTCCGGATCGGCAACGCCCATGACGCCGCCCTCGGCTCGGGCGTGACCGTAGCCCTCTTCGACGAGCCGGCGGTGGCCTCCTGCTCGGTCATGGGCGGCGCCCCCGGCACCCAGGAGACCGATCTTCTCGACCCCGACAAGGTGGTGCCGGCCGTTCACGGCATCGTCCTGTCCGGCGGCTCCGCCTTCGGGCTCGACGCCGCGAGCGGGGTTCAGGCCTATCTTCGGGAAAGGGGCATCGGCTTCGCCATCCGGGAGGCCGTCGTTCCCCTGGTCTCCCAGACCGTCATCTTCGACCTCATCAACGGGGGCAACAAGGACTGGGGCCGCTACCCGCCCTATCGGGAGCTCGGCTACGAGGCGGCCCGGCTGGCGGGGGACGATTTCAGCCTCGGCACCGCCGGCGGCGGCTACGGCGCGACCACCGTCAACCTGAAGGGCGGCCTTGGCTCGGCAAGCGCCCGAACCTCCTCGGGCCATACCGTGGGGTCCCTCGTGATCGTGAACAGCATCTCCTCGGCGGTGATCGGCGACGGCCCTCATTTCTGGGCGGGGGCGCTCGAGGAGAACGGTGAATTCGGCGGCCTGGGCCTGCCGTCCCGGGTTGCCCCGGACATGCGCCGCCTCGTGTGGAAAGGCGGTCCCCCGCCTTCCACCACCATCGCCCTCGTGGCGACGGACGCCACCCTCACCAAGGCCCAGGCCAAGCGCCTGGCCGTCGCCTCCCACGCGGGCCTCGCCCGGGGCCTGCGCTTCTCCCACGCCCTGTTCGACGGCGATACGATCTTCGCCGCCGCCACCGGCCGCAGGCCCCTCCAGGACGAGGAGGCGGAGTTCACCGAACTCACGGCGCTCGCCGCCGACTGCCTCACCCGCGCCATCGCCCGCGGCGTCTACGAGGCCGTTGCCCTCCCCTTCCCCTCGGCGCAGCCAGCGTGGAAGGACAAGTGGGGGTGAGGCCGGCGGCCGGACGCCCCTGTCAGGGGCGCTTCTCCCAGCGCCAGACGGAACCATCCTCCGGATCGACGACTGCCCCCGCAAAGCCGAAGCCCTCGCGCCGCAACGCCCCGTTGGAGGCGTTGTCCTGCGCAAGGGTATGGGCAAAGACCAGGGCTGCGCCCGAGCGCGCCGCCAAGGCGAACAGAGCGGAGATCATGCCCTTGGCATAGCCCCGGCCCTCATGGGCCGGAAAGGTGGTGTAGGCGATCTCGACCGCTCCTGAAGGGTCCGGCGGGAACTTGAAGGCGCAAGCTCCCACGGCCGTGCTGCCGTCCCAGGCGAGGTAGGACCCCCACGGGTCCGGCCGGGGATGGGCCGCGAGGAAGGAGCGCGTCTGCTCCAGGATCTGGCGAGGCACGTCCTCCCGGCCGCCATAGCCCTGCGCCAGCATGGCGGCGAACCGGTCAGGGTCTTCGTCGCCCCGCAAGGGCGTCAGCCGCAGCCGCGCCGTCATGCTCTCCCCTGTGCTCGCCACCGGCCGGCCCTTCAGAACCGCTCGGCCCGATAGGGCTTGGGGTCGATCACGGGAGCCTCGCCGGTGATCATCTCGGCCAAGATGCGGCCCGTGACCGGGCCGAGGGTCAGGCCGTGATGGGCATGGCCGAAGCCGAACCAGAGGTTCTTGTGCCGGGGGGCCTTGCCGATGATCGGCATCATGTCGGGGGTGCAGGGGCGCATCCCCATCCAGGGCTCCGGGTCCGCCCGCTCGCCGAGGGGGAAGAACTCCTTGGCGATGGGCTCGGCGCGGGCGAGCTGAATCGGCGTCTTGGGCGCGTCCCGCACGGCGAATTCGGCGCCCGTGGTGAGGCGGATGCCCTTCGACATGGGGGCCAGGAAATAGCCGCGATCGAAATCCAGGGTCGGCCGGTTGAGCACCGCGTTGCCCTCGGGCTTGTAGTGCATGTGGTAGCCGCGCTTGACCGCCAGGGGCAGGTTGTAGCCGAGCCGCCTCGTCACCACGTCGGCCCAGGCGCCCAGCGCCACCACGACGGAACCGGCTTCCACGGCTCCCCTCTCGGTCTGCACGCGCCATCCGGCGGCGGTCTCCTCCAGGGTCTTGGCGTCGCCCGCCGCCAGCTCGCCGCCGAGGCGCTCGAACAGGCCCACATAGCCCATGGTGAGCTGATGCGGATCCGACACGGAGGCCGGGTCCGTCCAATGGATGCCGCCCCGGGTCTCCACCTTGAGATGCGGCTCGCGCTCGGCCACGGCCTTGCCGTCGAGGGCGTCGAAGTTGACGCCGAAATCGCGCTTCACCTCCTCGGCGTCCTTGAACTCCTCGTCCATGGTCTTCTGTTCACGGAAGACCTTCATCCAGCCGGTGGGCCGGATCAGGTGGGTGGAGCCGGATTCCTCCGCCAGGGCCATGTGCTCGACGACGCTGCGCTCGATGAGCGGCGCGTACATCCGGGCGATCGCCTCGTGCTGGGCCGGGCGGGAATGCATCCAGTACTGCCACAGGAAGGGCGCGAGCCGCGGCAGGGCGTTCCAGTGGTAATGGGCGTCGACGGTGTTGTTGAGGGCATAGCGCAGCAGCGCGCCGAAATCGTGCGGGAAGCCGTAAGGATAGACGCCCTCGCGCTGGATCAGCCCCGCATTGCCGAAGGAGGTTTCCTCGCCGGGCTTGCGCTTGTCGATCAGGAGAACCGAGCGGCCGCGCTTCTGCAGATGCACGGCGATCGACACCCCCACGATGCCTGCGCCGAGAACGATCACATCCTTACGCATGAAAAACCTGCCCCATTCCCATCGCCCCTCGGGCCGAGGGGCGAGAACCTTGTATTCCTTGCGAGGCCGTCTCTTTACTCCCGTTCCCCGGAGGCCGTCCACGCCTTTCCTGCCGGGAGAGCGCCTCTCCCCAGGAGGTTCGTCCGGCGATCGCCTGCCGGGACGATCCGATGTCCCGTTGCCGTGAGCGGTGGCGCGTGCTACCGGCGCGGCATGACACGCCCGCTTCTCATCGCCCCGTCCATTCTCGCGTCGGATTTCTCCAGGCTCGGCGAGGAGATCCGCGCCATGGACGCCGCCGGCGGGGACTGGATCCATATCGACGTGATGGACGGCCACTTCGTCCCCAACATCACCCTGGGGCCCGACATCGTGAAGGCGATCCGCCCGCATACCGCCAAGGTCTTCGACGTGCACCTGATGATCGCCCCGGCGGACCCGTACCTGGAGGCCTTCGCGGGGGCGGGCGCGGACGTCATCAGCGTCCATGCGGAAGCGGGACCCCACCTGCACCGGTCGCTCCAGAGCATCCGGGCGCTGGGCAAGAAGGCCGGCGTGGTGCTCAATCCCGGCACGCCGGAGAGCGCCATCGAGCCGGTGATCGACATGGTCGACCTGATCCTGCTGATGACGGTCAATCCGGGTTTCGGCGGCCAGGCCTTCATCGGATCGGTCTGCGACAAGGTCCGCCGGGTCAAGGCCATGGCGGGCGGGCGCGACATCGACATCGAGATCGACGGCGGCGTGACGGTGGAGACCGCTCCCCTCGTGACGGCGGCCGGCGCCAACGTCCTGGTGGCAGGCTCCGCCGCCTTCAAGGGCGGCCCCGGAGCCTATGCGGCCAACATCGCGGCGATCCGCGAGGCGGGCGCAAAGGCGCGTTGAGATCGCAAGGCTATCGTGCTACCGCGCGGGCATGCCCTTTGCGTGGAAGTGGAAACCATGATCCCTCGTCATAGGGGTCAAGGTGCAGATTTCTGTTTGGCCGCAATCTCGTGGTTCGTGCTCGTAGACGACAGGACCACCATTCAGTCACCCGGTGCGAGAGTAGAGACCCACTCCCGCACCGGATGCGGCGATTACAACCCGCTCTAACTACGTAGGGCGATTGCCGTTGCGAAGGCGTCCCGATCTGCTTCGGTCTCGAAGATGGTAGTAACCTCGACCGCTCCCTCACGGGTTTGGGTCCATTGTATAATCTGGCGGGGCTGGTTTAGTGTGTAGAGAGCTTCACGCAGCATGGCGATCTCAATGTAGGCAGCAGCCCGCGTGAAGCTTTTGACATTAGGATCACCGCCGTAGCTTGCGGACCTGTCGGCCATGGTGCTCGCGGTCGCTCGAATGGTCTCGCTCGGGATTGTGTGGGTAATAGAAAAGCTCGTCATCGTGCCTTCCTTAGCTGAGCCCTTACCTTCCTTAGATGAGCCCCTATCTGAGCCCTTCTCGAAGCCCACTCCTGCTTAAACAGGGGCAACTCCCACTCCCAAGTGAAGGTCTTCTGATCCTCGCTGCTGGCAAATCCGAAGACGAGTGTCTGGCCATCTAGCCAAGACTCCCACCGAGAGCCTTGCCGCCCAAACAATTTACTCGCCAGCTTACCGGCCTCACATCGAAGAGAATCGGTGTCGTACTTGGGCTCAAGCGAGTATGTGTAGATGAACTTATGCATTTGAAATGTCCTTTGCTTCAATAAAGTCAGAATACCAAGGACATCTCTGATGATCATTATTTTAATTTAAGATGGATATAGATTTATATTTTGCCCAAAGATGGCACCTTGTGGTCTAATAAATACGGATGACGAGCAATTTAGTCTCCAAATTTTACCACTATACTTTGTTATATATACGCTCAGGGAGGCATGATGGGTTCTCCCACCCAAAAACGGGCATACCGGGAGGACTGACCGGGCCTATGAGGTTAGAGCGACCGACGAGCCGAACTTGCTAGGAGCACGATGCCTAGCAAGGGGCTACCCGGATTAGAGGGCCGGGATAGTCGCGGCTGCTCGGCGAGCGCCACCAGAATGGCGTCCTCGCAAGAAGGCACCTCAATGACAGGATAAGTGCGCCTTGTACCCTTTGGCCCTTATCCGCGCGTCGCCGATCCTCCAACTGTCTGGTGACGTGAGTGTTGATGCCCCTCATCAACGACCGTTTGGTCATCTAGTCCACCGGGAAGGCAAGGCCCGTGGCGTGAAAGGGCGGTACTCTTCATACCGCACACGCCCGACAAGCCTCAAACTTCCGATCATAGGTGGGACTGACCGAGATAGGGCTGCAAAGCTGGTACAGGGAAACCGCCAGCGCCGGGTAAGACCGGCTACGTGGCTTGTTGGACGTTCACCGACTCAGGATGTGAATATGTTTTATCTCCCCTTGATCTGTTCAATCTTTTGATCAGGTCAGGGGGAGATAAAGCGTAATGATCTAGGATGTGAATGGAAGCGAGAGATTGCTTCAGATAAGATTGATTATCAGTGCTGCTTGTCTGAGATCGAGAGTGATCACGAGGAACGAGTGATCATGAACAGACGAGGACATGCAGCAGTTCGGGTGCGATCAGCACACGGACTTATAAGCTTTGATCAACACTCAGCCAAAGCGGTCTCTTCACGGCTCTCTGTGACCGTCATGGACCGTGCAATCCGCATCACAGAAGTGGTGCTTGCTCCGGTCTTTCTTGCTGTTGCCCGAATGCCTTTGCCGCTCATCAGGACTTGCTTGATCTGCTCGATCCGAGTCTCAGGCATAGGTGGACGACCAAGGCGCTTTGTCCCACGAACCCGATCTAAGTCAGCCATAACGCGAGACCGGATCATGGCTCTCTCATAATCGGAAAATACTGACAGGAGCGAGAACAGCAGCCGTCCGCTTGGCGTGGTTGTGTCGAGCCCTTGGACGTGCAGATAAAGCCCAATCTCCCGGTTCTGAATGTCGGCGAGGAAAGCCACAAGGTCTTGAAGCGAGCGTCCAAGGCGATCCACGGACCAAGCAGCGACCAGATCGAACTCACGTCGAGCGACACCCTTTAGCAGAGCATCGTAGCCCGGTCGCTGGTCTCTGCCTTTGGCTCCTGAGATGCCCTCGTCCGTGAAGACTGCCACGAT
>JAESGY010000316.1_pt1 | contig 27593 bp, 24 predicted proteins | sample 9269841 | NCBI WGS metagenome assembly JAESGY01 (sample SAMN17022865, study PRJNA683097) | algae metagenome | isolation source: Spirirestis rafaelensis WJT71-NPBG6 and co-occurring heterotrophs from... | place: USA: Pinto Wells, Joshua Tree National Park, Colorado Desert, CA | collected 2006-08-15
CTCATCGCGTCCTCCCCAGCCGGGTCGGACACAACCAGAATCACCTCGGCCCGCGTCGCCTCAACTCACGTCCGAGTCAGCATCAAGGCGGGGCGGTATTAAATGACAGTGCGGGTTCAGCCGGCTGTTAGACTGAAGAGATGAGCACTGGATTCCGCGCTTCGCCGTAAAGCATTTCGATACGGCTCGCCTTGAGGGCCGACGAGGAGTCTAGTGAGCGGCCCCGTCGGGTGGTCCGCTGTGAACGTTATTGATCCGGCGCCCATCATCTTGGTCACGCAGCGTAGCGGAACTGCGGATACCGGAAGATGGCGCGGATCCTCTGCAGCCGTCTGGACAGGCTGCGCATATGCCGGTCTGCGGCCTGCGGTATAGTCGTCGGCCCCTCGTCCTCCCGTCTGATCGACCCCCATTGGGTGGTCCGCTGCGAATGTTAGTTCAGCGTTGGCCTCGGCGCCACGACCTGCGTGGTCGGCGAGGCTGGTCGTCGTAGCGCCGCAGGCCAGGCAGCGAGTGCAGGCAGGACCACCTCCGGCGCAGGCGGCCTGAAGCCGAGGGATACGTGCGGGCGTATGGTGTTGTAGTGCCGGCGCCAGCTTTCGATCACCACCTCCGCCTCCCGCAGGCTGTAGAAGATCTCGCCATCCAACAGCTCGTCGCGGAGGCGGGCGTTGAACGACTCCACATACCCGTTCTCCCACGGGCTGCCCGGCGCGATGTAGGCGGTCTCGGCGCCGACTGCTGCGATCCAGCCCTGCACCGCCTTGGCCACGAACTCGGGGCCGTTGTCGGAGCGGATGTGCGCGGGCAGGCCGCGCGGGATGAACAGGTCGGACAGCAGGTTGATGACGTCGGTGGCCTTGAGCTTGCGCCCGACCCGGATCGCCAGGCACTCGTGGGTGAACTCGTCGAGGAGGTTGAGCATCCTGAACTTGCGCCCGTCGTGGGTGTGGTCCTCGACGAAGTCGTAGCTCCAGACGTGGTTTGGTTGCTCCGGCCGCAGCCGGACGCAAGAGCCGTCATTGAGCCACAGCCGCCCGCGCTTGGGCTGCCGCGGCGGCACCTTGAGCCCCTCTCTGCGCCAGATCCGCTCCAACCGCTTGTCGTTCACCAGCCGGCCCGCGTCCCGCAGCAGGGCCGTGACCTTGCGGTAGCCGTAGCGGCCGTACTGCCGCGCCAGCTCGATGATGTCGGCGGTCAGACGCTCCTCGTCGTCACGGCCCCGCGGCGCCTTGCGCTGCGTCGAGCGGTGCTGCCCGAGCGCCGCGCAAGTGCGGCGCTCGGAGACCCCCATCGTGTGCACGATGTGCTCGACACAGGCGCGCCGGCGCGCGGGGCTCAGTAGTTTCCCCGGGCGGCCTCCGCCAGGATTTGCTTGTCGAGCGTGAGGTCGGCGACCGCCTTGCGCAGCCGCGCGTTCTCCGCCTCCAGCGCCTTCAGCCGCTTCACTTGGTCCGACATCAGGCCGGCGAACTCCCGCCGCCAGCGGTAGTACGTCACCTCAGTCACGCCGATGGCCCGGATCGCCTCCGCCACGGACTGCCCCTGCGAGACCAAGACATCCACCTGCCGCACCTTGGCAACCGCCTCCTCAGGCCGGTGCTTCTTGCTCGCCATCTCGGTCCTCCTCCGGTCCAAACCCATACCTCAGGACGGACCACCTCAAAGGGGGAGGATCACTCCGTTGCCTGGCACCAGGACGGCGTGACGCACTGGAACTCGCCCAACTGGGACCAGGGGATCCACGGCTTCAACTACCAGGTGCAGCTCTACCCGACGACGCCGGCCAACTGCCTCTGGGTGATCCCGGGCTCTCACAAGCTGGGCAAGGCCGACATCAAGGCGATGGTGGAGGCCAATGGCGGCAGCGAGCAGTTGCCGGGTGCGGTGCCGCTGGTCTGCGAGGCGGGCGACGTGACCATGGTCAACCGTCAGATGGTGCACGGCTCCTTCGCCAACAGCTCGCCCGATATCCGGATCTCGCTGACCTTCGGCTTTCACCGGCGCAAGTCCGTGCTAGGCCAGAAGGCGGCGCTGTCGATCGCGGAGACCAACGCCGTCTACGACGAGCGGCGCATCTTCGACCGCTCCGCGGTGATCCAGGTCGCCATCGACGCGCGGCACCAAGCCTTCCCGCACGAGCCCGTCTTCCGCTACCTGCCCTTCGCCGGGTTGGAGGACCAGTTCCGCTTCACGCCCGAGACATTCGACCGGGTGATCCGCGACTACAACACCAAGGACCTCGCCATCTGAGGCAAACGACCGGTAGCCCGGAGGTTCTCCCACGTATCGCTCCAACCTCTCAGTGGTTGGAGCCGCTGACATGGACGCTGTGTGTCGATCAGCCAGTGCGGGATGGGTGTCGGTGGCCGAGGCTGGTTATTTCGGATCACCGTTTCACCTAACGCTGCTTGCCCCGGATATTGCGAGCGCGGATCTTTCGTGCGGCAGCGGCGAGGCTTGCCGCGGCCGACTTTGATAGAACCATCGCCGCGAGCTGTGCAGAGTACTGAGCGGCGCGGGAGTTAGCCACGCGTTGTCCCGTCAGCGGCGGTAGTTGACGCCCTTGCGGTCTACTATCCGCACCAGTCCCTGAAACTCGAGCAGCCCGTATTCCGGCGTCGCCCGCAGCTTCTTCATTCGCGCCGCAGCCTTCTCCACAACGTAATCCTGAATTACCACTGGCGGCTCATCCAGGCTGCGCGCCATGAGCTCCACCTCACACGCCCGCTCGAGCATGTAGAGCCGCATCAGGGCACCGTGGATCGTCTGGCCTAAGGTCAACAGTCCGTGGTTCAGCAGCACCACGCAGCTCCCCTGGGCACAGGTGGCGCCGAGCGCGTCGCACTCCTCCTGCGAGGTGGGGACACCGTATTCATGGTAGGCCACGTCATCCAACACATGCAGGGCGTCCTGGCTGATCGGCCGCAGCCCCTTTTGTAGCAGCGATACACCGGCACCGGCACGCGTATGGGTATGCAACACGCACATTGCATCCGGGCGCGCCTTGTAGACTCCGCTATGGATGGTGAAGCCCGCCGCGTTGTATCGGCCCTGGTCGCCGATGACATTCCCAGCGAGGTCCATCTTGACCAGACTGGAGGCGGTGATTTCGTCAAACATCTCGCCATAGCGATTGATCAGGAAGGTGTCCGACTCCCCTGGCACCCGCGCTGACATGTGGGTGTTGATGAGGTCGGTCCAGCCAAGATGGTGGACAACATGGTAGAGCGCGGCCAGGTCGCAGCGCGTCTTCCACTCGGCTTCGGTCATGTCGGTGCTGGTGAGCTTCATGGCTGACGACATCGCTCTCTCCGTTCCCATCCGAACCGGATGGCCCGGCCGGCGCTACCCCGATCCTGTGCGAAGGCGATCTTGCCGGCAAGTTTGTCCGCGGCAGCCGGGGCAGGATACGTGGTGATGCCGATGCGGCAGGAGAGGTAGCTTGCCTTATCCCATGTGCTTAGCCGGCGCTGGCCCGAGCCTCCCGGTACCGAGAGTTGCTGGGCGAGGGGCGCCACGCCTCGATCGGCGAGATGGCCGCGGCTGGGCAGATCGAGGGGGGGGGGGTACCTCGACACCCTGCTGCGGCTGACGCTGCTGGCGCCGGACCTCGTAGAGGCGATCCTGGACGGGCGGCAGCCAGAGGGCATGGATCTGCCGCGACTCCTGGCCCCGTTCCCGGTGGGATGGTCCGCGCAGCGCAAGGCGGTCGAGCCTAGCTGAGCCTCAGCCCGCTGCGGCCTCGATTGACCGCAAGGGGCGGAGAGCGGTCCTTCGCTGGCCGTCGGGCCCGGCTTCAGTCGGCTTCGGGAGCGCTGGCGGCAGCTGTCGATTGCGATCCGGGCTTGAGCGGCACCTGCATCTCGCAGACCAGTCCGGACGCCGCCCACGCGAGCGATACCTTGCCTCCGAGCTGGTTGCGGAGGGTGCCGTCCAGCACCCGCGAGGCAAAGCCCCGGCGCTCCGGGGCGCCGGCGATCGGCGGGGCGCCGGCCTTTCCGGTGCGAGTTCCGTTCGTCGGGACCGGGCTGCCGGGGGTGGCCGAACCCTCGCACGCCCGGCGCGCTCTATCTCCCGAAAGGCGCCCCGGCGGTCCTCCGCGACCGGCCTGGCAGATGAACGGCATGGCCCGACGGCGCATCCTGCAGCGGTTGCCCTGGGTCGGCCTCGGGCTGGTCGGGCTGCTTGTGGCCGCCGCGCTGTCCTCCCCGCTCTGGCTCGGGCCGCTCGCCGAGCACCAAGCCTCCGCGGCCCTCGGGCGCCCGGTGGAGATCGGGCGGCTACGGCTGGTCCCGGGCAACCCGTTGACGGTCACCGCCGAAGGCGTGGTGATCGACAACCCCCCGGGCTTCCCTCCCGGCGAGGAGCCCTTCCTGCGCATCCCCCGCCTCATGCTGCAGTTGGAGCTCGGGACCTACCTGCGCCGGCGCGAGATCGTCATCCCCTCGGTCGAATTGGACCGGCCGGTGGCCCGCGTCGTCTCGACGGCGGACGGCCGGAGCAACTTCGCCTTCGACCTCGGTGCCGACCGCAGCGACGGCGCAGCCTTCCCGAAGATCGGGGCCATGCGCGTCTCAGGCGGGCACGCCCGGGTCTCGCTCGCAGGGCTTCGCGCCGAGTTCGAGGTCGCCGTCTCGACCAGGGATGCAGCAGGACCGGATGACCACGTGATAACGGCGGAGGCACGAGGCACCTACGCCGACCAGCCCATGGCCGCCACTTTGCTGGCCGGCGGGCTCCCAGGCCTCGGCGGCCCGTCCGGCGCCTGGCCGGTCGAGTTGCACTTGGCGAACGGACCGACACGCGCCGTCCTGAAGGGCACGTTGCAGGCCCCGTTGGACCCACGCACCGCCGCCCTCGGTTTCCTGCTCGTCGGGCCGGACCTGGCGCTGCTCGCCCCACTGACCGGCGTCCCGCTCCCCGCCACACCGCCCTACGAACTCGGCGGCAAGCTGGACTACAAGGAGGGACGCTTCCGCTTCAGCGACGTGGCCGGGCGCGTCGGGCGGAGCGACGTCGAGGGCACGCTGACCGTCACCCGCGGCCGGGAACGGCCCGAGCTGACGGCCGAGCTACGCTCGCGGAGCGTGGACCTCCGCGACATCGCCGGCCTGCTCGGCGGCGGGCCAGGCCCGCCTGGTACGCCCGGCCAGACCCCGCGGCAGCAGGAGCGCGCGGCGCAGACGCAGCGTGAGGCGAACGCGAGCCCGCGCCTGCTGCCGGATCGGCCGCTCAACCTGCCGAAGCTCAGGGGGCTGGACGCGCACCTCACCTACCGAGCCGAGCGGATCCAGGGTCGGTCCATGCCGCTCGACAACCTCACCCTTCGCTTGGACCTCGTGGACGGCACCGTTGCGCTCCAGCCCCTGAGCTTCAGGGTGGGCGCCGGTCGGATCGCGGCCGACGTCCTGCTGACCCCCGGGGAGGGCGACGCGGTGCAGGCGAAGACCGAGGTCCGGTTCGAGCGGCTCGACCTCGCCCGCCTGATGCAGGCGACAGGGACCTACCAGGGCGCGGGGGCGCTGAGCGGGACGGCGCGGGTCGAAGGTACGGGCCGGTCGGTAGCGGATATCCTGGGGCACGCGGACGGCGCGCTCATCCTCTCCATGACGGGCGGCGATCTCAGCAGGCTCTTGGTCAACCTCGCCGGTCTGCGCCTCGGCAGTGCGCTACTCGGCTCCCTCGGCGGCAAGGCGCGCACGCCGGTCGAGTGCTTCGTGGCCGACCTGCCGTTGCGGCGCGGCATTCTCTCCACTCGTGCCCTGCTGCTCGAGACGGAGGACGCCGTGATCGAGGGGCGGGGCGCCGTCGACCTGCGGCGCGAGCGCGTCGAGATCCGCCTCTGGACGGAGTCAAAGCGGCTGACCGTGGGCGTGCTGCCGGTCCCGCTGCTGGTCAGTGGCACGCTCAAGGCACCGAGCGCGGCGCCCGACAGGGCGGAGGGCGCGGGCGGCGGGATTGCCGGCGCGATCGCGGCGCTGCCCACCATCCGCTTCGGCATCGGCGACGATCCACGCTGCGACGGGCTGCTCCGCCGCGCGCGGCGCGGGAGGGCTACGGGCAGCGATGCGCCCCATGGCGGCGGAAGCAGCGGCGGCGGCCGGCGCTGAGAAGCTGTGGACTCCTCGCAGTCTGTATGACCGCTTTGGGTCGATCTTTGCTGTTGAGGCGATGGCGGGCAGGAGCTTCGGTCAGGTTAGGCACCGCACTGAAGGCGCACAGCCCAGGCAGCAGGGCAGTCTCGCAAAGCGCTGGATGGCGCAGCGCGGGATGCGTAGCGTCCTCACATGAGCGGCCGAGGGCCGCCGGCATGGAGGAGACACCGCATGATCATCCAAACTCCCTACCGTCCGGGCCTGTCCCGGCGCAGGGCCATGCTGGCCGCCGGCGCCGTGCTTGCCACTCCCGGTCTCGCCGGCGCCCAAGCGGCCCGCGGCCCCGGCGCCTGGCCGGAGCGGCCGGTCAACCTAATCGTCGGCTTCCCGCCCGGCGGGCAAACCGACCTTGCCGCCCGTGTGCTGCAGAATGCGCTGCAGGCCGCGCTCGGCCAGCCAGTGCCGATCGAGAACCGCGCCGGCGCTGGCGGTAACATCGCGGTCGAGCAGGTACTGCGCGCCCGCCCGGACGGCTACACCCTGTGCGTGGGCAATGTCGGCACCTTCGTACTGAACCCGCACACTATGCCGGGTATGACCTTTGATCCGCTCGAGCTCGTGCCGATCGGACTGATGCTGCAGTCACCGCTGCTGCTCATGGTGCACAGCGGCATCCCCGTCCGCACCTTCCCCGAATGGGTTGCCTGGATGCAGAGCCAGCAGCCGGGCGGGATCGATGTGGGCACTACCAGCGCCGGCGGCATCGGGCATGCGACGGCGGAGAAGCTGCGGGCGCGCCTCGGCGGCAACCCGGTCTTCAACATGATCCACTACCGCGGTAGCGGGCCGGCCCTGCAGGACTTCATCGGCGGCCGCTACCAGACGATGTTCGAGGCACCGTCATTGGTCCACGGCTTCGTGCAGGAAGGCCGGCTGCGGCCGATCTTCGTCACCTCGCCCAACCGCAATCCGGCCTTTCCGGATGTCCCGACCGCAGAGGAAGCGGGGCTACCCGGCTTCCACGTGGCGGCCTGGGTCGGGCTGTTCGGCCCTCGCGGCCTGCCCTCGGAAATCGTGCGGCGGGCGAATGCGGCGCTAGACGAGGCTTGTCGGGACCCGACCCCGCGCCAGCGCCTGGCTGAGTGCGGCGACGAGATTGGCGGCGGCACCGTGGAGGAGTTCGCCGCGCGCGTGCGACGTGAGCATGCGGAATGGGGCGCGCTGGTGCGGGAGGCCGGTATTCGCGCGGCATAGGCGCGGTAGTAGCGGCGGATCAGCCTCCAGAGCCGACCTGGAAAGGTGCGGGCATTAGGGGCCGTCCAGCGATAAGCGCTCAAACTCAAATCTTTTAAGTTACTGATTTTGCAGCACAAAGGTCGCGTCAGTTATGGCACTTATCGCCGAACAGGCACTTAGGTCCAGCGGGAGGGGCCATCAAGCCCCACCTCGTTCCCACGGACGCTTGGAGCGGAAACCGGTCCTTCGCAGCCCAGGCGCCGCCGAGAGCGGAAGTTCGCTCCCTGCGGCGCCACCGGCCTCAACGCTGCCGAATGCCCGCGCGCCGGATGATGTCGGCGTAGCGAGAGGTCTCGGCTGCGATGAACCGACCGAACTCGGCCGCGGACCCCGGCATCGCCTCCGCGCCGAGCGCATCGAGGGCTCGCCGGATGCCGGCGTCCCGCAGGCCGTCTTTGACCACCGCGTTCAGCCGCGCCACGACCTCGGCGGGGGTGCCCCGCGGCGCGCCCAGTCCGTACCAGGAGCCGCCCTCGTTGCCCGGCAGAACCTCGGCGACTGTCGGCAGGTCGGGCAGCGCCGCGGCCCGGGTCGGCCCCGTCGTCGCGAGGGCGACCAGCCGGCCGGCCCGGACATGCGGCATGGAGGAGGGCGCCGGGTCGAACATCGCGTCCGCCGCGCCGCGCAGCAGATCGTCAAGCGCCGCCGCGGAGCCGGGGTAGGCGACAAGGGACAGGCGCACGCCGGCCATGTGCTGGAACAGTTCGATGGCCACGTGCTGCGGCGTGCCGGTGCCGGCGTAGGCCACGCGAAGCTGCCCGGGGTTCGCCCGCGCATGGGCGATCAGTTCGGGCATGGAGCGCACCGGGACTGAGGGGTGCACCTCCACGATCAGCGGCACCCGGGCGATGCCGGCCACCGGCGCGATGTCCCGCCCGAAGTCGAAAACGAGGTCCGGGAACAGCGTCGCGTTGATCGTGTTCACCGGCCCGCACAGCAGCAGCGTGCCGCCGTCCGGCGCGGCGCGGACCACCAGTCGCGTCGCGTCGTTGCCGCTAGCCCCGATCCGGTTTTCGACGCGCACCGGTAGGCCGAGGCCGCCCTCGAGCGCGGGGGCTATGGTGCGCGCGGCGGTGTCGAGCGCGCCACCGGGCGGGAAACCCACGACGATCCGCACCTCGCGTGCCGGATAGGGCTGCCCGCGCGCCAGCACGGGCAGCGCAAGGGCGAGGCCGGCGCCCGCCAGCGACCACAGCATGGCACGACGCGTCATGCTCATCCCGAACCTCCCTCTACCGGCCTCCGCGCCGGCCGCGAGAGGGATATATGGTGACCGCACCCAGCCGGGACCGCGCCGCCGCGACCGGTGAATGACCGCTTCGGGGCGTGCCCTGACCATCAGTTCTCCAGCGCCGCGGCCGGAGGTGCATCGCTGTGAGGATCGGCTCCCGCGGCATAGGCCCGGTGCTCGGTGAGGAGCCACCGGTGCAGTGCGGCAAGGCTGGCTATGTGGGGAATGGTGCGGCGCAAACCCTCCATCCTTGCTGCCTCCTTCGCGCGCCTCGCCTCGATGCCCACCTCCGTCAGGCCTTGGTCAGGTACCGTGTGAAAGTTCAAAGTGTAGGGCGGATCGGCAGGCGGAAGACCGAAGACCCAGTCGAAGATCATCCGGGTCCGCGGCATGTGGAATTCCGAGTTCACCACCAGCAGTCGCCGCAGTCCGGCGAGGTCCGTGTGGATCATTCGGGCAAAGTAGGCGTTGCCGATCGTGTCGAGGGAGGCCGTCTCGGCCCAGATCCGTGTTGCCGGCACGCCGCGCGCGAGCAGCACCTCCGCGGCGACAACGGATTGCAGCACCGGGTAGCCCGCGGCGGGGCGCGGTGAATGGTGTACGCACTAAGCGGGATGATGGGTGCCTCGCCGGCCAAGGCCTGGGCCGCCTCTAGCCGGTTCAGGACAAAGGGAGGCAGGGCGCCGTCCGGTCGTAGACCACCCCCGGGCACAAGGACCGCGTCATATCGCTGTATGGGCCTGAGAATGATGAAGCCGCGGCGCGAGACCAGCCGTGCCCTGGCTCAGTTTGTATGGGCCGCTAAGTTTGAGGTCTTTGGACCCTCTAGCGAACGGCCACAACCGTTCCTGTCGCAGGTTGCTCGGGCGTCATTCAAAAAACTCCGCTCAGAGATGCTGTTCGAGGGAGGGTCGTCGAGCAGCAATCTCAGAATAGGCACAGCCTCATCGTCATGACCTTGGTTGGAATGACGAAGTTTTGGTCGCCCGACATCTCGGAGGCGGCCCCAGCCTCGAATGTCCCGGCGATGCGGCACTCAGGGCGGAGTGACGCAGTCGCCTCCAACTTCGGTCACGGCGGCTTCCGGAACATCCCGGCCGGGTCGTATTTCGCCTGCAGGGCCGAGAGCCGGTCCCAGGCCGCGGGCGAGAAGCAGCAGCGGAGGCGGGCCGGGTTCTCGAGGTCGGCCTCGCCGACATAGTGCCCTGTCGTCAGCGGCGCGAGCGCTTTGCCGGTCTCCCGCAGCCAGCGGAAATTGACCTCGTCCTCCGACGAGTCCTGCCAGATGGCGTAGCAGAGCCCATAGACGGGGCCGGTCATTGAGAAAGCCGCGTCTGGCAGTCCCGGCGCATCCGGCGGGGGTGGCGTGATCGGCACAAGGGCGAAGGCCTCGGCCGAGGGCGCCAGGCGGATCCGCGTCGCCAGCACCTCCAGGAAAACATGTAGCGGGGCGGCGGACCAAGCGTTGTCCGCCGCGTAGCGGCGGCCTTCGGCGAAGAGCTGGCTGATCATGTCGAATAGCGTGTCGAAGGGGGTGGGGAGGGAGGGCTCCACCACCAGGGCGCCCTCCGGCGCGCCGGTGGCAAGCTGTGCCAGGAGGGCACCCGCCTCCTCCTCGGTGTCGGCGAAGGCCGTGGTAATCGCCGTCACTATCTTGGGCGAGGCCTCAGTCAGGGGCGGTGGCGCGCTTGCCAGTAACAGGGTCAACTCGGCATGACGCGGCAAGGTGGGCTGCATTGCCGAGATCCATGCCCCGACCCTGACGATGTCGTCGAGGCGATAAGTCCTGATGCTGGTGGTGATCGCTCGTGGCAGGGGCTGCAGGCGCAGGCGGTAGCCAGTGACGACACCAAAGAAGGTAGGGCCGGCGCCCCGCGCCGCCCAGAAGATCTCTGGATTCTCAGCCTCGCTTGCCCACCGGATCTCGCCATCGGCGGTGACCACCTCAATGCTCTCGATGGAGTGGCAGGCAATGCCCCAGGCCCCAGCGTTCCAGCCGAAGCCCCCGCCCAGCAGGTAGCCGCTCAGGGGCACCGTCCCGCAATGGCCGACCGGAAAGGCGAGGCCATGCGCGGCCAGCGCTCGCGCGAGGTCGCGGCCGGTCACTCCCGGCCCCGCCTTCGCTAGGCGCGTCCCGGCGTCCACCTCCAGATGCTTCAGCGCGGAGAGGTCGAGCACGATGCCCTCCTGCAGCGCGATGCCCGACCAGTGATGCCCTCCGCCGCGCACGGAGACCGCCAGCCTGTGGTTCCGCGCGAAGCGGACCACCGCCTGCACGTCCCGCACCGAGGCGGCACGAACGAAAGCTAGTGGCTGGCGCGCCGGCTTGCGCCTGTTCCACAGGAGCATTTCACGGGCGGCGGCATGGCGCACATCCGCGCGGGGGATGATGGCCCCCGAAACCAATCGTTGCAGCGCGTCGAAGTCCATAACGGAGACGCTCCTCCCTCGCTTCCTCCTTGCGGCCCAAGGTTCACAGCACCCGGCCCGGTCCCAACTTACATCCGTCTGATGAGCGGGCGCGTAGTGGCGCTGAAGGGGCGAGAGAAGAAGGGAAACTCCGCGCCTGGTGCGCCGCGACGGTTCAGGCGGGGATTAGGCCATGCCGGAGCATGATCTCCTGCATCTGCGCCGGGTCCGGCTTGCCGGGCCCGCTCACCGCGGCCGCGATCTCCTCAAAGTAGCGCCGGCCGATCGAACCCGGCGTCAGCACGATCAGCACCCGCGCGACCTCGCCGTGCAGGTTCTCATGGTGGTGCACCGCGCCGCGCGGGATGAAAGCGACATCGCCCTGGCGCACCTCGCGCCGGGTGCCGTCCACCGTGACGGTCAGCGTGCCCGAGAGGCCATAAACCGCCTCATCCACCCGCTCGTGGTAATGCGGTGCTGGCACGCGCGCCTGCGGCGCCACATCAAACTCGAACATCACCATGTCCCCCGCGCCCTGCGTCTCGTCCACCAAAAAGCGGAGTTCCATCCCACCGATCCGCAGCGCGGTGGGCTCGGTCGTCACGGCGGCTTCCATCCTGGCCTTCCCTCTCATAAATTGACTTTACGCCACCAGACGTAAAAAAGCTTTACGTTGAAGTTAAGCAAGAAATCTCCGACTGACTTGTCGGACGAGCCACCTTTCGTCGGCGCCCTAGCTCGCCTTTGCTTCCAGCGTGCCCGCGCGCGGGTTGAAGCGGCGATCCGCGACGCCGGCGGCACAGACATGCATGAGACGTATCTGGCGGTCTTCTCCTATCCGTTGCCGGACGGCGTACGGCTCTCGGAACTGGCACGGCGGCTGAATATGTCGCGCCAGGCGGCCAACCACGTGATCGCGCAGTTGGAGGCGCTGGGCTATCTTGAGCGCCATGCCCCGGAGGGGAGCGATCGCCGCCTCGTCTATCTTACACCACGCGGCTGGCAGGTGGCCGAGGCGATCTGGGCCAGTATGCGAGAGTTGCAGGCGGAATGGGCCGCGCAGATCGGCCGCGAGCGCTTCGCCGTTTTTATGGACGTGCTGCGCGAACTTGCTGTGCAGCCAGCCAACGAGCCCGGGCCAGGGCAGCTATCGCCGCGATCGCGTCCGAAGTCGATCTAAACTGGCGGATGAATTATAAGCTGCCCACGGATCGACGGCGCGCGATAATCAACGGCCCACGTGGCGAACACGCGGGCCGCACGCTATTGGTCGCCAGCGCTCCGGAAAGGAGATCAGCCCGGATCGCTGGCTAGCGCCGCCGCGACCCGGCGTGCGAAGCCGGCCGGATCTCGCGGGCTATCGCCATCTTGGATGCGTGCGAGGTCGAGCAGGACTCCAGCGGTCTCGATCACTTCCTCCTGCGACACCTCGGGACCAGCCAACCTTCGGATCAGCGGGTGGCGCGGGTTGATCTCCAGCACCGGCAGGCTGCCGCCAAAGCTCCGACCGGCGCGGCGCAACAGGCGCTGCATCTGCAGGTCGGGGCCATGGTGCGGGGCGGCGAGCACAACGGCGCTATCCACCAGCCGGTCGGTCGCGCGCACCTCGCTGACCTCGTCCTTCAGCGCGTCCTTCAATACGGGAAGCAGCCCAGTGACATCGGCCAGCGCCTCGCCTGCGTCCGCGGCACCCGCGATCTTCGACAGGTCCACCGTGCCCTGGGTGATGCTGCGGATCGGCTTGCCCTCGAACTCCGAGAGCCGCTCCGGCCAAAAGGCGTCGATGCCGTCCGACAGCAGCAGCACCTCGACGCCCTTTGCGCGGAAGCCCTCCAGCTGCGGCGACTTCACCAGCGCCGCCGGATCATCGCCGACCAGGATGTAAATCGCCTCCTGGCCCTCTTTCATCCGTCCGACATAGTCCGCCAGGGAGGTCCAGCCCTCGACCGCGGAGGAGCGGAAGCGCAGCAATGCCGCGACGTCCTTGCGGTGTTCGGCATCTTCCCAGAGGCCTTCCTTCAGGATCGGGCCGAAGTTATCCCAGAACTTGGCGTAGTCCTCCGGATCCTTGGTGCGTGCCTTCAACTCGGACAGCACGCGATTGGTCACAGCCTTGCGGATGCGAGCCAGCACTGGCGTGGCCTGCAACATCTCCCGTGACACGTTCAGCGGCAGATCCTCAGTGTCCACCACACCCTGGACAAAGCGCAGCCAGGGCGGCAGCAGCCCGGCCTCGTCGGTGATGAACATGCGCCGGACATGCAGCCGCACCCGGCTCTGCCGCTCGCCCTCGACCGCCTGGAAGGGCCTCATGCCAGGAACGAAGAGCAGCGCCGAGAAGTCCAGGGCGCCCTCCGCACGCCAGTGCAATGTCGCCCAGGGCTGGTCGAAGGCATGGGCGACATGCCGGTAGAAGTCGGTGTAGGCCTCCTCACTGACCTCCGACTTCGGCTTGCGCCAGAGGGCCGTGCCCTCGTTCGCCGGCTCGTCCTTGCCGTCTCGGGCAACGGTGATCGGGATGGTGATGTGATCCGCCCACTTGCGGATGATCGCCTGCAGGCGCCAGGGGTCGAGGAACTCCTCAGCATCCGGCTTCATGTGCAGGACGACGTCGGTGCCGGCCTCCTCACGGGCCGCGGGGGCGAGGGTGTAGTCCCCCTTGCCCTCCGAGGCCCAGGTCCAGGCCTCCTCCGTCCCGGCTCGGCGGGAGGTGACCTCCACCCGGTCCGCGACCATGAAGGCCGAGTAGAAGCCGACCCCGAACTGACCAATGAGGCTTGGCTTGTCGGCCGCGGGCGCCCCGGCCAGCGACTTGGCGAAGGCCAGCGTGCCGGAGCGGGCGATAGTGCCGAGGTGCTGGCCGAGCTCGGCCTTGGCCATTCCGATCCCAGGGTCGGAGATGGTCAGCGTGCGCGCTGCCTTTTCAGGAAGGATGCGGACCTTCGCCTCGGCGGGCAGGGTCAGGAACTGGTCGGTGAGCGCCTCGAACCGGCGCCGGTCCACCGCATCGGCCGCGTTGGCCACCAACTCTCGGAGGAAGATCTCGCGGTCGGAGTAAAGGGTGTGGACAACCAGATCCAGCAGGCGCCCCACCTCGGCGCCGAACTCATGCCGCTCCAGGGTCTCGCTCACCGTTCATCCCCCTAATCTGCTCTTTGGCGGCGCGCGATATGTGCGGGAAACGCGAGCGTTTCAACTGGCCGGGGCAGTGCCGCGGAAGCCTCGGCCGTCCTGACGCCGCACCCACCCTCACTGACGCAACGCTTCGACCCCTAACTCGCGCCACATCCAGCCGAAGTCGTACTCGCCGATCGGGTTGCCGGCCGAGCGCTTGGTCGGCCGGGGCTCCGCAAGGGGCAAGGGCTTGGGGGCGGAGAAAGGGACCTTGTCCGCAGCTTTGACCGGCAGGCGGTGGATATACTGAAAGAGGGGCCGGTGCTCCGTCCGAAGATCGTGCTTTTTCAACACGGTAGGGCTTGAGGGTTAAATCGGGCGACCCTGAAGGTCCGGAGACACGGCGGTTCTCCGGAGAGGAGAACGGCTCTTTGTTCCGGCTTCGCACCCTCAAGGCCGAGCGCAAAGTCGCGCAGAACCTGGGCCTCTCAGCGCCGGTCACCAATGCGGAGAATGTTTGGAGAAGGACCGACTGGAGCAGCAATGGGAACCAGGGAACGAAATTCTCTGGGACGCAGCCGCAATCTCCAGCGGCAGTGCGTGTCCCTCCAGCTCCGCCCGTCGAGGTGCGCCGCGATGAACCTTCAGCGCCGGCAATCGTTCCGCGCGGCTCGAGGTACGGGTGATCACCAGGCGGGCTGAGTGGCCTGTGCTTTGAAGGGCATGAGCTATGCCGCGGTCGCATCGCCGCCCGCTTCTCCCGCACTAGCGGCCCACCTATTCGGCTTCTCGGCGACGCAGCGAATGCTGGTTCACTGGAGGCTTGAGACCGAGGTTCTCGCGCAAGGTGACACCTTCGTACTCCGTGCGGAACCGGCCCCGTCGCTGCAGCTCGGGCACGACCATCTCGACGAAGTCCTCGCACCCCGCCGGCAAATGGGTCGGCGTGATATTGAAGCCGTCGCAGCCCTCCTCGGCGATCCATTGCTCCATCACCTCGGCGATGTCGGAGGCGGTGCCGATTAGGCAAGAAACCGCCCATTCCGGCCACCTGAAGATAGAGCTCGCGGATTGTCGGGTTTTCCTCTCGCACGCGGGCGAAACGGGCTTCGCCGATGCTGCGCAGCTCCAGCGGGCCTAGAGCATCCAGCGGCACAGGCCCATCCAAGGGGTGGCCAGAAAGATCCCCGAAGGTGCCGTGCAGCCGGGCAAGGCCGACCAGAGGATCGAGCAGCGATTGCAGCTGCTCGAACTTTGCCCGTGCATCCCCGCGCGTGCGGCCGACGACGGGGCGGAGCGCCGGCATGATCTTCAAATCGTCCCTGTCTCGCCTGTAGTGGGCCATGCGTCCCTTCACATCGGCGTAGTAGGCCTTTGCCTTGTCCAGCGTGTCTGGGACGGCATAGACTACATCAGCCGTCGCGGCCGCGATCTCGCGGCCTTGTTCCGACGCACCGGCCTGAAAGATGACTGGATGGCCCTGCGGCATGCGGGCGACGTTCAGCGGTCCCCGAACCTTGAAATATCGGCCGACGTGGTTCAGCGGATGGGCTTTGCTCTCGTCGAAAAACCGGCCAGAGGCCTTGTCGAATAGGGAAGCGTCCGGCTCCCAGCTGTCCCAGAGGCCGCGCACGACGTCGAGGAACTCCTTCGCGCGGTCGTAGCGGGTCTCGTAGTCGAGGTGCTGGTCCCGGCTGAAGTTCTTCGCCTCGGCTTTGGACCAGGAGGTCACGACGTTCCAGCCCGCACGGCCTTTGCTGATCAGGTCCAGGGTCGCGAATTTCCGAGCGAGGTGATAGGGTTCGTTGTAAGTTGTCGACGCCGTGGTGACGAGGCCGATGTGCGTCGTCACCATCGCCAGCGCTGGCAGCAGGGTCATCGGCTCCATCTCGACGATCTCGTAACCGGAACGCGACAGGGACCCGCGGGGCAGGTCGCGTTCCCGGATGCCGAGGCCGTCCGCAAAGAAGACCAGGTCGATTTTGCCGCGCTCCGCAGCTTGGGCGCTGCGGACGTAGTGCTCGATCAGAAGCGTACCGTCAGCGGGTACGTCCGGGTGCCGCCAGGCCGCGGGATGGTAGCCGAGCCCGCGGATCGACATCCCGAGGTGCATCTTTTTCCGGGCCATGGCGCTGCCCCATCGTTGCCTCTGCCTACACTTCGGCACATATTTCTGAAGCGCGCCACTGCGCATAGGCGTCGATGCGAAGCAGTCGGCCATGTCCCGGGTCGCGGGTGGCCCGAGCGCTGGGTACGCCCGCGAAGCCCTCGCGTGAGCGAAACAGAGCGCTCCGGGCGCTGGACCTCACACCACCAAAATGGCAGGCGATGTGGTACGCGCTCACGTGGTGCAGTCATAAAGCCTTGGTCCCGTGGTAGCGGAGGGAGCTGCTCCTTGCGCGCTGGATCCCGTCCGCCAGGATCCGACACCCTCTGGCCGCAGCAACGCTTCATCGTCCAACACCCGAGGTGAGAGCCGAGTGCGTTAGCAGCGCACGCTCGGATCTGTCCGGGGGGCACGGGGCAACCCGCGTCCCTACCGGGATGTCGAGATCGCTTGTCTACTCTTTCCCCGTTAGCGCTATTGTGGGAAGCGGTGAGATAAGTATAAGCGAGCGTGGCAAGGTGACGTGGCGGTGCCAGCCGGTCCAGGAGCGCACCTCCTATTGGTGCGGCCGACCTCCCCTTTGGCCTTATCGAACCAACTCTCGACGGTCCGGCGGGTGCCGGCCACTTGCACCGGTTCGCCCAGCGTGGCCGTTTCCGGGGCGTGGGTCAGGTAATAGGTGAGGTCGGCGGGCTTGCTAATGCTGCGGCGAACGAGCAGACCCTTCTGTCAGCCGGGGCGGGCGCCCCTGTAGGGCAGCTAGGCCTAGTCCTAGAGGCGCGGCCCTTTGGCCCCGTCCCCGGCGCTAAGCCGCTGCCAGCCGTCGGGCGGCACCTCGCCCAGCCATTCCTCGACCGGCACCAGGCCGAGTCGCTGCCCGAAGGTGACCGTCAGCACACAGCGCGCAGGTGCGCTTCGAGACGGCGTCGACTACGGCTGTTCCCGCCATAAACACTGTCGCCGGTTCCTCAGGCGCAGGGTACCCTTTATTCATGTAGCGCCCGCTCCAGCATCACCAACCGAAGCTGAGGCTTGGCGGTGAAGGCGACCTCGTCCGGGAACCCGCCGCGGCACACCGGGCCGGGGCGCTGGTCCAGCCCTGCGGCACGATGGCGTGAGTCAGGGCAGGATTACGGCTCAGGAGCTCACGCACGCCTTGGTCGTACTGACCATGGCGTAGCCGGGCGGGCAGCCTAATGCCGAACACCTTCAGCAGCCCGCGAATTCCGTTCTCAATATCGAAGCAGCGGCGCAGCAACGCCTTCCTGGCGGAGACCGGGATGCGGTGCGCTGGCTGTCCTGGTCCTTCACGCGGACCTCGCAGTGCCAGCCGGTGCGCAGAATCTCGACAATGCCGCGCGGGTTGTTGCGGAGGCTCGGCACGGTGAGTTTCACCTGCCGCGCCTCGAGTACCCGACCCGGAGCCCGGCGGCGCGCTGGCCATGGATCAGCCACTGGGTCAGGGTGCCGGCCCGCAGAGCGCCGGTCTCGGCCAGGCCGCCGAAGCCGGCGAGGCACCGGGCGACCCCGTCCACCTCGGACCGAATGCTGCGTTTGAGCCGGACCGCGCCGCTCCCTTGATGCACAGCACCGTCGCCCACAGCTCGACATCCAGCCCCACACAGCGCGCGATCCGAACCACAGGAGAACGCCCGATTGCCGATGCTTTCGCCGTCACCCGCTTTGGTGCATCCCGCCGCATGAACAGGTTTTGCAAGTCTTCGCCGCCTAAGTTTCGGACCGCCCTACACATCAACGGCTCAAATCGCCCGCCGAGGCCTTGAGGACGAGCCAACCTCGAATCGCATGCGACGGGATGCACCAAAGCCCAGCCGCGACCATCGCGACCTCCGCCCGGCGCGGCCCGGGCCGCGCCGAGCGGATGGGACCCTCAGCGCATCAGCGTGTAGGGAAGCCAGGTGATCAACTCGGGAAAGATCATCATGAGAACCAGCCCCAGCGCCTGCAGTGCCACGAAGGGCCCGACCGAGCGGTAGATGTCCCCCATGGTCACGCCCGGCGGCGCCACACTGCGGATGTAGAAAAGGTTGAAGCCGAAGGGCGGCGTGAGGAAGGCCATTTCCATGTTCACCACGAACAGAACGCCGAGCCATACTGTGTCAAAGCCGAGCTGGGCCGCAATCGGGAAGAAGAGTGGCGCGGTGAGGATCATGATGCCGATAGGATCGAGGAAGCATCCCATGATGATCCAGATGACCTGCATGCCGATCAGCACGCCCCACTTGCCGCCGGGCAGCAGCGACAGCGCGTCGCGGACCAGCTGGTCGGCGCCCACCGCCGCGTAGAGCGAGGTGAAGATCGCGGCCGCGAAAACGATCCACATGACCATGCAGCTCAGCCGCAGCGTGATCTTGCAGGCTTCGTAGAGGGCGCGCCAGGTCAGCCGCCCCTTCACGAGGGCGCAGAGCATTGCGCCGAAAGCCCCAAGGCCGGCCGCCTCGCTCGGTGTCGCCGCGCCGGCGATGATGCTGCCGAGCACGACCATGACCAGCAGGATCGGTAGGATGACCGAGCGCAACGCCGCGAGCTTCTCCGGGAAGCTCGCGCGCTCATCCACGGGAACCGCCGGGCCGAGATGCGGCCAGATGCCCGACACGACCAGGATGTAGACGGTGAACAGGGCGACGAGCACGAGGCCCGCGGTGATGCCGCCCATGAACAGCATCCCGACCGAAGTGTTGGTGTAGAGGCCGAGCACGATCATGAGGACGCTGGGCGGGATCAGCACGCCGAGTGCGCCGCCGGCTGCGATGCTGCCGAGGCTGATGCCCTTGTCGTAGTTGTGGTTCAGCATCGACGGCAGCGCCACCAGCCCCATCGTCACGGTGGCGGCGCCGCTGACGCCCACCAGCGCGGCGAAGATGGTGCAGACGAAGATGGTGCCGACGGCCAGGCCGCCGCGGACCGCGCCGAGCCATTTCTGCATCATCGCGTAGAGATCGCTGGCGATCCCGGAGCGCTCGAGCATCGCCCCCATGAAGATGAACATGGGAATCGCCAGCAGGACGAAGCTGGTGGCCGAGCTGAAGGTACGGATGCCGACGGCGTAGAGCGCGTCCGGCCCCCACAAGAAGTAGGTGCCGATGACCGCGGAGCCGCCGAGTGAGAAGACCAGCGGAACGCCGGCCACCATCAGGAGGAGGAAGGAGCCGAAGAGGAGGACGGTGATCAGTTCGATGCTCACAGCGCCGGCTCCTCTCCAGCCATGCCCTTGGGCTCGGGAAGCAGCACCTGCCCCGTGAAGGCCATGTGGAGGTCGCGCACGAGCTTGGCGATGGCCTGCAGCAGGATCAGCGCCGCGCCGACCGGCAGGACGAGGTAGACGGGAAACAGCGGCGGGCTCCAGTCGGAATTGGCGCGCTGCCCGGTCTCCCAGGCCTCATAGGTCATCACCGCGGTCTCGCGCAGCAGCACGACGCAGTAGATGATGACGAAGCCGGCGGTCAGGACGTCGAGCGTCGCCTGCGCGCGCGGGCTGAGCCGAGCATAGAGGATGTCCATGGCCACATGGTCGCGGTGCAGCAGGGTGTAGCCGCCGCCGAGCAGGATGTACCCCGCGAAGACATAGCCGACGAGTTCGTTGCTCCAGGTGGTGGGCGCCTGCAGCACGTAGCGCTGGAACACCTCCCAGACGACCAGCCCGATCAGGCCGAGGAGGGACACGGCCGTCACACGGCCGACGGCGCCGTTCAGCGCCTCGATCGCCTGGACGGCGAGCCGGTAGGCTCTCATCGCATTATCCTTGAGAAGGGCGCATGCGCAGAACGACGGGGCAGCTCCGGAGAGCCGCCCCCGATGGCCTGCGCGGCAGGGGCCTTGGGATAGTCAGCCGCGATCAGATCTCGGCGGGGCGCAGGCCGAGGGTGTCGCGCGTCTCGAAGATGATCTTGAGCACGCGCTGCGTGTCCTCGTCCTTCCCCGCCATGCGCTCGAGAGCCTCGCTCGAGATCTTCTTCATCGTGGCGAGGTCCTCGGGCGGCAGCGCGGCGAACTTGACCCCCGCCTGCCTCATGACACCCACGGCCTTCGCGCTGTTGATCGTGGACGTCGTGGCACGCTCGACCGCGTAGATGCGGGTTGCCAGGTTCATCACCGCCTTGAGGTCGTCGGGCAGGCGGTTGTAGGTCCGCATGCTCATGAACTGGTCCTCCATGTCGAATTTGATGATGGAGGGACCGAGGTAGAACTTGGCGACCTCATGCAGCTTCACCGCCACGAAGCCGTCCGGCGAGCCCCAGTTGGAAGCGTCGATGACGCCGGTGGACATCGCGGTGTACTGCTCCTCGCCCGGGACCGTGACGATGCTGGCCCCCTGCGCCTTCCAGATCTCGGCGCCGAGGCCGAAGCTGCGGATCTTGACGCCGCTGAAGTCGGAGAGCCGGCGCAGCTCTCGCCGCGACATCGTCGCGCCCCACTCATCGGAATAGATGGGGCCGAGGAAATGCACGTTGTGCTTGGCGAAGGCGGCCCGGACGATGCCGAGCAGGTCGGTTTCGTGCCAGAGATAGTCATAGTGATCGAGGGCGGAGAACGCGAAGGGAATGCCCCAGGTCCAGAGCGTGAAGGGAATTTTGCCTCGCCAATAGACCTGCGCGCCATAGCCGATATCGACGACGCCCTTGCCCACCGCGTCCAGCATCTCGAAGGTCGGTACCAGCGCGCCGGGCGGGAAGGCCTGAATCTGGATGCGCCCGTTCGAGAGCTCGGCCACGCGCTTCACGTAGCGGGGCACGAGGACGTCCCACTCGGTCGTGCCCGGCCCGAGGAAAGACTGCATGCGGAAGCGAAATTCCGCACGCTGCGCCTGTGCGCCCGTCGAGAGGCCGGCCACCGCGGCAAGCGGCGCGCCTGCCAGGCCCGCGCGGACGATATGCCGTCGGCGGATCGCCGCGCCGCCGATCTCGTGGACGATGCGGTCATTCTTGTCGCGATTGGTCATTAGATCCTCGGACGATTCCCTGCCTCAACCAAACCAAAGTGTGCACAGAGGACAAACAGCACTCCCGCGAGCCGGTCGCGCTTGCGCTTCCCGGCCACGGGGACGGAGGTCCCCTGTCATTCATGTTTATTGGTGCCGAGACTAAGCTGGCCGCGACGCAGGCACAACCGTCGCAGGCAGGATCGGTTTGAACCGCCCTGTATCCGCCGGAAGCTGGTGCCGTCCGACCATCTGCGGGCAGCGGTCAAGGACATCACACCGGCCGTCGCCGGGCTGACCCCGGCGCTGGCGCAACATCCTCATCCTCACTCACTTTACCACGGCCCGTGTCGGCCTGATGTCCGTGCCGGACCGCTCCGAGCAACTCCCAATCGCCCGAGTGGGCAGCCCTGCTGGCGGCGCTGGACACCTACCGGGATGGACGCACGCTCAGGTGTCCGCAGCCGACGCATCGTTGGACTTCCCTGGCCTGCGTGAATACCGAGTTGAGGATGATCAGGCTGCGGTCAGCTCCACCTGCTCTGGCGTGATGTAGCCGATCGCTGAGCGGAGGCACTGGCGGTTGTACCGGGCCTCAAGGAATGCGCTGATTGGAACCGCGGTCCGGCTCGCCTTCAACAATGTCGTAGATGCCTTCCACGTGGTCGGCAGCGGGCCGGCCCAAGTCCGCCTCTTTGAGGACAAGAGGAAGAGCAACTGCGGCGGAGCCGGCGCCATCCGCCCAACCGACGACCTACGTCGGTTCGCAGATTCTTTGCAGGGCGGCGGGCTCGCCAACGAAGCGGAGGCGGGCTGGCGGCTGGTGGAGACCGCCTGGCAGCTCGACCTGCCTCGGGCCGGCGTAGCGGTACAGGCGGACACCGCGCAGGATCTGCTGTTCGTTGAGGCCCACCGCCAGATCCGGCGCACGAGCCTGACCTGCATCCGGGGTGCATTGAACGGATGCCAGCGCGGCCGGTGCTTCTGCTGCCGGGCCGAGGTGCCCCTCGCGGCCACAGACGTGGATCACTTCTTCCCTTGGCTTCTGAGAGAACGGGGCGAGATGCCTGACGCAGACCGCGTCTGGAACTTCGTCCTCGCCTGCCAAAGCTGCAACCGAGGCGAGCGCGGCAAGTTCGTGCCCGTGCCCTGGCTCGTCGCGCGCCTGCACAAGCGCAAAAACTGGCTTGTCGCCAGCCGCCATCCGCTATGGGAGGCAACTCTTCTTCGTGAAAGCAGCACTGGATCCGTTACGTTTTCATTCCGGTTCGCAGAATCGTCAACCGATAAGCCGACCAGGTTAGCCTAGTGATTGCCAGAATCGGACGAAGGCCGCAGGTTAACGCTCTATCGGCCACCTGGGGTGGCTGGGAACGTCCGTAGGGCAACAACAATGCAGGAAGACCTGTTCGTCGGCACCGCCGGCACATCGGTCTGGTTTGGCCGTGACCGCGGCGAGACCTGGACCCGTCCCTACAGTGAATCCGGGCTTTACATCGAAGCGCGTGTCTGGGCGCTGTCCATCCATGCGGACATGCCAGGTGTGGTCTTCGCTGGAACCGATCACGGCATATTCCGGGGTGATCCGCAGCGGCAGAAATGGCAGCATCTTCCCTCGCCACTGGATGCGCTTAGCATCTGGTCACTGGTGCAGGCCCCCGATAATCCCAAGGTGATGCTCGCGGGCACGCAACCGGCGGGCATATGGCGCTCCGAGAATGCAGGCGAAAGCTGGACGCAGTTGCCTGCGCCCTTTGCCGCCGAATGCATCTATGTGCATCGCCCTCGCGTCACCATCATCACCCATGACCCGCGCGATCCAAGTCGCGTTTATGCTGGAGTGGAGATCGACGGCGTTTGGCGCAGCGCTGATGGCGGCCGCAGCTTCACCAAGGCACCGTCACGAGGCTTGATCTCGGAAGACATCCACGGCCTCACTATAGTCTATGGACCGCGAGGCCGCGTGCTGTTCGCCACAACGAACAAGGGGCTTTGTGTCAGCACCGATGATGGCGAAAGCTGGTCCACGCAGGTACTGGACTCGCCCTGGCAATATACCCGCACCATCGTAGCGAGAGGCAAGGGCGACGGCCGGATATTCATGACAAATGGTGATGGCCCGCCCGGCTCCACTGGACGCCTGCTGCTGAGCGACGATCACGGCGCCACTTGGCGTGATGCCAATCTGCCCGGGCCGTTGAACAGCACGCCCTGGTGCCTGGCGATGAACCCGGCCGACCCGTCCCTGATCTTTTGCTGCTCCAATCTCGGCCAGATCTTCCGCAGCGAGGACGGCGGTGATCACTGGGTGAAGCTGAAGCGCGAGTTCGGCGAGGTGCGCTGCACCGCCTGGCAGCCGCGCGCGAACGCCTGATTCGTCAACCAACACAGTCCGGGATATCTAAGGTGATCCTCTCCCGTCGCGGCGTGCTGTCCACCGGGACGGCCCTGGCCACCGCCTATGTCTCTCGTGCAAGCGCGCAATCCCGCCCGATCCGCATCGGGGTGCTGACCGACATGACTGGGCCGTATTCGGCTAATAATGGTCCCGGCAACGTGCTGGGCGCACAGTTGGCAATCGAGGAGTTTGCCAAAATCGAACCCGGTATCAGGGTCGAGCTGCTGCATGCGGACTTTCAGAATAAGCCCGACGTGGCGATGACAGTGGCGCGGCAATGGCTCGATCGAGACGAGTTGGACCTCATCCTCGACGTGCCACTCTCTTCTGCCGCACAGGCGGTGGGGGATCTGGTACGGCAGCGGGACAAGGCTGCGATCTTCGTCGGCCCGGCGGACTCCTCCCTTAGTGGCCGCAATTGTAGCCCGAACCATCTGCACTGGGCCTATGATACCTGGTCGCTTGCAGCTTCCACCGGCCGGGCATTGGTAGCTGACGGCGGCGACAGCTGGTTCTTTATCTTGGCGGACTATGCCTTCGGCCATGCGCTGGCGAATGACACCGTCACCTTCGTCGAACAGGCGGGTGGCCGGGTACTAGGGAGGGCGGCGACACCCTTCCCGGGCACGACCGATTTCTCCTCCTTCCTGGTGCGGGCACAGAGTAGCCGGGCGAAGGTCATCGGGCTGGCAAATGGTGGCGCTGATACCGTGAATTGCATCAAGCAGGCCGCGGAGTTCGGCATCACTCAGCGCGGTCAGCGCCTGGCGGGTCTGCTGTTCCAAATTCCTGATGTACAGGCGGTCGGGCTGGAAGCGGCACAGGGGTTGGTGCTGTCCGAAGCCTTCTATTGGGACCTGAATGATGGCACGCGGGCCTTTGCTTCCCGTTTCGCGCCGCGCCTGTCAAACCGCAAGCCGAGCATGCTGCATGCCGGTTGCTATTCCGCCACCATGCACTACCTGAAAGCGGTAGCCAGCATTGGCGTCGACCGGGCCAAGGCAAGCGGGCGTGCGGCGATCGACCGAACGAAGGAGTTCCCCGCCGAGGACATCGCCTACGGCCGCTGCACCGTGCGGCGAGATGGGCGGGTAATCCATCCGATGTATCTGTTCCAGGTTAAGTCCCCAGCGGAGAGCAAAGAGCTTTGGGATTGCTACAAGCTGCTCCGCACCGTCCCGCCAGAGCAGGCATTCCGTCCGATCGATCAAGGTGGCTGCATCCTTCGATCGCTGTGACGGGCTCGCAGACCAGACTTACGCCTCCGGCCCCTTGACCGTGGGGCGACCTGCTCTACCTAGCGGGGCCCTGTGATGGCCGCGTCGAGCAGATTGGCGGCGCCGGACGCCAGTAAGGGCAGATCCCAGGAGACCTCTGCCGCAAACTCCCGTGACCCACCTGCAGAGCGGACGTGCCGCAGAGCAGCGCCGGCGCCGCCTCGGGCAGGCCATAGAGGCGGGGCGCCTCGATCCGCCCGTTGAGACCGAAGCCGCCCGTTGCGAAAATCGCCGTCCGACGCGAGGGTGCCGCAGCGGATCGGCAACACGGCATGCCGCAGGGGAGTAGACGACGGAAATGACTGGGACTCGGCGGGAATTTCTGGCCCGTGGCGCCACGCTGGCTGCCATGGGCCTGTCGAGCAGCATGGCCCAAGCGCAGGCTGCACCGGCGCTGCGCCTCGGCATCCTGGGCGACCTCTCGGGTCCCTACCGCGACCTCTCCGGCCTCGGCACCATGGCCTGCGTGCGGCAGGCGATTGAGGACTTCGCCTGCACCAGTGCGCCGCTGCAGGTGGAGGTGCTGCATGCCGACCACCAGCACAAAGCGGATGTCGGCGCCGCCATTGCCCGGCAGTGGTACGACCGAGACGGGGTGGACGCGATCCTCGAGGTGAACAACTCCGCCATGGCGCTCGCGGTCGCCGACCTCGCGCGGGAGAAGGACAAAGTCTTCTTGGCGACCGGCCCTGCGACCGCCGATCTGCACGGACCACGCTGCAGCCCCAACCACGTGCACTGGACCTACGACACCTGGATGCTGGCGCATGGCGCGGGCACAGCGACTGTGCGGGCGGGCGGCGACAGCTGGTACTTCCTGACCGCCGACTATGCCTTCGGCCATGCGCTGCAGCGGGACACCGCGCGGGCAGTGGAGGCGGCCGGTGGCAAGGTGCTCGGGCAGACCCGCTATCCCTTCCCGCAGACCACCGATTATTCCTCCTTCCTGCTGCAGGCGCAGGCCTCTCGCGCCAAGGTGCTCGGCCTCGCCAATGCCGGGACCGACACGGTGAACAGCGTCAAGCAGGCGCACGAATTCGGCCTGACACGGCGGATGAAGCTGGTCGGGCTGCTCTGCCTGCTTGGCGACGTCCGGGCGATAGGGGCCGAGGCGGCGCAGGGCCTGCTGCTGACCGAGCCCTTCTACTGGGACCTCAACGACCGCACCCGTGCCTTCACGCGTCGGGTGTTGCCGAAGATGCCGCCCAACATTTATCCCAGCACCAACCATGCTGGCGCCTACTCGGCGGTGCTGCATTACCTGAAGGCCGCCGCCGCGATAGGCCCGGCGCAGGCCAAGGCCTCCGGCCGCGCCACTATTGAGCAAATGAAGGCCTTGCCGCCCGAGGACGACTGCTTCGGCCCGGGGCGGGTGCGGGAGGACGGCCGAAAGATTCATCCAGTTTACCTGTTCGAGGTGAAGCCACCGGCAGAGGTGAGGACCGAATGGGACCTCTACCGCCTGGCCGGGACCATTGAGGCCGAGCACGCCATGCGCCCCTTGAGCGAGAGAGGCTGCCCGCTGGTACGCAGTTGAGCTAACCCGGACAAGGTGGACCGGTGACGGACTAGAACTGCAATCGGTACAATCCGGCCGAATGCCATCACGCCGGCCAGGCATCGAAATCGATGTGGCGGGTGGAAGAGACGGCTGCTTATCGGTGAGGTTTCCCTGCCGGCCACGATGGACGGCAATGTCGAGCAGGCTGACGGCGCCGAAACGCACCAGGACGGCAGGTCCCAGGACACCTCTGCCACCGCGTTCGTGACAATCTTGGGACCAGCCGTTGGCGCAAGCATCAAACCGGCATCGCCCGGCGCTGGTGGGCACGCCCAGTGCGCGCCGTATCCTCACGTCCACCAGCGATTACGCGCACACCCTCGTCGAGCCGGGCAGCGATGGTGTCTGGTGTACAGGCCTCCAGGAAGGCGACGCCGCTCGCGCGGCAGGCGGCAAAGACACGGTCGCGAGCTTCCTGCATTTCCGGCGGGTAAGGCGCCAGTTGCAGAGCCGTCCGACCGAGAAGGGAAAGTCCAAGGTCGCCTGGCCCCATTTCGGCAAAGCCGATGCCGAGGACTGCAATGATCTCCTCACACCGGGCCACACCCTCTGGGCTCTCGATCTTCACCCCGAGCAGCAACTCGCCTTCGTGATTGAGCGGCCAGGGATCGCAGCGGCGAAAGTATTCTCCCTCGTTGATGCCCCAAACCGGCGCGGCCGACTGCTCCGAACCGCGGCCGCGCGTGCCAACGCCGAGCATGCCACATCCCGGTTTGGCCTGCGCTGCCCCGCGCATCCGATCAATGGGCGAAGGCAGCGCCAGGTCGACTCCAGCGCGATGGTGGGGATAACGGCAGGATTCGACGAAGGCGCGCACTGCATCAGGCGACTCTGCTTGGCACAGCAGTACCCCGTGCACCCCGCGGCCAAGAATTTGCCGGAACTGCCAAGCATTGTAGCGGACGTTCGCTTCGTCGGTGCCGTTCACCGGCGCTTCGACGATCACTGCCGGGGTCCGGTGACCGGACCGCGTTGGGCCACCATCAACTAGGCCGCGCATGTACCCGGCAAGACCAGCAATGTCGAAAGCGCCATGCTCCATGCCGATGTTTATCCCATCGTATTCGCGCTGACAGCGCTCTGGGCGGGCTCTTGCGTGAGATGCGTTGCTGATTCAGGCATTTGCGCTGCGATGTCAGCGAGAGCCGAACCGCCCATGGGTG
>JAESGY010000317.1_pt1 | contig 27420 bp, 22 predicted proteins | sample 9269841 | NCBI WGS metagenome assembly JAESGY01 (sample SAMN17022865, study PRJNA683097) | algae metagenome | isolation source: Spirirestis rafaelensis WJT71-NPBG6 and co-occurring heterotrophs from... | place: USA: Pinto Wells, Joshua Tree National Park, Colorado Desert, CA | collected 2006-08-15
TTGCTTTATACTTACTTTCAAACTATAATCTTTTCATGGTTCGGTCTCCAAACGAGTCCGCTTTTTCGCGCTCGCTCATCTGGCACTTATTCAATATAGCGAGTCCACAAATTCTTGTCAACTATTTTCTCAAAAAATTTTGGGGAATATTTTGGAAACCCCTCAAACCATTGCAAATAGGTTAGAGTCGAGGGAAGCTATTACACTGCGCGCCTCTATGTTAAGACTGTGCGTGCGACTTTTACTCCGCTGGGTTAATGCTGTTAACAAAAATAGCAAGCGGAATCATCGGTAAAGCAGGAAGCAAACAAATTAACCACTGGTTGAGATTTAACGGTGTAGTCGCAAACAAATTATTCATTACACCCCATTGGCTAAAAATAATTTGCAATATTACAGTGGCTGCAATGCCAATTAAAATTGGTCTAATATCAGCAATTATCCGGGAATGACCTCGAAGCTTTGCTACTATTAAACTTCCTAAATGGCTGATACTCAAAAGATATACAACTCTTGCAGCAACTAGCGCCTGAATTGCCATTGTGCGAGCAAGGTCAATATTTCCCGTAGTTTGACGTATCCACTCGAACATCCCAAAAATCAGAATCCAGTTGAACGCTGAAATTGCCAAAATTCGCTGGAACAGTTTTCCCGAAAGTAAAGGTTCTCGTGGGTTGCGGGGTGGTTGTCTCATTACTCTGCCGGATTTTGGTTCAAATGCTAAGGGAACCGTCATCGTTACCGAATTGACCATATTCAACCACAAAACTTGCAGTGACAAAATGGGTAATTCCCTAGCAAGTAAAGCACTAATCAAAATTGTCATCGACTCCCCACCGTTGACTGGGAGAATAAAAGCGATCGCCTTCTGCAAATTTTGATAAACTGTCCTTCCTTCCTCAACTGCTGCTTCAATAGAGGCAAAGTTATCATCCGTTAGCAACATATCCGCAGCTTCCCTAGCAACATCCGTCCCCGCACCACCCATAGCTACACCAATATCAGCTTGTTTCAAAGCTGGGGCATCATTTACACCATCCCCTGTCATCGCCACAATTTCGCCTTTAGCCTGCAAAGCTTCCACCAAGCGCAGTTTTTGTGCAGGGGCAACTCTGGCAAAAACGACACCTTCCTCCACCGCTTGCGCTAGTTCGCGGTCGTCCATTTCGGCAATTCTCTGTCCCTCAAAAGCCTCCACCCTGCCGTCTTTCTGCAAACCCATACGTTGAGCGATCGCTCGTGCTGTGGTGATGTAGTCGCCAGTAATCATTTTTACCTGAATTGCCGCATCTTGACAGTTACGCACGGCAGTTATAGCCTCAGGACGCGGCGGGTCAATCATGCCCTGCAATCCTAAGAAAATCAAAGCTGTTTCAATATCATCATGGTCTAGCGAGTTTTGCTTATCTGATACCTCTTTCTTCGCAAATGCCAGCACTCGCAACCCTTGCGTTGCCATATCATTAACTTTCTGTTCCACTGATTCGCGGTTGATAGCAACTAAATCTCCGCTTGCATCAAGCACTTGCTGACAACGCCGAAGAACTGCTTCCACCGACCCTTTTATGTAAATAGTTCTGAGTGAATTTTCCCTATTACTAAATTTGTCAAACTTACGAGTTAAAGGCGTACTCAAGTTATTTCGCTCATCCAGGGATTTAGAAATTTGCCCGACTTCCGTAGTACTTCCCGTGGCGACAACAATACCGCTTCCTTGCCCAAAAGTCACAAAACTGCCTGCAAAAGCCATATTTAACCGCTCTGCCAAAGGCGCATTTGGTTGTAGTGGTGCGGTGATTTTTTCTACAGGAAGCGATTCTCCGGTTAAAGCCGACTCGTCAACCTGTAAGTTGCGGGTATTGACTAAACGTAAATCTGCCGGTACTTTATCGCCAGAAGTTAACAACACTAAATCCCCTGGAACTAGCTTTTGTGAAGGAATTCGTTGTTTGTGTCCATCGCGTATAACTGTAGCTTCTGTGGTGACGGCTTTTGCTAAAGCTGCGATCGCACCCTCTGCTTTCGACTCCTGCACAAAGCCAATAATGGCGTTAATTAATGTTACACCCCAAATTACTGCCGCGTTTGTCCACGAACCCAACAGCGCTTTAATAGCCCCAGCAATCAGTAAAATGTAAAGTAATGGTTGATTGAATTGCAGTAAAAATCGCAACCAAGCAGGCTTTCCTGGTTTCGCCGTCAGTTCATTTGCACCAAACTGCTGAAGTCTTTTGGAAATGGATGCTTCGGTTAAACCGTTTTCGGGATTACTACCCTGTAAACGGGCAACTTCCACTGCTTCAAGTTCATGATACTGACGCTCTAATTCGCGACCTGTTGCAGTTGCAGACATAGATTTTTCCCAGATAATCATTAGACATCTCCGGAAAATGCTAACACAGCGCCATAACTGGCTTTCGATATGCGCCATTTTCAGACATCATCTGGTCTCAAAGCAAAAATAAGGAACAGCCTTTGAGCAATTACTTGCCCGGAATGCATTCTACGAAAGTTGAACCACCCATTAACTTTGCTGCTCAAATCAATGCATTAGATTAGATAGGATAGAATCTCTAGTTCAACGCTTGTCAAAAACCAACCCTAAGCAACGAATTGGCTTGCTCCAGTCCTTTGCCATCGCTCACCTCAACCCTATCAAAGGTGGATCGCCCCGCAACTTATGAACTACAAAAGACTGCTCTCCTAGACGCTGAGAACGCTATTCAACAACTTCCGGCGCAAATTATCTAATGCGCTACACGCGCTCACGAGACGAATCAAAGACCGACCTCGCATTGCACCAAATCGATATTCAAAACTTTCCACTTCGCCGTTTTCTCTAGCTAAACCAATGTAAACTAAACCTACTGGCTTTGTATCAGTTCCCCCACTTGGTCCGGCGACACCAGTGATACTTAGTCCCCAAGTCGTTGCAAGACGCGATCGCACTCCAATTGCCATTTGTTCTGCAACAGTACCGCTTACTGCTCCAAATTTCGCTAAGTCTTCCGGGTTCACCCCCAACAGTCCAACTTTCACTGAGTTGTCGTAAGAAATTACCCCACCCCAAAAGTATTCAGAACTACCGGAAATTTCCGTCAACATCTGCCCAAGTCCGCCACCAGTGCAGGATTCTGCTACCGAAAGCGTTTCCCCTGCTGATCGCAATAACTTACCCACGACTGAGGCAAGGGTGTCATCATCAGCACCATAATAATCTAATCCAGCAATGTCTTTGAGTTGTTTCTCAACAGGCGAAATCAATTCCTGCGCTGCGGCTTGTGAAGCAGCTTTTGCAGAAACTCGCAAGCGTACTTCCCCGTTTCCTGCATAAGGCGCTACCGTTGGGTTGGGCAAGTTTAAATAAGGTGACACCTTCTCTGCTAAAGCAGATTCAGCAATGCCCCAAAACTTTAACATCCGGCTGTAAATAATTTCCTTGCCCCAACCTTGGCTTTTAAGAAATGGTACTGCGGTTTCTTGCCACATTCGGTACATTTCACTCGGCACACCGGGAAAAGTGAAAATTGTTAATTCTGGACGGGGTTGCCAAATGATACCTGGTGCTGTGCCAGTCGGGTTGGGTAAAATTTCTGCGCCTTGAGGAATTAAAGCTTGTTTGCGGTTGCTGGGAGTCATTACGCGATCGCGAGAAGCATATTTACGAGTAATATCTTCAATGATGTCGGCGCGTTCTACTAACGGTATACCAAAAAAATCAGCGATCGCCTCACATGTCAGGTCATCGGGTGTCGGACCAAGACCACCAGTAAAAATAAGAATTTGCGCTCTGGAAATAGCAATTTCTATAACTTGTTTCAGCCGTTCTGAATTATCTCCCACCAGCGTTTGGTAGTAGTGAGGAATTCCTAACTGTGCTAATTGTTGCGCTAAAAATTGAGCATTGCTGTTAAGAATATCTCCTAACAGCAATTCAGTACCAACACAAATAATTTCTGCACTCATCTTATAAACTCAAAAAGTAGAAGGGAAAAGACAAAAAAAAGACGTTTATATTAGTGTATTTCTTTTACCCTTCGGGCGACGCTCCTACGTCGCTACCGCTTCGCTAACGTCACTTGACCCCAGACGCTTCAAGTCGGCAGAGCCGGACGCCAGATGCCTCAAGTCGGGAGACCCGCCCACGGCACTGTCTCCCCAACGCGCTGGCTCCTCTATGCCGGGAGACCCGTCCACCGCAGTGGCTCACCTTCTTACTTTTTACTTTTACCTTTGCTGTGCGTGTTTCCAAACTCGCCAACAGATTAAGCTTAACAGACAGCTGGTAGCACAGGCGTAAGCGATGCCACTTGGTATGCCAGCAATAGCTAATGCCAAACTTCCCACCCATAGAGTTAAAGAGTAAATAAATAAAACCGTCAATCTGTGGGACAAACCAGCTTGTAGGAGTCGGTGATGCAGATGGCGTTTATCTGCACTAAAAGGCGATTTGCCGTGGCGCAGTCGTAGCAAAATCACGGCTGACATATCAACAATTGGCACTGCCAAAATTAGATAAGGCAATAACACGGCGGTGAAAGCAGGGATTTTCACTAAACCTATTACACCGACAGATGCCAGAGTGAATCCCATAAAATAAGCCCCGCCATCTCCCATAAATATTTGGGCAGGGTTGAAATTATAGCGGAGAAATCCTAGTGAAGCGCCGGCTAAAGCGGCTGCAATCAAAGCGGCTGCTGGTTGCCGCATAAACAACGCCACTACCAACATTACTATAGCGGCAATTCCAGACACTCCAGCAGCTAATCCATCTAAACCGTCAATCCAGTTTATGGCATTTACCATCCCCACCAACCAAATAACCGTGATAGGTAAACTCAGCCACTCAAGGTGAACTATTCCGACTGTGGGAACGCTAACAAAATCTATGCTTACACCTGCTTTCCAGGCACCACTGGCAACGATAACTTGCATGACTAAGCGAGTCAGGGGAGATAGATTTAACAAATCGTCTGCTAAACCAATCAGAAAAAAGCCAACACCGCCTAAGGTAACTCCCCAAATTTGCCATTCTTTTTCCGGAGGTAGAATTCCAAATCCACCCAACCACCAAACAATTAGTAGAGAAATTATAGTGCCTGCGAAGATAGAAACTCCTCCCAGGCGCACCATCGGGCGTTGATGAACTTTTCGACCACCAGGTTGGTCTACGCGTCCACTTTTTATGCCAATGTTTTTGACATCAGGCGTAGTCCAGAGAACGACTACGGCAGCGACGAGGAAGGCAATCAGATGATAAATCTGAGCAGGCATCTGCATCTTTAATAAGTAGTTTGACTAGACAAAAATCTCTAAAGGGATATGTCTTCCTATATCTACTACATTTGGGTCATTAATCAGCATGAGAATTTTATATTTTGAAATGGGCAATGGGCAATGGAAAATGGAAATTGAGATTTTGGAATAAAGTTAAATCTCTTTTTGATGCCCTATGCCCTATGCCCTATCCCCCTATGCTAAAGCTGGTACGGGAATTTCTAAATGAGGATACAAGGGGAAGCGATCGCATAACGCTGCTACTCGTCGCTGACAATCAGCAGCAACTGTCTCTGACTCGGAAGATAGCAGGCGATCGGCAATAATATTCCCTATCTCAGTAAATTCATTAACTCCCATACCCCGCGTTGTCATTGCTGGGGAACCCAATCTCAGACCGCTGGTGACAAATGGCGACTCTGGGTCAAAGGGCACTGTATTTTTATTTGTGGTAACATTTACAACACTCAATAGTTGTTCTGCTTGCTTGCCAGTGATGCCTATAGACCGTAAATCAACTAGCATTAAATGATTGTCAGTCCCATTTGAAACCAACTTGAAACCCCGATTTAAGAGTTGATTTGCCAAGGCGCGGGAATTCTCAATCACCTGAGCCGAATAAACTTTAAATTCTGGTCTCAGAGCTTCTGCAAAAGCTACTGCTTTACCAGCGATGACGTGTTCTAATGGTCCACCTTGAGAACCAGGGAAAACTGATTTATCCAGCTTTTTACCTAATTCTGGGTCACGGGTCAATATTATACCACTTCTTGGACCGCGTAGAGTTTTGTGGGTAGTTGTGGTGACTACATCACAATAAGGGATGGGGTTGGGGTGCAGACCGCTAGCAACCAAACCAGCAATATGGGCAATATCTGCCAGTAAGTATGCACCGACTTCATCAGCGATGCTGCGGAATTTTTCAAAGTCAATTACACGAGGATAAGCCGAATAACCGCAAATTAAAAGCTTAGGACGCTCCCTTAACGCCTGCTCTCTAATTTGCTCATAATCAAGCTGTTCTGTTTCTTTATTCACACCGTAATGAGAAACTTGAAACCACTTACCCGACACATTTACAGGTGAACCGTGGGTGAGGTGTCCCCCATGAGACAAATCCATCCCCATAATTTTGTCACCTGGTTGCAGCAGCGTCAGAAAAACGGCAAAATTCGCTTGTGCGCCAGAGTGGGGTTGTACATTCGCATGAGCAGCACCAAACAACTGTTTAGCACGGTCAATTGCTAGTTGCTCGATTTTGTCAACGAACTCACAACCGCCATAATAACGTTTACCAGGTAATCCCTCGGCGTATTTATTAGTTAGCACTGAACCTTGAGCCGCAAGTACAGCGGCTGAGGTAAAGTTTTCACTAGCAATCAATTCCAAGTGGTCGCGTTGACGTTGTAGTTCTTGGTTAATCAAGTCCGCGATCGCCGGATCGGCAGAGGCAAGAATTTCTGAGTTGTTTTTAGTCACTTGAGTTATCCTTAAAAAAATTTTCCTTTCCGATTGATTTTGCAGCTTTTGCGTCACAGTGTTTGTCATTTGACCAATCACTAATAACAAATGACCAGTGAAGCTTATTTGTCCTGACTTACTTATTATTAAATGCAACCCCGATCAATGCGTTAATAATCATAACGTTCTTTAGTTATATCGACGAGGAAACTGCGCTCCCTCTAAAATGTCGGTAACAATAAGGATATACACGAGGGATTAGATGCTAGTAATTTTAATCGAAGATCAAATCCTTGACCCTCACAAGGTTTGTCAGTCTTGTTTACTTGCTGACAAAAGTGGTCAACCCCGTTGGCGTCAAGGTCAACTGCGTTGCGGACAAGCTATCCGCAATACTAGCGAACAGCAGCCAGATCAGTACGAGTGCATGATGGGTTTCCGCATTGCCCATATAGAATAAGCGCAAATTCGCTTAGAGACCGAGTAACTGCGTTATCCTAGGCTCATAGTGACTATTGAAATTTCACCACAGGAGAACGCATAATGTCTTGGCGTGGGTCTACAACAGTTTCGGATCGCATTTTTGCTTGCTTACCTTATTTGCTGCCTGTAATTGAGGTTTTTAAAGAAGGAAGATTTTTGTTCGCACAGTTTCCACCTCTGCAACTGCTATTTCTACCCCTTGCGCCATTGCTAAACATTTACTATGGTGTCAGTTTTGCCGGACTGATTATTTTCTTTGCTTTATTTTTCTTCGTCATCAGAAACGAAAAAATAAGTCATTTTGTTCGTTTTAATACAATGCAGGCAATTCTTTTAGATATTGTCATCTTTTTGTTTGGCATTTTGACCCAGGTTGTTGGGCTAGTTCCATCTGGTGGTTTTGCGATACAAACCCTATCCACTACGATTTTTCTCGGCATCATGGCAGGGGTTGTATTTTCTATTGCTCAGTCACTGCTGGGACGTTACGCAGAAATTCCCGCTATTTCGGATGCGGTTTACATGCAATTGCCACGTTAGAAGTTAACGTTTGGTTACAGTGTTTTCTAAGCGACCAATACCTTCAATTTCCACGCGGACGCGATCGCCTACGTGCAATTCACCAACCCCAAAAGGCGTACCTGTGAGCACCACATCCCCTGGCTGTAGTGTCATGACTTGACTAATATAGGACACGAGAAAATCGGGGGGAAAGACCATTTGATCGATACAAGCAGATTGTACTGGATTAGCATCTTCATTTAAAAAAGTTTGCAATCTCGCTCCTGGATTTAATTCTCGGACAATCCAAGGACCTAGAGGACAAAAAGTATCAAAACCTTTTGCTCGCGTCCATTGACTATCGCGTTTTTGTAAATCCCGCGCTGTCACATCATTGGCGATCGTGTAACCCCAAATTTTGGAGTGCGCCTCCTCTGGCGTACAATCAACGGTGCGATCGCCTATTACCAGTGCCAACTCTCCTTCATAGTCTACTCGTTGCGACTGCGGAGGATATTTAATTTCTGTCTCTGAAGCAATGATAGATGTGGACGGTTTAATAAATATCAGTGGCTCACTCGGTACTTCCGTACCCATTTCTGCGGCATGATCTGCATAATTCTTGCCCACTGCGACAATTTTTGAGGGAGAACAGGGAGCCAAAATTTGGTAACTGTCTGGTTTCAAGTTGAAATCAGTGGGTTGTCCTTGCAGCCAAGGTGGAGCATCCAACACCTGAACATCTAGGGATATTTGTAATAACCCATAGTAAATAATACCTTCTTGATTTTGAACTCGCACATAGCGCTGCGCCATAACTTTTGATGAATATCCTTATTGTCTGTAATTAAAAGCTGCGATTCTTTGTAGCCACCGGTTAAACTCACAAGCCATAGCCATAATCAGCCAATATAAAGCGCTTTATTGAAAAAGCTGGCTTTAGGTTATTCCCTGTTACCTTTAAGGCAGTTTCTTGGTCTTAGATCCTAACTGGGCGAAAATTTGGCTAATGATTAAAATAGAAAGCTGGTAAGATTATAATTCCTTGTTGCTTGACTATGTTGATCGGCGTTGGTCAGAGTGCCAAAGCGAACTTTATCCAAATCGACATACGACATCAGCAGCCTTTTTGTCCATAAGGAGACACACATCCCATGAAAACAGTTTACGAAACAATGTACATCCTGCGTCCTGACTTGGGAGAAGAACAGGTAGAGCAAGCAGTCAATAAATACCAGAACATTCTTCGGGACCAAGGTGCAGACAATATGGAAATTCAAAATCGGGGTAAGCGTCGTCTGGCTTATGAAATCAATCGTAACCGAGACGGCATCTACATCCAAATGAACTACACTGGACCTGGAGCGGCGATCGCTCCGATGGAACGCGCTATGCGTTTAAGCGAAGAAGTAATTCGCTACCTGACTGTTAAGCAGGACATCCCTGAGGAAAAAGCAGAAGCAGAACCCGTCGCTTCATAATCAGTAATGGCGTATAGGGCATAGGTATGGGGCAAGCGAAAGAGATTTCGCTTTATTCCCATTGCCTAATGCCCTATTCCTAATTCCCCAATGTTTTTTGAAATTCAAAGAAATTTCCCTTTTTTCTTTTTACGGATTTAGCTAAGAATGCTACATTAACAAGTACTTGCCAAGGGTAGTACCACTGCCGTTATACCTAAGGTGGAAAAGATTCTTAATAAAAACGGTAAGCCACTGTGAGCCAAGCTGACACCTCCACCATCCAAACTCTTTCTACCGAAGCATCGCAACTGCGCCAAGAGTTGCTTCTTCGCGATCAATTAGTGCAACAGTTATCTCAAGAACTCTTCCGGCTAGTTAAGGGCAATACAAATTTTATGCCCCAACGGTCGGAGACTGAACCAGATTTGAGTCAGTTGCAAGCGTTGCGAGAACAACTGCAAGCGGTTGAGCAGCAAGTGACATTCTACCAAGAGCAGATCACGACTCGTGATGCTGAAATTTATCAATTACGGCAAACAGTACAAGAATTAAGCGATCGCAGTCGGATGTTGGAACAAGTAGTACAGGAGTTACCGCAAATTTACCGACGCAAGTTTGAGGAACGCATGTCTCCAGTTAGAGAGAAAGTGGCAACCCTACAACGCGAAAATCGCCAATTGCAAGCAGAATTGCAAAGTGTTAGCTATCGTTTAGCACTCAAAACCCGCACCAGTAGTCACAGCGGTATTGATTTGCCTAATTTCCCTCGTCCCGTATCTGGTCAACCAAATATTTCTACCCCCCAGAATGCCTGAAGTTGTAAGGAATGCGGAAACTGCCGAAAGAAGCCTGTCAAGATTTGCCATAGGTTGATGTAGCGGCAAAAAATTATTGAATTTGACATTATTAACTAAATCGTGTCAATTTTTTAATCGGTCAGATGAAAAGCTTGACATCTCCATAATTATAAAAAATATGCTAAGATAGTAAACTCGGTGGAAGTGATTGCTGCTTATTTATTAAAGTAAGTAACCACAGCCGATAGGTAAAATCAGTATTGATTACACATACAAGTAGCGATTGGTTATGGCTAATAAATAACCATATCCAAACGTGATTGATAGGCAAAGTGATAGGGCTAGTTGAAGAAGTATTTGCGGAAAAATTGCTAAAAAATTTATTCCTGCATTACTTAAGTTACTACTAGCCCTTGCATTTATTAAGATGCCGTTTTGATTATAAAAAGCGTGAAATTTATCTGAAACGACTGTGGTCGTTTATTGCTGCACCAAGAGTTAGCCAATCTCGGTATAAATAATCATGGTTATTTATCAGTGATTGCTAGTGCTTAACTGCGCGATCGCCTCACGATTATTTTATCTATGAGATATAATCTCAGCCTGACACCACCAAACTCTTATCCTTGATGGTGAATATATCGTCGTAAGTATCAAAAATTTCAAAAACAGAGTCTAGTTGGGTAAGTTCCAAAATTAACCGCACAGAAGCCGAACAATTGCAAATAACCAAGCGACAACCACTTTCTCGGGCTATTTTCAGTCCTTTTACTAAGGGAACCAAGCCAGAACTATCCATTAAATCCACTTCAGCTAAATCAATAACCCAGAGTTGATCACGCTGCGGGTTCACAGTAGCCATTTGTTCGCTCAAAGCCTTACCGCCTTCCAAGTCTATACTTCCTTGGGGTTTGAACAAAATCACTTGACATTCTTGTGCGCTCATGAATTTTAGGGGGTAGTTGGAAAACTTCAAAAAAACTGAAAAACAACATTAATACTGCTCTTTTTCAATTAAAAGGTTACTGGTTCTACCTTATACCAAGGTAAAACCAGCAATGCTTTTAAAAGAGATATAGTCAGTATTCATGCCGTATAATTTGTGTTAACTTTAATTAATATAGGCATAAGCCTGAAAGAAATTCGGTAACATCCGTATCTTTTACGAAATTTTTATATTTTTCGTAGAGATTTATAAAGTTTTTGTAAATTATTGTGATTTTATTTTAGTAAATGTGCGGATATGATAAGGAGTCATAGAAATTTTAGAGAAAAATGAATAATAACTATTGACTATTGTTTATCAATAGGTGGAATTTAATTGACACACCGCCCAGAAAAGAGCAAAGATAGATACTAAAAGTAAAAACTTGTTTCATATGGCGGTGCTGGATGTCTCTTGAGTTTATGTCGCTAGAAAACATCCAGCAAGTTGCCCACCAGTATGGTTATTGGGCTGTTTTTTTGGGAATTTTATTAGAAAATTTAGGAATTCCCCTTCCTGGTGAAACCGTGACTTTAGTCGGTGGGTTTCTTGCTGGCAGTAATGAATTGAATTATTGGCTAGTTTTAGGTGATGCGATCGCAGGTGCTGTGATTGGTGGCATCTGTGGCTATTGGATTGGTAGATTCGGTGGTTGGTCTTTCTTACTGCGAGCTGGTAGCATTTTTCGGATTTCCGAACAGCGGCTACTGAATATTAAAGATAAATTTAGTGAAAATGCTGGTAAAGCTGTATTTTTTGGGCGCTTTTTTGCATTACTGCGAATTTTCGCTTCGCCACTAGCGGGTATAGCTGAGATGCCCTTCGGCAAATTCTTTTTGTATAACTTAGCAGGAGCAACTACCTGGGCTAGTGCAATGGTGACATTAGCTTTCTTTGCGGGGAAAATTGTTCCCCTAGAACAATTAGTTGCTTGGGCAAGTCAATTTGCAATCGGCGCATTGCTAATTCTGGTTGCAGTGATAGTTATACCACTGTGGCTTGAAGCTCGGCAAGCCAAAGAATTAGGGAGTGGGGAGTAGAGAATTGGGCATTGGGCATTGGGAATTGATAATTATTTTTATTACCTATTCCCAATTTTGATGCTGTGTGCAGTCAGGTTAGCGATCGCCTCTACCAAAATCATCGGCTCAACTGGTTTAGCTAGATAAAGTTGAAAGCCCGCTGTCAACGCCCATTTTTGATCTTCGCTTCTGCCATAAGCCGTCAAAGCAATAGCAGGTAGCATTTCGCCTTTAAGTGTCTCATTCAGCCTGATTTGACGAATCAAATCGTATCCATCGGCATCTGGCATTCCAATGTCACTGATGAGTATATCTGGCTTCAGTGTTTCTAAGACTTGCAAAGCTTTCTTAACTGAGGAAACCGCTGTTACTTCGGCGCCTTCCTCTTCTAAAATCATGGACAGCAACTCCAGCGTATCATCGTCATCATCAACAGCCAGCACTTGCAGCCCATTGAGAAGTTGAGTTGCATATTTTGAGACTTCATCAATGTTAGTTGGTGAATTGTTGAATTGAGGTTCAACAGTCGCAAGTGGCAGAAGCACTCTAAAAGTTGCTCCCTGTCCTTTTCCTTTACTTTCTGCTGTGACAGTTCCACCGTGAAGTTCCACCAATTGCCGAACGATCGCTAATCCTAAACCAAGTCCATTGCGAGAGTGGGAAAATTTACTATCTGCTTGGCGAAATCGCTCGAAAACATAAGGCAGAAACTCTGAGGTAATGCCTTCACCAGTATCGCTGACACTGATGCAAGCGTAGGGGGATGAGGAAGCAAATTCTCCGTTGTCTCCTTGTCTCCCTGCAAAGTGCCCCCTGTCCTCTATTTGCGAAAGTCGAATTTCTATTCGTCCTCCGGACGGTGTAAACTTGATCGCGTTAGACAGTAAGTTCCAGACAATTTGCTGCAAGCGATTTTGGTCGCCCATAATTTGCCCGACTGAGCCATTGAGTATAGATATCAACTTTATGGATTTGGCTTGGGCTGTTAACTCTACGGTATTGAGGGTATTCTCAATCACGTTCGCCAAATCGATAGGTGACTTCTCCAGTTGCATTTTTCCTCGCATCAAGCGAGAAGTATCAAGTATGTCGTTAATTAACTGGTTTTGCTGGTTGGCGTTGCGGGCAATAATTTCTAGGCTGCGATTTCTGGCTGCTTCATCAAAGTCGCGAGTGCGTAGCAGTTGTGTCCAACCTAAAATGGCGTTTAAAGGGGTGCGGAGTTCGTGAGAGACGATCGCCAAAAACTCATCTTTCATTCGGTTTTCTTGCTCTAATTCCAACTCTCGCTGCTTGCGATCGCTAATATCCAACACTACCCCGCTCATCCGCGTAGGTTTACCACTTTTGTCGTAAAAAAACTTACCTCTACCTGCAATCCAGTGGATACTGCCATCAGCCCAAATTACCCGATGTTCTTGGTTATAGTCTGCTTTGGTTTCTAAAGCACGAGTGATAGATTGGGCAATTAGTTCTCTGTCATCTGGATGAACGCAAGCGATAAATCCCTCATAAGTTCCCAAAAAGCTACCGGGAGCTAAACCAAATAATAGTTCGTGATTCTCAGACCAAAGAACTTCATTTGTTAACATATTCCAGTCCCAGCTACCGAGTTTTGCTGAGTCTAAAGCTAATCTAAAACGCTCCTCACTGAGTTGCAATTGTTCCAGAGTAAGTGCGTATTCCTGACGTATTCGTTGCTTTTCCAGACTTTCCCGCACAGCGATCGCTAAACGCCTAATCGGTCTACCCTTGAGGACGTAATCACTCAATCCAGACTTCATCCCCTCTACAGCAACTTCTTCGCTACCGCTATCAGTAAACATAATTACTGGCATGTCTGGATACTTAGCTTTAACAGCATTCACAACTGTTAACCCATCAGTCCAGCGCAGTTGATAATCGGTAATAATTAAGTCAAATGAGCATATTTCTAGCGCTTCGTCAAGACCTTTAGCATCAATAATTGAGGTAATTTCAATTTCGGAAAACTCGTGTTGTAGTTCCCGTGTAGCGAGAATGCGATCGTCTGGATTGTCATCAATCAGGAGAATACGTAGCATGAAGGCGCTTGGATTAGGGACTGGGGACGCATAAACTGGGATTAGATTATATGGTAGATAATGGTTTTAAGTTTTTTAAATTTTACCAAGAAAGTTTGAAGTTACTTAAAGCAGTAAATGAACATGGAAAGCAATATATTAGGAATTGGGCACGCTCACAATGGGCACGCTCGCAATGGGAATAAAGCCAAATCTCTTTCGATGCCCGATGCCCGATGCGCTATGCCCGATGCCCCATTCCTTAATGCTGTAAATTTACCCAAAAACGGCTTCCGCTATCAACCTGCGATTCTACTCCTACTTTGCCACCCATGCGCTCTACTGCTTTACGGACAATTGCTAAACCGACACCAGTACCTGGGTAAGTTTCTTCACCGTGCAGTCGCTCAAAAACTCTAAATATTTGCTTGTGCTTTTCAGGCGGAATACCGATGCCGTTATCTTGTACCCACAGGCGCACAAATTTTGGTTGTGTTTCTGCCCATATTCGTACTTGCGGCTCTAGATTTGCATCTATAAATTTTATGGCATTTAAGACTAAATTTACCATAACTTGGAGCAATACACTATGATTTCCCCAGACAACGGGCAATGGCTCGACTACAGTTACCTGAGCATTTGTCTGTCTCAGTTCTGCATTTAGCTGAGACAAAGCTTCGGCGATAACGGCACTCAGATTCACTGGCTCCAGTTGTAATTTAGCACGGCTGATTTGACTGTATTGCAGCAAATCTTGAATTAATCTGTCTAACTGTTTTGTTGCAGACTGTATACGCTGTAAATAGTCTATTCCAGTTCCATCGAGTTCGTTGGTGTAGTCTTCTTGCAATACCTGTGCAAAGCCTTGGATGCTACGCAAAGGCGCACGCAAATCGTGAGAGACTGAGTAAGCAAATTCTTTGAGTGAAGCGTTGACTTCTTCTAATTCGGCAGTGCGTTCTCTAACTCGAGTTTCTAAGCTTTCATTTAGTTGAAGTAGAAGAGTTTCAGTTTGTTTGCGATCGCTAATATCTTCTACTATTCCGTAAATATAATCCTCATCCTCGGTAGAATTTAAAGTCTGAGTTAGTAAAATCCATCTTACTTGACCATCTACTTGAGGTAACTGAATTTCACTCGACTGGTTTTCTAAAGCAGTGGGTATGTCTGAAATCGAGAAAAACCGACGTAAATTTATGTTTTGTTCTACGGGTGATGAACTTAGCCCCACAAGACGTAAAAATGCATTATTGCTTTCTAGCAGACGACCTTCTAAAGTAGCACGAAACACACCGACATTTAATTGATTGAGGAGAAATTGAAGACGATTTTCTAAGCGTGCTATCTGTCGCTTCGCTGCAAATCGTTCTAAGGTTGAACGCACGGCAACTACCAAACGGACGTAGTGTCTGGGTGATTTGATTATATAATCGTCTAAGCCAGCTTTCATTGCTTCTACGGCTATTTCTTCGCTGCCAGTATTAGTAAACATAATTACCGGGCAGTCGGGATAGCGAGATTTAATTTTTCTCAGAGTAACAAGACCAGTACTCCAGCGCAGTTGGTAATCTGTAATTACTAGGTCAAAACGGTTACTGGCTAGTATTGGTTCTAAATCCGACTCTTTAGCAATTTCTGTGATGCGGAGGTCGGGAAATTCTCGGTTTAGCTCACGGGTGGTGAGAATGCGATCGCTCTGGTCATCATCAATTAAAAGAAAATGTAACATTATAATTAAGCTTAAAATATGCGAATTTCTGGCTGTTCATTGAGCAGCAACCAATACAAATTAAGCGTTTGTACTACTTCTACTAAAGCTGTAAGACCAATAGGTTTAACTAAATAAGAATTAGCGCCTAAATCGTAAGCTTGATTAATATCCATGTTTTCTTTAGAAGAAGTTAAAATAATCACAGGCAAACGCTTGAGTTCTGGTTGCTGCCGCAGCCATGCTAAAATTTCATGACCCGATCGCCTGGGTAATTTTAAATCTAATAACATTAGCATGGGCAAAGGATAACGATCGCGATCGCTATATTCACCTTCACCGCTAAGGTAACAAACGGCACTATCTCCGTCACTAACGATTTGCAATGAGGCTTCTTCTAAATTCGCCTTACGGAAAGCGCGTTGGGTAAGAAGAATGTCGTTAGGGTCATCTTCTACTAGTAATATAGTGCGTCTGGACATTCGTTGTATGTTTTATTTATGTTTGTCAGATTCCTGACTTATTAAATAAGTCAAGAATCTTGCATCAAGTTTCCTTTTCGGAGTCCCCATTTTTTAATTCAATCCAAAAACGGCTTCCTTGTCCAAGTTGAGACTCTACTCCTACTGATCCTCCCATGCGATCGATACCTTTGCGAACGATCGCTAAACCAATTCCCGTACCAGGATAAGTTTCCATTCCATGCAAACGCTCAAAAACACGAAAAATCCGTTTTTGGTGTTCTGGGGAAATGCCAATACCATTATCTTCCACCCACAGGCGCACACATTCTCCGCGCATTTCCGCCCAAACTGTGATTTGTGGTTGCACACCATTATCAACAAATTTCATCGCATTTATGAGCAAATTGGCGATAACTTGCACTAAAGTTGGGCGATGACCAATCACTTCTGGTAATGGTGATTGTATATTTACCTGCGCTTGAGTTTGCGTCAAGTCAGCTTCTATTTGAGTCATTACCTCTGACATAATACTTGTTAAATCAATCACCTTTAGTTGCAAGTTAGAGCGCGTCAGGCGACTGTAAGCAAGTAAATCTTGTATCAAATTTTCTAAGCGTTGGGCGGAAGAAACAATGCGTGTAGCGTACTCTTTGCCAAGTTCATCTAGGATATCTTCGTAGTCTTCCAGCAAAGCTTCCGCAAATCCCTGCATTGCTCGCAGAGGAGCGCGGAGGTCATGAGAAACTGAATAGGCAAAGGCTTGTAATTCTTCGTTGGCTTCTTCTAATTGAGCGGTGCGCTCTAATACCCGCTGTTCTAAAGTTTCGTTGAGTTGTAGAATTTCGGCTTCTGCTTGCTTACGCGCAGTAATATCACTGATAACGCCTACCATGCGAATGGGGCGATTTTCTGCGTTACACTGAAATCTGGCAAATGCTGTCACCCAATGCAAACTATTATCAGCCCAAACAACCCGATATTCTGCGTGGAAATCTTGGGCATGTTTTATCGATGTTTGCAACTTTGCCTCAACTTTTGGCAAGTCTTCAGGATGAACACGGTCTGCCCATTCTTTGTAGCTGCGGTTGGGCTTACCTGGTTCATAGCCAAAGATAATTTCGTGATAAGTTGTCCATAACATCTGATTAGTGGCAAGATTCCAATCCCAAGAACCCATTTTACCCGCATCCAGTGCTAAAGTTAGCCGCTCATTATTTTGGCGCAGTCTTTCTTCTTCCTGTTTGCTTTGTCGATGGTTCAGCCGGAATAAATAGTAGACTAAAGCGAGCAGTGCCAAATTGATCGCAGTGGCAATGGAAAAGGTGAGTAAAGTTTCTTGAAGCTTTGCTTGTGATTCTTTACTGCGTTGCTGCAACAGTTGGTTTTCGATACTCTCCATTTCAGCAATGGAAGCGCGAATATTATCCATGATTTGCTTGCCGCGACCGCTCTTTACAACCTGTATAGCTGCTTCAAAACCCTGTTCTCGCCGTAATTTGACGGTTTGTGCGAGTTCAGTTAATTTTAGGGCGATCGCACTCTCTATAGCAGAGACACGTTGCTGCTGACTGGGATTATCTGCCGTCAATTGTTTGAGAGAATTAATGTGGCGATAAATTTGCGAAACCCCAGCCTGATAAGGTTGCAGATACCGTTCCTCTCCCGTAATCAAATAACCGCGTTGTCCGGTTTCGGCATCTTTTAAAGTTGAAAGAGTCGTTTCTAGTTCAGTTAAAACTTTTTGGGTATGAGTGAGCGATCGCTGATTTTCAATCAGCTTCAAAGTATTGCGATAGGACACCACAGTATTGGCGACTAACAGCGCCAATGCTAACCCAAGCCCGATTGTAATTTGTTGTGCAAGCGATCGTTTCATAGCGGTAGGCGGTGTTTTTTCACGCTCCTACCGTTAAGGGTATCAATTTACTGGGAATTAGGCATTAGGTGTGGGGCATTGGGCATTTTTTCAGAGGGGAAAAGGTTAAAGGGGAGCCACTGCGTTGGGCGGCTCTGCCGACTTGAAGCATGTGGCGTTAAAGGGTAAAAAAGAAGAAAGAAGAAATATTTCTTCCCCTGCTCAAGAAAGCTCCCCCTGCTTCCCCTGCTTCCCCTACTCAAGAAAGCTCCCCCTGCTCAAGAAAGCTCCCCCTGCCTCCCTTCACCCGTCAAAATTCGGTTGGTCGAGTACTAGCCTCTACCCTGCTGCGCCCAAATACGTGTTGGTAGTCCCCAAACGTAAATAAAGCCTTCAGCGGCTTTATGATCAAATTGGTCTTCGGCTCCGTAAGTTGCCAAATCTGGTGTGTAAAGAGTATTTTCAGAAGTACGTCCAACTATCGTCGCGTTACCTTTAAACAGTTTTACTCGGACAGTCCCAGAAACTCGCTCTTGAGTTTTTTGAATAAAGGCATCCAATGCAGCTTTGAGTGGACTGTACCACAAACCGTTGTAAACCATTTGGGTATAAGTTTCTTCTATACCACGCTTGTAGTGGGTGATATCTGCGGTTAAAGTCAGGCTTTCTAAATCTCGATGTGCTTGAATTAATACTAACATTGCGGGTGATTCGTAGATTTCCCGCGATTTAATTCCCACCAAGCGGTTTTCTATCATATCAATCCGCCCGATGCCGTGGTTGCCGACTAATGAGTTGAGTTGTTCAATTAACGCAACTGGGTTTTTCGCTTCTGAGTTGAGGGTGGTAGGAATGCCTTGAGTGAAACCTATTTCAATGTATTCTGGTTCATTAGGAGTGTCAGCGATCGCTTTCGTCATTTCATAAATTTCTTCTGGTGGTTCAACTGCCGGATCTTCCAGAACACCAGCTTCTATACTGCGACCCAGCAAATTTTTATCAATACTGTAGGGGGATTTCTTTTTCACTGGTGAAGAAATACCAAAGCGTTCGCCATAAGCGATGGTTTCTTCACGACTCATTCCCCATTCCCGCGCTGGCGCAAGTATCTTCAAATTCGGGTTCAGTGCAGCACAAGATACATCAAAGCGTACCTGATCGTTACCTTTACCGGTGCAACCGTGAGCGATCGCATCTGCACCGTACTTTTCTGCGGCTTCTACTAATATTTTAGCAATCAGCGGACGAGCAAGAGCAGTTCCTAAAGGATAGCGATTTTCATAAAGGGCGTTTGCTTGAATCGCTCCAAAGGCGTAATCTTTGACGAAGGTGTCTTTGACATCCGCTACCAGAGATTGACTTGCACCCGATTTTAAAGCTTTTTCTCGAACTGGCTCTAATTCATCTCCCTGACCTAAATCTGCTGCTAAGGTAATCACTTCTTCTACACCCCACTCATGCATGAGGTAGGGAATGCAAACTGAGGTATCTACTCCGCCAGAATATGCCAGAACAACCTTTTTGGCGCGACCCATTCAAAACTCCTGATAGCACAACAAAATAACGAGTCAATATTATCTAACTAATTTGCACTCAAAAATATAGTTATTTCATCACATTGAGAATGCTTATAAGAATAATCATTCTTCCCGCAAGCTGATAAGCTCACAACGAGCGCATGTGTAAGGGTTTATTAAATCCTTTAGGTAATAGTACTTGGATTTTACTAAAAATAAATCATAACTATATTTAATTTAGGCATTCTATTCATCAATCTTTACCTGTTAAGATTATTACTCAGTATATGTTAATCTAAACTCAGGTAAATTATGCTTCGTTCACGTATCGCATGGCTTATTCCAGTAGCTTTAACATTAGTTAGTTTGGGGTCAAATGTAAAAAGCGCGATCGCGCAAACTACTAATAACTTTGATGTAACATATAAAACATTATTTTCGCTTCAACCCAGAACGGACTTAGGTGAGGGTATCTTCAGAGCAACCATCACAGGTGAAAGTAAAGACGCTCTTTATGGGTTGACTAACTTTGAAAGTAATACTTATGGAAAATTAGTAGAATCTACCGAGACTACCCAAAAGTATCAATTTAATGCAGATCCAACCGTATTTGGCTTACAAAACCAAAACCTCTTAGGAGACGTGTATTTTAACGCTGACAATAAATCTGGCAATAAATTGTTTGGAACAGCCAACGACATGGCTACAATTGACTTTGTGAATAACACAGTTATGGGTGGTGGAACAATAACTTTAACTGGGGGAACCGGCATATTCGATCAAGCTAGCGGCAAAATAACCTTTACCCAGCAAGACAGGCTCGATCCTACTGCCCCTCCAGGAACTCCTGTCGTAGGTGAAGCTGTACTCAAATTCTCTGTGCAAACTCCTAAGAAAGTTCCGGAACCAACAGGCACGACAACTTTAGTCGGTATAGGTGTAATTGGTACAAGTTTATTGCTGCGTCGGCATCGCAATAAAAATACATTCGTTTAATGTTCCGCACCCTCACCCTAGAAGGGTGGGGCTAAACGAACTAAGCCCACCTTCGTGGGCTATTAAACTGATTAGTCCGCGTAGGCGGACTTTGTTCGTTTAGCCCCAGGCTTCCAGCCTGAGGGGCTTTGAGAGAATGAAACTTCATTTTCTATCAGGAACAGTCTCACAGCCGCTGATGTCCTATCTTGGAGATGGATACATAGTGTTGTGGGTTTAGTTGTGTTTTTTAGCGTTGTTATTCCGACTTACAATCGCCAGCCGATTTTAGAAAAGTGCCTCAAAGCCTTAGAAGTGCAGAAACTGAGTGATGTAGAGACCGTAGATGTAACGTCTTTCCAAGGTTACGAAGTTGTCTTGGTGGATGATGGATCTACTGATGCTACATTGTCATGGTTGGAAGCAAATAAAAGCGAGTTTCCTCATGTGCGAGTTTTTCAACAAAACCACCAAGGACCTGCTGCTGCTCGCAATTTAGGAGTAGAAAAGGCAAGAGGTGACATAATTATCTTTATTGATAGTGATTTAGTAGTACTTGATAATTTTCTGCAAGCTCATCATACTGCACTCGTGGAGGGACAAGAGAAATTAGGAAGCGATCGCTTTTTTACCTACGGTGCAGTAATTAACACTTGCAATTTCGACAACCCCACCGCCGAACCTTATAAAATCACAGATTTTTCTGCTGCATTTTTTGCTACAGGTAATGTCGCCATTCCCAAACATTGGTTAAAGAAATCTGGACTATTTGATACCCGCTTTCAACTGTATGGCTGGGAAGATTTAGAACTAGGCGTAAGACTAAAAGAACTGGGTTTAAAACTGATTAAATGTCCAGAAGCAGTCGGTTATCATTGGCATCCACCATTTAACTTAGAACAAATTAAGAACTTAATTGACAAAGAAATTCAACGCGGACGCATGGGGGTTTTATTTTATCAAAAGCATCCAACCTGGGAAGTGCGAATGATGATTCAAATGACTTGGTTGCATCGCTTACTTTGGGGAATTCTCTCACTCAACGGCACACTTAACGAACGGACAATGGCTCCCTTTTTGCAATACCTAATTAATTTAGGTAAACCTCAATTAGCTTTAGAAATAGCCCGAATTTTTCTCAATTGGTATAACGTCAAGGGAGTTTATGCCGCTTACGATGAACTTCAGCACCAACTTGAGAATTAAGATGTTGCTGGTTAGTAGATAGTTGTTAGCGGTTAGTATAAAATATTAGGAAGTAACACCCAACAGCTATCAACTATCACCCATCAACTAACAACGAACATCAAACTACTTCTTAATAGGAATTTCAATCCAAAACTCAGTGCCATTATCTGGTTTTGTTTTGTATTTGAGTGTACCACCATGCTTATTAACCACAATTTGATAGCTGATTGAAAGCCCTAAACCTGTACCCTTTCCCACTGGCTTACTAGTAAAAAACGGGTCAAATATCCGTGCTTGAATTGCTTCAGGAATACCCGCGCCATTATCAGCAATTTTCATCACAACATAATTAGGGCGATAAATTTCAGTACGGATTCTAATCTTTGGTTGTGGATTTTGTGTTTTTATAACTGATTCTTCTACAGCATCTATCGCATTGCTCAAGATGTTCATAAATACTTGATTCAGTTGTGCTGCATAGCATTCTACCTGGGGAATATCACCATATTCTTTAATAATTAGAATATCAGGACGCTTTGCTGTCGCCTTGAGTCGATGACGCAAAATTAAGAGGGTGTTCTCAATTTTTTCATGCAAATCAACAAGTTTTTTTTCTGATTCACCCAACCGAGAAAAGTTGCGTAAAGACAAAACAATTTCTTGGATGCGCTCAGTACCAATTTTCATAGAAGATAAAATTTTCGGTAAATCTTCTAATAAAAAATTTACATCTACTATTTGGGCTTGAGATTGAATTTCGGCGTTTGGGTTGGGATAGTGTTTTTGATAAAGAGTCAAGAGATTAAGTAAATCATTAACGTAACTATTAAGGTGGCTTAGGTTAGCATAAATAAAGTTAACAGGATTATTAATTTCGTGAGCTATACCAGCAACTAAATGACCCAAGCTGGACATTTTTTCACTTTGAATCAGTTGGACTTGAGTTTGCCGCAACTTATTTAAAACCTGGGTTAAACGCTGATTAGTACCGCGTAGATTTTGTTCTACTTGCACTCGCTTACTAATATTTTTTTTTAATTTGGTTATATTAATTCTTAGTTCCAGCTGGCTGATTACTTGACGACTAAGAGCCTGTAAGGCTGCAATTTTTTCTGCGTTGAGTTCTCGTGGTTCGTGATCAATCGCGCAGAGGGTACCGAGAGCAAAACCATCAGGTGTAATGAGGGGTGCGCCGGCATAAAATCGAATATTGGGAGCGCCTATAACCAGCGGATTGGTAGCAAAACGCTCATCTTCTAGCGCATTTGGCACAATTAGCATTTTATCTGGCTGACATATAGCATGAGCGCAAAAAGCTAATTCTCTAGAAGTTTCTATCGCTTCTAAACCAACTCTTGACTTAAACCATTGCCGATGCTCATCGACTAGACTGACTAAGGCAATAGGAGTGCCGCAAATATACGCCACCAAAGCAGTCAAATCATCGAATGCTGATTCAGGATCGGTATCAAGAATTTGATATCGTTCTAGTGCCTTAAGCCTTTGGTACTCATTTGTAGGCAATGGTGCTTGTTTCATTTAGCCTCTGAGTAGTATGTTATGCATCAATTCCAAGATATGTGTTCTTACTTAAACACCGAGCTTACTTTCATCACTTGTAAATAAAAAACAGCATAAACACGTAAATTGAGAGTTCTTAAAATTTGCTATTTTCTGTGATAAACTAGAAGGGTTGTCTAATCTCGCACATCCGGGAGTTCGGGTGTTTCCAAATTGGGAAATACGCCTGGATGGAGGTTTAACCCGAATAGGAGCTAAAAATATATGCCAGTTGTTTCATTGGCTCAGATGATGGAGTCTGGGGTTCACTTTGGGCATCAGACCCGACGTTGGAACCCGAAAATGTCTCCTTACATTTACACTTCGCGTAACGGAGTACATATCATCGACTTGGTGCAAACTGCCCAATTGATGGAAGATGCTTACAGCTACATGCGATCGGAAGCCGAACAAGGCAAGAAATTCCTCTTTGTTGGCACCAAGCGCCAAGCAGCCGGGATCATTGCTCAAGAAGCCGCTCGTTGTGGTTCACATTACATCAACCAGCGTTGGTTAGGCGGAATGCTGACTAACTGGACGACAATCAAAACACGGGTAGACCGTCTCAAAGATTTGGAACGCCGTGAAGAAACCGGGGCTTTGGATTTATTGCCAAAAAAAGAAGCCTCAATGCTACGTCGGGAAATGGCAAAGCTACAGAAATATTTGGGCGGCATTAAATCAATGCGGAAAGTGCCAGATATTGTGGTGATTGTCGATCAGAAGCGGGAGTATAACGCAGTTCAAGAATGCCAAAAACTCTCGATTCCGATTGTGTCCATGTTGGATACAAATTGTGACCCAGATGTAGTAGATGTTCCCATACCAGCAAATGACGATGCTATCAGGTCTATCAAGCTGATAGTCGGTAAATTGGCAGATGCCATTTATGAAGGTCGTCATGGTCAGTTGGATGCAGAATATGAAGATGAAGATTACGAAGGTGGTGAATATGACGAAGACTACGACGAAACCGAGTATACTGACTCGGTAATTCCCGACGGAGAGGAAGAACAATCGTAGAAGCGCTCTTTTCCCCACCCATCGTGGTTTTTTCTTCGGTGCGCTAGTAGGGAATACACTTGCTGGAGGCTCTGCCTCCTCCAACTGCATTGCCAGGCTCTGCCTGGTAATGTTCATTATGGGCGGTTTTTTCCACAATACATGTCGGGGCAGGGTTTTCCCACGTTCTTTGGGCGGATCTTTCCCGTAAGAGCGTAGGGTTTTTCTAACCCTGCGCCGAGTAAGATAGAAATACTGAAAACCCGTAAGCGATTACAACTGTAAGTCTTGTAGGAATTGAGGCAACATGGCGGAAATATCTGCAAAAGTCGTCCAAGAATTACGCCAAAAAACCGGTGCAGGCATGATGGACTGCAAAAAGGCGTTGAAAGAAAACGATGGAGATATGGAAAAATCCATCGATTGGTTGCGACAAAAAGGCATCGCTTCGGCGGGTAAAAAAAGCGATCGCATCGCGGCAGAAGGTCTAGTAGACACTTATATTCAACCTGATGGTCGGGTTGGTGTGCTATTAGAAGTTAACTGCCAAACAGATTTTGTCGCCCGGAACGAGGCTTTTAAAACTCTTGTTAAGAACTTAGCGCAGCAAGCAGCGACCGCTGAGAACGTTGAGTCTTTGCTGGCTCAACCTTATATTGAAGATAAAAGTGTGACGGTCGAAGAGTTTATCAAGCAGGCGATCGCCAAACTAGGCGAAAATATGCAGGTGCGTCGCTTCGTCAAGTTTAGTATTGAAGAAACACAAGGAATCGTAGACAGCTACATTCACACTGGCGGTCGCGTCGGTGTCTTGGTTGAACTCAACAGCAAAACTGATGCACCGTCCGGTCGAGAAGAGTTTCAAAGCTTGGCACGAAACATCGCCATGCAAGTTGCTGCTTGTCCCAACGTTGAATATGTCAACGTCAGCGAAGTCCCCCCAGAATTAGCCCAAAAAGAAAAAGACATCGAAATGGGACGCGATGACTTGGGTAACAAGCCAGAGAACATCAAAGAAAAAATTGTTCAAGGACGAATTGAAAAACGTCTGAAGGAAATGGCTTTGATGGATCAGCCTTACATTCGCGACCAAAGTATTTCTGTTGAAGACTTGGTGAAGCAAGTAAAGGCTCAATTAGGCGAAGACATCGAAGTCCGTCGCTTTGTTCGCTATGTGTTGGGCGAAGGCATTGAAAAGCAAGAAAGCAACTTTGCTGAAGAAGTAGCCGCACAAATGGGCACTAAGTAAATTAGTCATTGGTCAAGGATGAACGACAAATGACTCTTACAAATACAGGTCTAGCGAATGATGCTGACCTGTATTTTATTAATAATTGGTTGTAACGCCAAAAGTCTAAAGTCTCGACAAATTCAAAATCTAAAATCCTTCGGGAAGTTATCTGAAAATCAATACGTACATTTGTACCATAAAAGGTTCAGATGGGTAATAATGAAAAGCTATGGCTAGAGCGATCGAGCGAATTGAACAGGATATTATAGCGATGGAAGAGGCGATTGAAGCGATCGCATCACAACTCTCTTCAGCTTATGCAAATTATTTAACAACCTTGGGGCAAGCCGTACAACAGCAATTGATTCAGGCTAGTTATTACCTGTGTACCCAAGGACATCCCGACAACTTTTTAAAATTGTCATTGAATCAACGGCAACAATTGCAACAAGCCATCCGCAAGTTAGGTCAACAAGCAGCTCAACAATTACTCAGTTATATCGAGAGTGACGAAGAGAAGGGAGATGAGGTAGATGAGTTAGATGGGGTAGATGAGGTAGATGAGGCAGATGAGGTAGATGAGTTAGATGGGGTAGATGAGGTAGATGAGGCAGATGAGACAGATGAGACAAATGAGGCAGATGAGACAGATGAGACAAATGATGCAGATGAGACAGATGAGACAAATGAGGAAGTATCCTCGTTGCCCCCAACTCCTTCTACTTTCCCAACCCCTTCTACTTTCCCAACTTCCCCTACCTCTCTTACTCCCCCCACTCCCCCAACCCCTTCTACTTTTCCAACTTCCCCTACCTCGCTTACTCCCCCCACTCCCCAAACTTCTTCTACTTTCCCAACTCCCCAAACTCCTGTACAGACGTTCCGTCGTAACGTCTCTATCCCTACTCCCCCAGCTTTCCCTGAAGACCCATCCAACCCAGTAGAAGTAGCAAAATGGCAATACCAATTAGAAGGAGTGACGCAAGAAACGCTGAAAAAACTTTCCCGTGACGCAAATCTTTTATTACAAAAAGCGAGAATATTACCTAAGAAATTACCAGAACCGATTTTAGAAGCGGCTGCGGCTGTATCAGAAGCATCTGCGGATGTAATTCCAGCACCGCCTAATCTATTAAACTTGGTAATAGAAATTGAAAATGAACAGGAGCCTGAAGAATCAAGCTTGACAAAGATCATGGCTATCAACATGCGACTTGCGGAAATTGAATTTGCTGACCTCACACTCTCGTCTGCACGCAAGCAGATTCGCAATATATTAATTCAGCTAAACAAGCTAGGGCGCGAGTATCAAAAAAAGCACCGAGAACTATCAATAGCCGAAGCTGAAGCCGCATGGCGAGCTAGTTGGTTTGAAGATTAATCAGGAGTTATAAATTTTCAATGCTTGAATTTTGAATCTTTAACTCCTAACTCCTAACTCCTGACTCCTAACTCCTGACTCCTGACTCCTGACTCCTGACTCCTGACTTCTGACTCCTGACTTCTGACTTCTATAACCAATGACTAATGACACACCAGATTGGACACGATTGCAGAAAGCCTTGGCAATAGAAGCAGAACAAGGCTTTACAGACTTGATGGGCAGACAATACCGCTTCAGTGAGTTTCTCACCCTAACTTTTGGGAAATTCCCCGGTGTGCTGTCAAGTAGTGAACGCCGGCGCTGGCAAGAAATAGCGGCTCAATTTGCAAGCTATCCAAATCTGGTGTCAGAAGACAGACAACATTTAGTGGCAGAAACTCGTAGGTATCTTTACCAACTGCAAAAGCAGGAGGAGACAGGGGGAGAGGGGGGACAGGGGGACAGGGGGACAGGGAGACAAGGGGGACAAAAAGAAATTTCTCCCTCATCTGCCTTGTCTTCCCCA
>JAESGY010000318.1_pt1 | contig 27309 bp, 27 predicted proteins | sample 9269841 | NCBI WGS metagenome assembly JAESGY01 (sample SAMN17022865, study PRJNA683097) | algae metagenome | isolation source: Spirirestis rafaelensis WJT71-NPBG6 and co-occurring heterotrophs from... | place: USA: Pinto Wells, Joshua Tree National Park, Colorado Desert, CA | collected 2006-08-15
CTCTTTTAGAGCTTGCTGTAGCCTGCTAACTTGCTCTGGCGTTAAAAAGTTCTTGGCTGGGGGTGGCATCGGCGCTTTTAAACGGCTTCATTTTCTTATTATGCAACTTAAGTGCCGATTAGCTTATAAGGGTGCTATTCCAATTAAAAAAGCAGCGAGAACAACTGAAGTTAATCCAAAACGTCGCCATATAGGTAGTAAGAATAGCGGAAAGAAAAAGTATAACTGCCATTCAGTAGCCACTGTCCACAATGGTGGATTAATGGACAAATAGGCATATGGAATAACATTGTGAATAAGTAGCAGGTGATAGCAGAAATCACTAAAGGAAAAGTAAGGAGAAAATGAACCTTTACCAGCTATTTCATTCCATTGAAAGCTAGTAAATTTCTCTAATATAAATATTGCTGCTGCTAGTAAGACGCAGAAAAAAAGTGTGGCATAATATGGTGGTAAAATTCGACGCGATCGCCGCTTAATATAACCCCACAAACCCCCAGCCACATAACCGTTTAACGAGCGAACTACTGATGCCATTAAAACGTAGCCAGAAAGTATAATAAACACTACAACACTAATGCGACCATATCTTAGTCCTTTGATAAAAAGTTCCAACCAATTGGGCAATTGCTCTCCTATAGATGGTTCTACATGGACAAGTACCACATACAACGCTGCTAGTCCACGTAAGCCATCTAAATACTCAAGACGTAGCCGTTTTTCCGGAGCTTTTTCTATTGATGGAATCATCGAATCAATTTCCTTTTCTATCTTTATTGATATAATTTTTTCAATTTAAAATTTGCAAGTTAATTACGCAAAAGCAATTACTTCTATAATTTAATTGCCTTTATAAGTAATAAATTATCGCCTGTTTGTCTATCCAATCACCATGCTTTATTCGCACAAACTTAGGTCAACCTTAAGATTGAAGATTCTGCTAATTTGATATTACGACTTTTAATTACTCGTGCAGGAACACCTACAGCAACTGAAAAAGGAGGAATATTTTTGGTAACAACAGAACCGGCACCAATAACACTACCTTTACCGATAGTGACTCCATCTAATACCTTCACTCCAGAACCTAACCAACAATCGTCTTCAATCAAAATTCCCTCACTAGTAACTCCTTGTAAGGCAATCGGTTGGGTGGGATCTGAATAAATATGATTGTTAGCAAATATTCCCGACTGTGCCGCGATTAAACAGTTTTTACCAATCTTGATGTTGCCAGGACCAGCTATACAAACGTAAGGACCGATGAAGGTAGATTCATCTATGTATATAGACGTATTGTTTAAAGCTTTAATATCAACACCATAGTTAAAGCTAACTTTATCTGCTAAACAAATTTTATTGTTTTTATGTCCACTGGCATCAAGATTAACACCTCGAAAAATCTGGACATTATCGCCTATTTCAATACAAGAAGTGTTGATAAATTCAACGCCGTATTGAATATAAACTGATTTTCCTATTTTGCTAAAAATATTACTATATAGCGAAGTTCTTAATTTGCTACCTAAGAAACTTGTAGGTATACCTTTTAATAAATTAGTTAAAACAGTTTCTTGGATTTTTTTCCAATTTGAAACAAAACTCTGGTTATTCATAACTTTCAGATAAATATTTCCCTTGATGTTTGCACTAGTTCTATCCTGCGTTCTTACATCTACTTTTTTATCTGCATTACAGGAATGTCTAGTGATTAAAAAGTAAAGTACAGATGCATACCAAATGGTTTATCAAACTTTCAAAAACCAAAAAGTATCTCTGACCAGTATTAAACGCAGATGTTATTTAATTGTTAGATGAATCTGTAGAAGAGATGCTTTATTTGCTTACAAGCAACTCCCATGCTTAATCTTCAATATTTACATCTATTGGGAATCAGAGACACTGCTTTATATACTCGGAACTCATTAAGAAGCAAATATCGTCAATTCACCTGTCAATAATGTAACTGCATAATTACTAGCATCTAGAAAATGCAGGTTTCACAGGGTATTTGAGGCGCGTTATTTAATTAATAAAGCAGCGATTTCAACTAAATTACATCTGTTTAAGTCATCTCAAAAGAGAAGTAAACTTTCTGTAATTTATTATGATGTAATTATTGAATTTATCAGAAGATTTTCAAGTAAATATATGCACATCTAGGGTGGAGTGTCACCAACTTCAGCCATTATGTTGAAGTTGATCATCGGAGCGAATAAGTATACACTTCCCCGACTACTATAACGGCTTTGCTGTAGCCACTTTTTAGAGTCTGCTGTTATAAACATGATGTGCAAGAGTAATTTACATATTAGTCCAGAGCGTCTTAGTAGCGACACAACTATTTTTATCTTATAGCTAAATATTAAAAGATTTTTAAACTAACTGTAAAGAGTATTGAGAGTTTATAAAATTTTTATAAAGCAGTCTTATCATAACCGAGTAATCAAGGTAATTTATCTGAAAAGATGAACTCAGTATATAAGAGCTAAAGTCAGGATTTAATTTATAATAAAATTGCAATTATAAGTATAAAATTATAGTCCGAAAAGCGATCGCTTTATTCGTCAACAAGTATTTGCAAAGAATCGCATACTGACGATGGTATAACTAAAGTAAAATTACTACCTTTTCCTAATTCAGATTGAAGTGTAATATCGCCGCCATGAAGTCGGGCTAAATTTCTTGACAAAGCTAGCCCCAATCCTGTACCTTGACGTTGGCGATCGCGATCGCTACCGACTTGCTGAAACGTATGAAAAAGCTTTGGTTGATCCTCTGGGGCAATACCAATACCAGTATCAATTACTGCAAAGTTAATAAATCCAGACTTTTTCTCAACTTTTAGTTTCACAAAGCCGTATTCGGTAAACTTGACAGCATTTGATAATAAATTTAATAAAATCTGGCGCAAACGGCGTTCATCAGCATTGCAAATAGTAACATCTGGCGCAATTTCCAACAATAACTCCAAACCGCGAATGATTGCTTGTTCGCGAATCACCGCAAGACAGTCTTGACAAATAGGTTCTACTGATAACGTAACTATATCTAATTCTTCTCGTCCCGCCTCGATTTTAGCTAAATCCAACAAGTCATTAATCAAATTTAACTGTTGATATCCGCACTTATGGATTCCCTTAACATACTGTTCCTGTTTATCGTTCAACGGACCAAATAGTTTCTCTAAAAGTACACTCGAAAACCCAATTATTGCAGTTAGCGGTGTTCGTAATTCATGATTCATATTAGCTAGAAATTCTGACTTTGTACGGTTGGCAGCTTCGGCAATCAATTTAGCTGCTTCTAATTCTTGAGTGCGCTCTTTTACTAATTGTTCAAGGCGTTCTTCGCTTTGACGCAAAGCTTCTGTTGTTGCCAATTCAGCGCTCAAACGCCTTCCATAAAAAGCAGCCAGTTGTCATAATGTTAATATAATTAAAGTAGCAATGCTAATTGCAATTATTAATATAGTATTATCTGTGGCTACATCTAACAACGCTGAAACATTTTTCACCTTAAAGTTAACGCCTGACATTGCGATATAGTGAGTTCCACAAATTGCACCTCCCATCAGCAAAGCAGTGTAAATCTTCCGTAGTTCTAAAGATATTATCTTCTTTTCGACGGGACGAAAAGTCAACCACAAAGCAGCAAATGATCCAGCAATCGGTACTACAGCACTCAGAGTAATTAACTTTAAGTTATGCACCTGCTCGGCAGAAAGTTTTAACGCTAACATTGCCGTATAGTGCATACAAATAATTGCAGAACCTACAAAAAAGCTCCCAACTAATAACCTTACATAGCCCACTTCCCGCTGAGAGCTAATAATAAAAAATGCTATTGCTGAACCAACAATTGCTACTACTACTGAAATTAAGACAATTGTATAATCATATTCAACTTTTATCGGCAGCCTATATGAAAGAATGCCAATAAAGTGCATTACCCAGATGGTAATTCCTAGGGTAAGTGCGCTACCTGTCACCCACCACAAACGACTAGATCTTTGAGCAAGCGAGATTTGTTCAGCTATATCTAAGGCAATGCATGAACCAATTATGGCAATAGCAATTGAAAGAATAATTAAGCGTACATCATAGTTAGCTGTCAGAACTGTAGTTAAACACAACATTACATTATTGATTTACATTCATGTGAAAAATTTGCTAAGTAAAGGGTGAAATTCAACTTTGTCATTCTGGCTTATTCCTGATGAATGCTTTAGCATTCAACATGAAGCTAAGAAGGGCATTAGCTCTTATTGCTAAAGTTTATTTAATATATAATTTTTGAAGTTAAAAGCAGTTTATTTAATTTTAATAACGGTACTGAAAGCTTTATTGAAATTATAAATTATTAACAAGAAAATTTACTATTTCTAAAGGCTCATTGAATGAGAAATAATTTTAGATAAATTGTCTTTTTTTGCCAGAGCATTTTATTGTTATTCTTACTAAGATAAATAAAGTTTAATTGCAAAAAGGTTGCACTTTTGAATTATTCCGCGAACATTCAAATAGATGTAAGCCTAACTCTTGAGAAACTTCCTCACACACCTTCACCCCCCGAACACTGTTTCCACGCGCATCAAGACGCGGTGAAAACACTCCGATTCCCATTTTATTTGGTACTATAGCGATAATTCCACCACAAACACCACTTTTAGCAGGAATACCGATTTTATAAGCCCATTCGCCTGCAAAATTATACATGCCGCAAGTATACATGACGCTCAAAATGTCTTTTATATAACTGCTATCCACGGCACGGTCTTTTGTAATCGGATTGATACCTTTATTCGCCAAAGTAGCTGCCATAACTGCTAAGTCGTAGCAATTTACCATCACAGCGCATTGCTGGAAGTACAAATCCAGCGATTCTTCAATGTTACGGTCAATCATGCCAAAATTTAGCATTAAGTGCGCCATTGCGCGGTTGCGATGTCCGGTAGAGCGCTCTGAGGTAAATACGGACATGTCAACGAATACATCATGACCCATGTATCGGCTAAACATATTCAACATTCGATTGAGACGTTCGGTTGGACCTGAACCCTTGATTAAACTAGTGGTGGCGATCGCTCCAGCATTTACCATTGGATTTAATGGTCGATTTGATTGCTCATCTAGGATAATTGCGTTAAATGCATCTCCCGTCGGTTCCACTCCAACCCTAGTTAAAACATAATCCCGTCCATGATCCTCAAGTGCAAGTCCATATGCAAACACCTTGGAAATCGACTGGATAGTAAATAACTGTTTGTCATCACCAACTTGGTAAACCTCACCATCAACAGTTACAACGCAGATGCTAAATAAGTCCGGGTTTACCTTCGCCAATTCCGGGATGTAGTTCGCTACTGCACCATCTTGCAGTGACTTGTATTTGCAATGCAAGTCGTTGAGAACAGCTTCTAAATTTTCTTGTGCCATCAGAAGTGCAGCTTAAAGAGTAAAAATTAGGCAAGAAAAACGCGCTTTGGAGAAAGTTTCCCTAGTTTTTCGCTACATCCGCAAAAAAAGTGAAAATTTGCTGATTAACCCTGGTTAATTTTCTCATCATTGATTTTTATCTACAGATAAAAAATTATAACTTCATCGGTACTCATAATTACTGCTAGCATCTGCTCTTGCCATAGGTGGCTTATTTGACAAATCCTCAAACATCAGTTACGACTGTGTGCATAGGGGTTTGTATAGAATCTAACCTATTTAAAAAAGATGATTAATCTCAAGTTTTCCAGATAGTTATGTAGTGTCTGTTAGAGCAAAAGCAATAAATTGATTAATTTAATGAAATATCAGTATTTGTATTTATAATTTTAAACTTACATGTATTGTTTTTTAAGTAGTTTTGTGCATTAGGTTTTGTTGACGATATCACACATACAGCAATTAACATGATGGAGGGTTGAATACACTATTCAAATTAATTTATCCACTAAATATTGTTAAGCTTACCTAAGAAAAATTTTTATTTTTGAAAAAACTGTTACACAGCCAAAATCCGCTTTTGGGAAAGGTTTTGTGCTGAAAATTGAAATTTAAACTTAATAAATTTACAAAGACCTACGATAAAACCCTGATCCCTAGTTAAAAAGTTCATGTTAATGTGTTGCAGTTATAAACAAAAAGTGAAAGCGGAATGAGTTGAAATTTTTGGTGCATTTTACATTAAATGGTGCAAAATCTCACGAAGATCAAACCTCAGTTCTTAACACGCTTTAAAAACGGACGCATGAATCAAAGACATTTGTGGACTATTGTCACCCTGTTTATGACTGTTTTGGGAATGCCCTCAATCGGTCGCGCTCAAACAGTCAAGGAAACGGATACCGCTTCCCAAAAAACACCTTCAGCCGATATCGTTAAGGTGGGAGAGTACCAATCCTCAGCAGGGAACCTTACCTCGGATGCCGTAATCACGGAAATTCATCCTCACAATATTGGAGGTTATCAGGCTGCAACGCTATTTATTCGCAAAATTCCTGTTCTCACCTTTGTGAGTTCTACACCAGTGAAGAGCGAAGAAACCAAAGTAGATGCCAAAGTTGGTGTAGCTGGTGATAGTGAAAGCGCACAGTCAAACAATGCTGTTGCTGACAGTTCTGTAAAAGTAGCGAGTCTTGAAACCAGAATCGATGTCAGTAACCAAACAAATATTGGCGATGATGACCCGGTTCAAAGAGCTGGTGTAGTAGCAGCGAAGATAAACCAGTTAAGCCGGGAAAATGTAGATGCCAGTCAAATTATCGTCAGTTGGAAAGCAGGGAACGAATCGACAACAAATCAAGCACAGAATAAAAGTGTCTCTGCTGACTTAAATAACGGCGATCGCTATATCATCAAAGTCAATAACCAAGAATTAGTCGAAATTAACGATGAAACGCGATCGCCAGACACAACCAATAATCTGGCACAAGATGCATTGCAAGCCACCAATCGCTTGCGGAGATTGCTAGGCAATGCTTCTCCCCTAAACCAGATTCTTAACTTACCGGCACGATTACCAGTATCAATACCAAAATTGCCATCAGAGATTAATGTCGGACCTGTGAAAATTTCCAGCAGGGGAGTAGCTTCTTATTATGGCTATGATGGTTCCGGCAATCGCACCGCCAGCGGTCAGAGATTTAATCCAGAAGGTATGACTGCTGCCCATCGCCATTTACCCTTTGGTACGAAAGTGCGCGTTACCAACACCCGCAACGGTCGTTCTGTAGTAGTGCGAATTAACGATCGCGGTCCATTCATTCGCGGTCGAGTAATTGACCTTTCTGTCGCTGCTGCACGCATTTTAGGAATGATGGGCAGTGGCGTTGCACCAGTGCGGATTGAAGTCTTAGGAAGGTAGGGATTAGGGACTGGGGGACAAGGAGGACAAGGGGAAAGGTGAATTTTCTTCGTTGTCTCCTTGTCTCCCCATTCCCCCACTCTCCCACTCCCCCAATCCTTATTCCCCATTTCCCCTAGTTCACTCGTTTTTCCCCCGAATTCAGATATAAACTAACGGGGGAGAGGCTCAAGAAGAACTAGGGGTATTTTGTGCGCCTGCTGACAACAGTTGCAGCTTTACGCTGTTATTTAGCTAAACGTCGTTCGGAAAATCAGCTTTGCCAGTCAGAGGAACTGTTGTTAAATGATACAACCAGCTGGTATCAGACACCTATTGGTTTGGTTCCAACGATGGGGGCTTTGCATCAAGGTCATTTAAGCTTGATATCACGAGCACGGCGAGAAAACGCCACGGTAATCGTCAGTATATTCGTCAATCCCCTGCAATTTGGTCCCAATGAGGATTTTCAACGCTATCCTCGTACTTTAGAGGCAGATGGACAATTTTGTGAACAAGCTGGTGTGGATGCGATTTTTGCGCCTTCTCCGGAGGAATTAGGAGTTCCGCAGAAGAGTATACAAGATTCAATTGTTACACAAGTTATCCCTCCATCTGCTATGATATCACGCTTGTGTGGTCGTTCTCGGCTAGGTCACTTTCAGGGTGTGGCTACGATTGTTACCAAGCTTTTTAACTTGGTACAGCCCGATCGAGCCTATTTCGGTCAAAAGGATGGTCAGCAACTGGCGATTATTAGAAAGCTAGTAGCTGATTTGAATTTGCCGATAGAAATTGTTGCTTGTCCAACGGTGCGGGAAGCATCGGGTCTTGCCTTGAGTTCCCGTAATCAATATTTGACTGCAACGCAAAAACAGCAGGCAGCGGCATTATATCGCGGCTTGCGGCAAGCTGAAGCAGCATTTAAAGCGGATATTCGTAAAACCAGCACTCTCATAGCGGTGGTGGAGCAAGAACTAGCAATGGTCACTACTGTTTTAGTCGAATATATTGAATTGGTTGAACCGACTACGTTGATGTCTTTAGAGGAAGTTAAGGAGGAAGGAATGCTTGCGATCGCAGCTCGTCTTGGTTCTACACGTTTGATTGACAATACCATCCTGCGCGATCGCTCCCCCGTCATCGCCATTGATGGACCCGCAGGTGCAGGGAAATCCACAGTGGCTCGTCAAGTGGCAGCTAACTTGGGTCTAGTATATTTAGATACTGGAGCTATGTACCGTGCTTTCACTTGGCTAGTGTTGCAAGAGGAAATTGCTTTGGATGATGAGTGTGCGATCGCTGAATTAGCTAACGTGTGTGTTATTGAACTGACCCCGGGGGACAATTTACAATCACCTGTACGAGTCTGGATTAATCATACTGATGTTACTCAGCTAATTCGCACGCCAAGAGTAACATCAAAAGTATCCGCCATAGCCGCACAGAGCGCTGTACGTGAGGCATTAGTTAAACAACAGCAAAACTGGGGTAAAAAAGGTGGTTTGGTTGCTGAAGGACGGGATATTGGTTCTCACGTTTTCCCCGATGCTGAAGTCAAAATCTTCTTAACTGCCTCGGTTAGCGAACGGGCACGTCGTCGTCAGCAAGACTTTAAAAAACAAGGTCAACCCGAAGTCAGTTTAGAACAGCTGGAAAAAGACATCGCCGAACGCGATTGGAAAGATAGCACCCGCAAAGTTTCTCCTTTGCAAAAAGCAGCTGATGCAATTGAAATGCAAACTGATGGTCTTTCTGTTTCAGAAGTCACTGCACAAATTGTTGACTTTTACCAGCAACGGTTATCTCAATTGTAATTAACACAAATTCTTGCGCTACTCACTTAAGCCGGGACATATATCCTAAAAAGTTCACTGCGGCTTTTTGTCTCGCCTTAAGTTAATAGCATCTACTGTTAATTATTAGTCAAATATAATGGTGAGTCAGCACATACTCACCATTACAAAAATTCTAATTTTAGTCTCTTTCTCTGCACCTCTGCGCTTCTGCATAAGAAAAATATTTATTTTTATAGTTATTAATAGTAGTTAATCATTCTATATGAAAATTACTTAATTAGAAAATATATCTATCGCCATATAAATGCCATCATCTCTTACTTATTGCGTATTCATTTAGATAGATTTGACTTCAATTGTAGTAAAACCACTTTGTCTTAATACTGCCTTTGGTAGTAAAATAACGATGTTAAGTTTTATTTTATTGTGTTCAGCACCTTAAACTGCTCAACACAAAGCCTATAATTTCCAAAGCTGTAGCATTAGCTTTAAACTGGAAAACGGTAAAGAGAGGATTTCACACTTATGGCATTTACACAAGCCCCACTACCCTTCGATTTTAACGCTTTAGAGCCGTATGGTATGAAAGCTGAGACTTTTGAGTATCACTATGGCAAGCATCATAAAGCTTATGTAGATAACCTTAACAAGCTCGTTGATGGTAAAGACCTCGCCGATAAATCCTTAGAAGAGGTGATCCAAGTTTCTTTTAAAGACCCCTCTTTAACAGGAGTTTTTAACAACGCAGCTCAAGTTTGGAATCATACATTCTTTTGGGATTCTTTGAAGCCAGCAGGCGGCGGTACACCAAGTGGTGATTTGGCTGCTAAAATTGACAAAGATTTTGGTAGCTTTGATAAATTCAAAGAAGAGTTTTCTAACGCGGCTGCAACACAGTTTGGCAGCGGATGGGCTTGGCTGATTGATGATGGTGGTACGCTGAAGGTTATGAAAACACCGAATGCTGAGAACCCTCTAGCGCATGGCAAAAAGGCACTCCTAACTTTAGATGTTTGGGAACATGCTTACTATATTGACTTCCGCAATGCTCGTCCTGCCTTTATCAAGAACTTTTTAGATCAGTTGGTAAACTGGGATTTTGTTGCACAAAATTTAGCTAAAGCCTAATTATCAGCTTTTTTTGTCGGACCTGTAACAGAAAAATCATTACTTAATTTATTTAGTTTACAAACAGTCAGGATTTTCTTTCATGGCTGTTTTTACTTAGCTGCCGCATTTTCATATAGCAGTCCGATCGCCACAGCATGAAAATTGAAAGCTTCAGATCCCCGACTTCTCTAAAAAGCCGGGGATCTTGTTTTTCACGATTTCTAAACGGATTGCTACATAACTTGTATCTTAAAAGGTAGTGCTATAAAAATCAAAATTTATGAATAGCAAAGAATTAGCCCAATACATCGAAGCCACGAATAGCATTGCTAAACCTTGGCTGTTGGTACAACTACGATTAAAAAAACTCCAAGAACGTCAAGGGACGCTTTCAGAAAATGACTACGCTAATGAATTAGCAGACATACACGAAGGTTTGATGAATTTGGGGGAATGGTGGCGCGGTATTGAAAATGAGGTATTTTGATTAGTTAAAAGTTAGGAGTCAATAAGGAAGTAGGCGAAATTAAACGTAAAATAATTTCTTAGTTCGTAGTGAGCCAGCGCGCAGAACAGGGGGTCTCCACGCCGGTGCTTCTCAGATGCGGAGACGCTGCGCGAACAAGTCGGCATACATAGATTAATTAACAAGTTGTTTTACATAGTTTGAGGGCTGAAACGCCATCTTCTCTCTACAAAGCCCAAGTGTCAAACAAACGGTCGTTTGATTTACACGTAACGGTTGAACTCACCGGACGGGAATAATCTTTGCAACTCAACAGATAACCTACGCTCCGTTCCGGTGCAGTGATTTATTAGGCTGCGGGTATACTCGACCATGAATGATTCTAGATTGAGCAATTGCTCTCATTCACCGAAGGCGTTGGGGAGAAAAGCGATCGCCCCTTACCCACATCCTTTCGACTACGCTCCCACTAATAATCTCGATTGTTTCCCGTAAGACCATCTCGAAGTACAAGCCCAGTCCTTAAAACGCAACATCCGCAGCAATCTCCTGCCAGCGAGTAGCCAAATCCTCCGCAGTAGAACTTTCAACAGCGGCAAGGTTTAATGGATAGTCCACGTTGTCTCGCTCGATCCAGCGCGCGGCTGTGAATTGACCATTGCTTGCCCTTAATATAAATCCAGACTCTCGGCATTCTGGAGAAGCGAGGTATAACACTCCAGGGGCTACTTGATCGGACCGCAAATCCTCTGGCTCATCGGACTGGTAACTGTTTGAGTAGGAAGCGGTGATAGTGATTATTATGATCCCATCCCTCTTGGTCGTGTAGAGCGATGCGATCAAAATCACTCCGGATTTTTTGTGTTAGGCTCTCATGCATACCAATTTATGTTTAACAGCACAACACTGAATCTAACTCAACTTCTCTCACCATTACCCTCGAATCACCACACCACCGATAACCTCAAGGTAATTTAGCCTTGAACACCGGCAGACAATTTTTAAGAACTGTCTCCACCGAGGACTTGCGGCATAACTATTACCTCACTGTTCCTATCTGTATAATCCGTACTTACAGTCACCTGCTGCCAAGCATCCAAATCCGTTTTGACCCATTCCAGTTTTTCATGAATTAGGCTCATGGCATCCGTGCCTAACGCCAGTCGCATCGGTGGATGAGGACTTTCCACAGCTTGAATGATGGCTTGCGCCGCTTTAGCTGGGTTGCCAAGTTGCTTACCATCCATCTCTTTGAACCACTGCAATGAAGCACCGCTCACCGGAGCATAGGCATCAATTGATTGTTCGGCTGCTGCTAGAGAGCGTCCGTTGAAGTCTGTGCGAAATGCCCCAGGTTCAATTAAAGTCACTTTAATTCCAAAGGATTCGACTTCTTTAGCCAGGGCTTCAGACGTGCCTTCCAGGGCAAATTTAGTGCTACAGTAGATGCTGCTTCCGCCAAACCCCACTAATCCTGCCGTGGATGACATATTCACAATGTGACCGCTGCCTTGCTGACGCATCAAAGGCAAGACAGCTCGCATTAGACGGAGTGGCCCAAAGAAGTTTGTTTCAAACTGTTGGCGAATATCAACATCACTGACTTCTTCGAGTGCTCCGATTAGTCCATAGCCAGCATTGTTGACCAGCACATCAATTCGACCAAATGTGGCGATTGCTGTATCAACGGCTGCTTGTATGTCTTGGGATGATGTTACATCCAGACGTACAGCCTTTGCAGTCTTTGGATAGTCCTCAATCAAAGGGCGAAGTTGCTCTGGTTCGCGAGCAGTAGCAAGCAGGTAGTCGCCCTTCTTCAACACAGCTTCTGCTAGGGCACGTCCGAACCCTGTTGAACATCCTGTAATCAACCAAACTTTAGGAGCGACATGATTTTTGTCTGAGTTCATTTGTTTTCTCCTATATAAGAACGATGAGACGCGCCTCATATTTCTTACGATAGGAGGCAGCCATGCGACTGTCCAATATATATTTGACTAAGATTAATAGCTTATATATATAAGTGTGATGGAATTACGGCATCTGCACTACTTCATCGCGGTGGCTGAGGAACTACACTTTAGTCGAGCAGCGGAGCGGTTGCACATTTCCCAACCCCCGCTCAGTCAGCAGATTCGCAGTTTGGAAGATGAACTAGGAGTCAAGCTGTTTGAACGAACGAAGCGGCAAGTGCAGCTTACTGAAGCAGGCAAAGTGTTTTTAGAGCGCTCCTATCTGGTGTTAGCGCAACTCGAACAGGCGATCGCAGTGACTCAACAGATAGGGCGGGGTGAGGTTGGACGGTTGGCGATCGGGTTTGTCGGATCTGCAACGTATACCGTACTGCCAGATATTTTAAGTGTCTTTCGAGAACAGTTTCCTGCTGTAGAACTGCGATTGCATGAACTGACGACGCAAGAGCAAATTCAAGCCCTGCATCACAAACAGGTTGATGTCGGCATTGTTCGTTCTGCCATCATCGAGCCAGGTTTGAGTGTGGAATGCATTTTGCAAGAATCATTGGTATTGGCGTTGCCAGAAACCCATCCGCTCTCTGCCCAGACTAAAGTGTCTCTCTTTGCTTTGGCAGATGAATTATTTATCCTATTTCCTGCCAAAATGGGACCCATCTTTTACGAGCAGATTATTAACATTTGTCAACAAGCTGGATTTCGTCCGAAAGTCGCTCAGGAGGCAGTTCAGATGCAAACTATCATCGGCTTGGTTGCAGCAGGACTAGGCATCGCTTTCGTTCCCGCCTCCTTGCAAAACTTCCACAGAAGGGGAGTCATTTACAGACCCTTACAAGAGGAGACACCTAAGACCGGACTTTATCTTGCTTGGCGGCAGCATGATTCCTCTCCAGTAATAAGAGCATTTCTCAGCTTGGCACGGAAGACGACACAATGGAAAGCAAATCATGATGATACGTGAGCAGTTAGGGATCAATCACCTCACCTGCGGAGCCTCCAACTACTGTCTCAGCAGTAACCTGAAGCAGCTTAAATATTGAATCATTGGACTTTTTCCATACTACCTGACGAAGCGTTTATTTATGCCCATCTACTTAGTCAAAAACTCACCAACTATGTACTTTTGACTCTATACTCATCTACTGTGGAAAGAATGACTATTGACTAAGTGTTATGGATTATCGGGATGCAGGTGTTGATGTTGAAGCGGGTCGAGCTTTTGTAGATCAAATTCGCAATTTGGTTCACAGCACCTTTCGACCGGAAGTAATTGGTGGATTGGGTGGCTTTGGTGGCTGCTTTCAATTACCGGGTGGTTTCAAAGAACCGGTATTGGTTTCTGGGACTGATGGTGTGGGTACAAAGCTGAAAATCGCTTTCCTTGTTAACCGTCATGACACTGTTGGTATTGATTTAGTAGCGATGTGCGTTAATGATGTGCTGACATCTGGTGCCGAACCGCTGTTTTTTTTAGATTATGTAGCAACAGGTAAGTTAGAAAAAGAGCAATTAACTCAGGTGGTTGCAGGTGTAGCTTCTGGGTGTAAGCTGGCTGGTTGTGCTTTGCTGGGAGGAGAAACAGCAGAAATGCCAGGTTTTTACTCGTTGGGTGAGTATGACTTGGCTGGGTTTTGTGTGGGAATTGTGGAAAAAAGCCAGATGTTGGATGGTTCCCAGGTGCAAGTCGGAGATGTTGCGATCGCACTCGCTAGCAGTGGTGTCCACAGTAATGGCTTTAGTTTGGTGAGGAAGATTATCACTGAGCGTAATTTATCTTGGAGCGATCGGCCAGAATTATTAAACGGTCAATCTTTAGGTGAAACTTTTCTCACACCTACCCGCATTTATGTCAAACCCGTTCTTGCCGCGCGTCAAGCAGGTTTAGAAATTCACGCTATGGCTCATATCACTGGTGGTGGTTTACCAGAAAATCTGCCGCGATGCTTAGGTAAAAATCAAGCGATTAAAATTAATGATAGTTGGACTATTCCCCCTGTATTTCAATGGCTAGCTGAAACTGGTTCAGTTAGTCCGGAAGCGATGTATAACACTTTTAATATGGGGATTGGATTTGTGTTGCTAGTTCCACCAAATCAGGTTGATGTGACGATTAATTTCTTTAAATCACAGGATATTCCTGCTAGTGCGATCGCACAAGTAATTGCTGGTGATGGCGAATTATTAGGATTACCATACTAAAATATAGGATTTTCTGTCTATATACTGATTACTTTTTTCTTAGCTATAGGGCTTCTATCTATCCTGAAGTACTATTTCATATCGATATTCCCTGCTACTTTTACGGCTATGAGTTGCTATATTTGTTACTTTTATTCATAACTCCCATCGAAAATACTCATGATCGTCAGCCTTTGAATTTGCTAACGTAGTCTTAACATATTGAAAAAATTTGCTGATGAAGCTGAAAAAATAGCTGCCAACACTGATTTACAGTGCTTGTGTTTCTCATCTGTAAATTTATTTAGTTCGAGTGTTAGAATTACATACTTTTCAGAGGGGGTTATGGCTGTAAATTTTGCCCGGATTTCTGCTTCCAGGGAACTTTTAAAAGAAGTATTCCAGAATATCGAGGCACAAAGTTGTCCGAGGTGTTTTAACTTTCACATGCATACTGTCCATTCTGATGGCAGGTTGCAGCCGGTTGCATTGATGGAACAGGCGATCGCTATTGGTTTAGAAGGATTTGCCATCACAGACCATCATAGTGTTAACGGCTATCAAGCAGCACAAGCTTGGTTAGAAGATTGGAAGTGGAAAAACCCCGGTGCAAATGCTCCTCACCTGTGGAGTGGTGTAGAAATTAATGCCAACCTCTTAAATGTGGAAGTTCACATTTTAGGTTATGCTTTCGAGCCAGAACATCCCAGTATTAAACGCTATCTGCAAAGGAAGATTGCTACTGGTGAAGATTATCAGATAGCTAGCGTGATTGCCGCGATTAAGAATGCTGGGGGATTAGCGGTACTTGCTCATCCAGCTCGTTATAGGCGATCGCATTTTGATTTAATTCCCGCTGCTGCTGAAGCTGGTATTGATGGTGTAGAAACATTCTACGCTTACAACAATCCTAATCCTTGGCAACCAAGTGTCTTGGAATCAAAACAGGTACAACAGTTAGCTAATGAATTTAATCTTTACAACACTTGTGGTACTGATACCCACGGTTTAAGTTTGCTGCAACGATTGTAAAGATGATGAAAAAGGGGTTCATTGCCTCTTTTTCTGTTTTGATGACAAAATTATTGTTGAAATTGCGATAATAACCAAGCAACAACTTGACTTTGATTCATTTGTCGAGTACGTCGGAAAGCTTCTTCTAAAAGAGAAATTGTTAAATCAGGTAAAACTTGAGATTGAGTAATTTTGCGACTACCGTTATTTTCTACAGCAAAAGCAATAACTTGGACATTTCGCACATCTATAATCCAGTATTCGTCTACTGCTAGTTCTTCATACAGCAGACGTTTTTCACCTTTATCATCTCCTAAAGAAGTATTTGCAACTTCAATTACTAAATTTGGTGGTGGATAGTTATCAAGGTTGATGATAGAAGTTCCCCAAGGAATTACATCGGCATTTTTACCAATGTAGTAAGATACATCAGGTTGCGCTTCATTAAAGCCTGTTTTTCGGTAAGTGCAGTTATCCTTGCCATTCATGGGAATGTTTTTGATAGCTGCGTAGTTACTAGCAGCAACAATAATTATTGTATGATCTCGCGAGTGCTCATTACCTATTGGTGGCGCTTCAATCCTCATTTTGCCATTGTAGTAGTAGCCTTTGGCTTTTTCGCGTGACGGATTTTCAATTTCTTGGATATATTCATCCCAAGTTGCCGTTATCCATGTATCTGTCGGTATTTTTGTTTGTAAGTTACTCATAATATTAATGAATTAATGACAACCAATTTTGTGTAGATGCTGGCGATCGCAAATGCACAATATTAAGATGGGCATACTCAGGCTTTTGGAATAGTAGCGGATATTGCCTACGGTTTTTGTCATAAGTTTGAAGCATCCACAGCACAATAGAATCACGGCTGAAAGTAGTTTTCCAAGTTTCCCGATTTCCATTGCAGACTTCTTGTTGCTTTACTAAGCGTTGAAATGTCCGCCATAATATTCTATTCATCACCACTGGGAAAGAATAATCTAACCAAACAATAGTATCAGCCCTTCCCCAAACGATATCGCGTACAATACTATAATTTCCATCTACTACCCAACTATTACCTGAAAGTGCTTGAGAAACTTTTTGTCTCATCACATCATTCGGCACTTCCACCCAATTAGGTTCCCAGTGCAGATAATCTAGTTCTACATGAGGAATGGTAAGAAGCTGCGAAATTTGCTTCGCTAAAGTGGTTTTACCTGAACCACTAGTACCAACTACAGAAATGCGTTGCGGATACTGGATAAAATTCATTTTTTCGTTGTAGACACGATGAATCTACTTTGTACAGAAGCGATGAATCGCGTCTCTACTTATGAACGTCTTACATTTAAACAACACCATTCTTTGCGACGCCACAAGGTAGCAACTATCCAGCCGTTTTTTTCTAAGGCATTAGCAACAGATTTTGATTGCTCTAACAAAATACCACTGAAGATGCCCCAAGTGGCTGGTTTAGCGATCGCACTCATTTGCGGCGCTAAATCGATAATCACATCGGCTAAAATATTGCAGACGATACCATCAACAGGGTTTTCTAGCAGTTTCGCTAAGACATCTACACTTCCCTGTGCTGCCACCAACTGTTCTGGATTAATATCGTTGAGTTCACAATTGCTGTAAGTTGATTGTACTGCTAAAGGGTCGGTATCTACCGCGTAAGCTTTCTTTGCTCCTAGAAGCAATGCCCCTATTGAAAGGATACCAGAACCGCAGCCGATATCTGCAATTACCACATCGTTTTTTTGCGCGTTTGTATCTGCAAAGGATGGTGGTACTTCAGCAAAACGCATTTCTAATGATTCTAGACACAACTGAGTTGTGGCATGACCACCTGTACCAAAAGCAACACCAGGATCTAACTTAATTACCAGCCGATCGCTTGTTTGTGGTAAAGGTAGCCAAGCGGGGTTGATGAGAAAGCGATCGCCTATTTCTTGAGGTTGCCAATGTTGTTTCCAGCTACTTGACCAATCTTCTTCATCAATTATCTGCCAATGCAAAGTTGGTATAGACAATCCTATACACAAAGCATCTTGACGCAGCCATAATGACAGCGCTGCTAAATCTAATAGCTGCGCTTGAAATTGTGGCAAATATCCCCGCACAAAACAGGAATTTGCTTTTATTTCACTTGCCATTCCACGACAGCCGAAATTTTCCAAACGCCAAAAGATAGATTCTTCTAGGTCTGGTTCACAGAGAATTTGTAGTTCCCACCAGGTGTTTGCCATAAATCAGAATTCAGGAGACAGGAGTCAGGAGTCAGGAAACAGGAGTCAGGAAACAGGAGTCAGGAAACAGGAGTCAGGAAACAGGAGTCAGGAAACAGGAGTCAGGAGTCAGGAGTCAGGAGACAGAATACAGGATATAGTATAGGGCACAGAATACAGGACACAGAAGGAATTATTTATTCTGACTTCTAACTCCTGAATCCTAACTCCTAACTCCTAACTCCTGACTTCTAACTCCTGACTCCTGACTTCTAACTCCTAACTCCTGACTCCTAACTTTGTACAGACGCGATTAATCGTGTCTCTACTCCTGACTCCTATAGTGTTACCGTGTAGGCGTCTCTAATTCCGGGCACTTTGATGATTTCCGTCAAAATGCCATCGGGTAAGGGATCATCGATACTGAGCGTCATCACAGCATCACCACGAACGATTTTTCTGCCTACTTGCATACTGGCAATATTGACATTAAAACTGCCGAGTAGGGAACCGAGTTTGCCGATAATTCCTGGCATGTCGCGGTGTAAGGTGAATACCATGTATTGGCTGGGGGGGACGCTAATCGGGAAACCATCAATGTTGGTAAGGTAGATTTCTCCGTCACCTAACAAAGCGCCGGTTACAGAATGAGTACCCAAAGTACCTGTAGCTTCGAGATGCAGTGAACCTGCATAATCTTTAACTGAAGCATCTCGCGTTTCAATAACGCGAATTCCGCGTTCTTTTGCTTCTATGGTGGCATTAACGTAGTTTACACGTTCGCGTAGAGCTTGGTAAAGTAGTCCTTTAAGGGCAGCGACAACTAAAGGCTGACTTTTGTTTGTTGCTAGTTCGCCTTGTAACCGCACGTTCAGTAATTCTATACGTCCGCCGGCTAGCTGCCCTACTAATCTACCTAAGGTTTCTGCAAGCTGCATGTAGGGTTTCAGTTCTTGCAAGACATCGGGATTAAGTCCGGGAATATTTACCGCTGAACGCGCTGCTAGTCCTAAGAGGACATCGCGAATTTGTTCGGCAACATCGATCGCTACATTTACTTGTGCTTCGGTTGTGGAGGCGCCTAAGTGTGGCGTGAGGATAACTTCTTTACCGATCGCTCGCAGCTTAGATTCTTTTAATGGTTCAGATTCGTAAACATCCAAAGCTGCCCCTGCTATTTTACCTTCTTTGAGCGCGTCGGCTAAAGCGTCTTCATCAATAATGCCACCACGAGCGCAGTTGATAATTCGCGCATTGGGTTTCATTTTCGCCAATCTCTCGGCGTTGATTAAATGCGTCGTTTCGGGAGTTTTCGGGATATGTAAGGTGATATAATCTGCTTGCTGCAATAGAAGATCCAAATCGACTAATTGACAGCCTATTTGCTCCGCTCGTTCTGTGGAAATGAAAGGGTCAAAAGCTAACAATCTCATTCCCATTGCTCTGGCAACTGCGGCTACATGAGAACCGATTTTGCCTAAACCGACAATTCCAAGAGTTTTTTTGTATACTTCTGCACCAACAAAAGTTTTGCGATCCCACTCATTGCGTTTAACTGAAGCATTGGCATCGGGGATGTAGCGAGACAAAGATAACATCATTGCTAGCGCGTGTTCGGCGGCGGCGATCGTGTTACCTTCAGGAGAGTTAACAACGACTATACCTTGGCGCGTGGCTGCGGGAACATCGACATTATCGACACCGACACCAGCACGACCGATAATTTTTAATTGCGTGCCGGCTTCAATGATTTCTTTGGTAACTTGAGTGCCAGAACGAATCATCAGCGCGTCATATTCACCAATGATTTCTATTAGTTCTGCTGGTTTGAGATTTGTTTTAACATCGACAGTGGCAACTTGGGAGAGAATGTCAATCCCAGCTTGGTCAATTGGATCGGAGACAAGAACCTTAGACATGATTGCTGATTTTATAGCTAGAGATATCGCTGCACAAGACTTTTAAGTTTAATATTTATGCGTCGCCATTGAAGCAAAAATTATTCGTTTCACATCAAGCAAGCCTTTACTTACGTCTCCTGATGATGGTTGTGAGAGCGTTGGCTGAAGGATGATGTGGTTTTGCCTCCTATATCTGATGATGGCTATTTGCAACCCTGTGGGTGAGTATAAACCATCAGCAGCGCTAAATCATATATCTAATATCTATATATTTATAAACATTTCTTAGTTTTTTGCGATTTGGGCGATCGCACTTGGGTTGTCAGGGGTATATTAGCGAACCGCACTCGTAGCAGAAAAAAGCGATCGCGCAACGCATTCAGCAAGAAAAGAATAATTAGATGCATTAGTGCGATCGCCCTTTATCGATAGTCTTACTATTATCTATGTCAGAATTGAGGAAAAGACTATTTACCCTACAGCTCGACAAGCACTTATGTGTCTGATTATTTGCCAGTACTTGTCTAACTTCTACCGGGAAATCGAGTTATTCCGTTTTAGTGACATAACTGGGAATGTGTTTATTTTGGCAGGTGATGAGCTGCAAATCCTTGTATTTCGGGATGGAACTTGGAGATTTGTAAATGAAGCCTAATTTTGCAGAAATGTCCACAAAACAATTAAGAGCGTATGTGCTTGCTCATCGGGAAGATGTAGAAGCGCTAGAAGTTTTGTTTAGTCGTCGTACTCCCGACTCAGAAGCAATTATATATCCGTCGATGTTTACTGAAGACGGTACACCCATAGAAGAGAATAAGCGGATAATTGAGGAAGCGATCGCCCAACGCATCCAGCCAAAAAACAATCAAAGTTAATTAGACATCCTGCAAGACTTATAATTCTAAGGCGTGTTTTCAAACTACCCGACACCCTGGAAGGGTGCAGCTATACGAACCAAGTCCCTTCGGGTTCGCCAGTCGCCTGCGGAGGGAAACCCTCCCGCAGCGCTGGACTCACCGCCTGCGCGGACTACGAAAAACTAGGGTTTTTAGCCCACGCAGGTGGGCTTTGTTTGTATAGCCCCAGGCTTCCAGCCTGAGGGCATAATGTGCAGCCTCACTTCCTCCGCGCCTTTGCTACGAGTGCGTGAGACATTTCTTAAATCAACCATAAATTCGGAAACATTCATTAAGCTGGTGTATATACTCGTAGTCAAAATCTGAGGAGACACCAGCATGATAGTTGAATCCCTCATTGCCTGGATAAGTGCAAATATAGCTAAAAAAGCATTTGGGTTTCTTGTCGAGAATATTTTCAGCAAAGAATTTGTAAAAGATTTAGTCAAAGACTACGCTAAAGATCTTTTCAAATTTATCGTGAAGACTACCCTAACCGCACCCTTGAAGCAAGAAGAAGCGCTTCAGAAAGCTAAAGTTATGGCACTGGCAGAATTTGTGCAACTGATGGAGGAAGATTTAAAATATAGTGGATTTTCAAAAGATGACATCAAAAACTATACGCAATCGATAAAGCATTTCATTGAGAATCCAGAAGTCAAACAAATTTTAGGAAGTGCCTTTAAGTATGACTGTCAAGCTATAGACACAAATAAATTACAAGAAATTTGGCTTCATCACCTTAATCGCTCAGATCCTTTTAACTGGAAAACAATAGGCAAAAAGTATCTACAAAAGGTTAAAGAAATTATTCTCGAAGTTGATGAACTGCAAAAGATTATTAATTTCCAGAACCTGGAAAAAACGCGAGACAACACAGGAATAACCGCACGAAACACAACCGAGATAGCCGGGATTATTCCGCAATTTGATTTAGAAAAGTATCAAGAAGCGATTCGCGAAGGCTATGGTAATCTGAAATTAGATAACTTGGATACTACAGGTTACGCATATAACGAACTCAAGTTATGGCAAATCTTTATTGCCCAAAATGTCCGGGAAGCTAACCAAGTATTACCACAAGTTCACGAACTGCCGAAAGAACATTTACGACGACTGCGAGAAAGCAACCAATTAGAGGCAGAAGTTGAAGAGGAAGAATTAGAACGTTACAAACAAGTTTATTTAGAACAAGCCATACGTTCGGTATTAGATATTGTCAATGATAAACAAACTTATCGCGATCGCTGATAATAATTGGGATGTGCGAGAAAAAGCAGTCCAAGCTTTAGCCAGCAACTTTAAAGATGACCCCGACACCCTTCCTTGGCTGAAAGAACGTGCTAAAGCTGATAATGATGAGGATGTGCGAGGTGCAGCAGTCGAAGCTTTAGCCAGCAATTTCAAAGATGACCCGGACACTCTCCCTTGGCTGAAAGAACGTGCTAAAGCTGATAATGATGAGGATGTGCGAGGTGCAGCAGTCGAAGCTTTAGCCAGCAATTTCAAAGATGACCCCGACACTCTCCCTTTGCTCAAAGACCGGGCTAAGGCTGATAATCATGAGGATGTGCGATATGCAGCAGTCCAAGCTTTAGTCAGCAATTTCAAAGATGACCCCGACACTCTCCCTTTGCTCAAAGACCGGGCTAAGGCTGATAATCATGAGGATGTGCGAGGTGCAGCAGTCGAAGCTTTAGCCAGCAATTTCAAAGATGACCCCGACACTCTCCCTTTGCTCAAAGACCGGGCTAAGGCTGATAATCATGAGGATGTGCGATATGCAGCAGTCCAAGCTTTAGTCAGCAATTTCAAAGATGACCCCGACACTCTCCCTTTGCTCAAAGACCGGGCTAAGGCTGATAATCATGAGGATGTGCGAGGTGCAGCAGTCCAAGCTTTAGTCAGCAACTTCAAAGATGACCCCGACACTCTCCCTTTGCTGAAAGACCGGGCTAAGGCTGATAATCATGAGGATGTGCGAGGTGCAGCAGTCCAAGCTTTAGTCAGCAACTTCAAAGATGACCCCGACACTCTCCCTTTGATGAGAAAGTGCGGGAGTTTGCACAGAATAAGTTGAAGGAGTTAGGAGGGGCAAAATAATGGGATGTCAGAATGTAAGCTGAGTATATGCCCAAGAAAATCAGAGAACTCAAAAGCTTGTTGTTGCAAGCAGGGTTTGGTTATAAACCTGGAAAAGGTAGCCACACAAATTGGTTTCATCCACTGCTACCAGGAAGAGTAACTTTATCTGGTAAGGATGGGAATGATGCGAAAGCTTACCAGGAAAAAGATGTTAATAATGCACTTCAAAAGCTAGAAGAAATTAAAAAGGCTCAAGAGGAAGAACAAGAATGAATTCTCATTACACCATTATTATTCAATGGTCTGACGAAGATAACTGTTATGTTGTCAGTCTTCCTGAATGGGGAGAATTTTGTCATACTCACGGAGATACTTATGAGGAAGCTGTTAAGAATGCTCAAGAAGTTCTAGAAATGTTGATTTCGTCATCTTTGGAAGACGGTGAACTGCTACCAGAACCGCAAACGCTAGCAAAGACATTTAAAGTAGCATAAATAAGTGTAAATAAATGCTCTTAAATGTAGTAACGGCTACCCTACGGGAAAGCTCCGCTAACAGCCGTTAATCTTTGCGATGAGCGGTGAACCGCTCACTACGAACTACAAACAGCAAATTTAAATAAAATGTGCGATCGCATCACTTTGTGGGAATCATAAACGTAGTAAACATTGCTACTACAGCAATACTCTCATCAAGGTAATTATACGATGGCTTATCAAAATGTCAACGCCAGCATTTCCCCACAAGATATCCAAGAAATCAAAGCAGCACTACAGACAGTCCAAAAAAAGCTGCCCTTTTTGATTACCCTAACTACCGAAGAACGACGCAAGTTAGTGAAAATGGGTGATAAAAGCCTAGCCTTTGTCAATAATAGCGTTGCCGCTGCTCAATCCAACCGCGACATTCTCCCCGCAAGTTTTGACGTTGAGGAATTGGTGCGAGATTATCAATTAGTCAGCACACTCACCGAACTTTTAACCTCAATGCGGCAACTTACCGAACAAGTAGATGATACCCTATTAGCAGTCGGTAGTGATGCCATGACCAGCAGTGTAAAGACTGCTGCAAAGAAGACTCCAGGCTTAAAAACTATTGCCGAACAGTTGGGTGAACGCTTTAAAGCGATCAGCAAAAGTAAAACTGCTAAAGCTGCATCTAGTTCTTGATACATTAATACTCGTCGATGAGTGTTGGAAGGAGATTCATCAGTCTTTTATACTCGTCGATGAGTATTGGAAGGAGATTCATCAGTCTTTTATACTCGTCGATGAGTGTTGGAAGGAGATTCATCAGTCTTTTATACTCGTCGATGAGTGTTGGAAGGAGATTCATCAGTCTTTTATACTCGTCGATGAGTATTGGAAGGAGATTCATCAGTCTTTTATACTCGTCGATGAGTATTGGAAGGAGATTCATCAGTCTTTTATACTCGTCGATGAGTGTTGGAAGGAGATTCATCAGTTATTTTGAATTGCGATCGCCTTTTTGAGTTATTCAGTTTTACTTAAAATACTGGCGATACATGGATTTTATCAGGCGATCGTACTTTCCCCTTTCCCCCACATCTACAATCACTTCATTGATTTGGAGGTGTCTGCTGTGCTACTTGCTGAACTTGTGCAACATCCAAATCCAACGCTTGCGCTATCTGTTCCACGGTTAAACCCAATGCTAACAGTCTGGGTATAGCTTCTAATTTTGCCTCTACGCGACCTTTTTGTTTACCTTCTTCTTCACCTTCTTGATAAACTCGTGTTTGCTTCAACTCACTTAACCCAAACATTGCTTCTATCTCCTCTCGACTCATTTTAATCCGACACCCTGGAAGGGTGCGGCTATACAAACAAAGCCCACCTTCGTGGGCTAAAATTTTTACAGCCCACGAAGGTGGGCTTTGTACATGTAGCCCCAGGCTTCAAGCCTGTGGGGTTTCAGTGTCAGTTTTCACGCTGAGTATATAGGCGCTTTTGATGATTTTACAATATCGGCATCCGCAAAGCTGAAATGCTTTTCAGACTTATGGAAACTTCTTTTCTCGCACTTCTACAGCGTATTCCTGCACAGCTTTGTTAATCGTCTCCCGCAGATTTGTATAAACTTTGGCAAAGGGAGGCTGTTTTTCTGAAAGTCCCAACACATCAGAAGTAACTAAAACTTGTCCATCACAATACACTCCCGCACCAATACCAATTGTGGGAATGCTCAACTTTTGTGTAATCTGCATTGCTAAATCTGCGGTGATATGCTCTAAAACAATAGAAAATACACCCGCTTGTTCAAGAGCGATCGCTTCATTTAAAATTCTCTCACTATCGTCTTGAGTTTTTCCCTGTTTTCGCAAGCCGATTTGATGTACTGATTGTGGTGTCAATCCTACATGACCCATCACCGGAATTCCCGCTTGTACTAAACGAGCGATCGTTTCGATCATTGCCGGATAGCCACCTTCTAACTTTACCGCTTGCGCTCCAGTTTCTTTCAACACCCTGCCGGCTGAGTGCATCGCTTGCTTGATACTTTCTTGATACGTCAAAAATGGTAAATCTACCACCATGAGAGCGCGTTTCACACCACGTCGCACAGCTTTGGCGTGGTAGAGCATTTCATCTAAAGTAATAGGTAGTGTTGTTTCATACCCCAATACCACCGACATCGAGTCACCTACCAAAATTAAATCTACACCAGCAGCATCAAGAATTTGAGCGATCGCATAATCCCAAGCGGTCAAAGCCACAATCGAACGCTTTTGCTGTTTCCATTGAATTAATTGTTGAGTGGTGACTGGCATTTTTTCAAAGGGGAGTGGTGAGTGGGGAGTGGGGAGATGGGGAGAGGGGGGATAGGGAGATGGGGGGATAGGGAGATAGGAAAGACAAGGGAGAAATTTTCCTTGTCCCCTTGTCACACCACTTTGCTCAACTCCGGGAAGCTCGGTACCTTTCATGTGGCTCCCCTTGTCCTTCTTGTCCCCTTGTCTCCCCCTCCCCCCCTCCTACTTAACAGCGGGACTAAAAGCCAAATGAGTTTTTGCCATTGGCATTTTTGGCATTAACCAAGCTAGACCCTCACTAGTGCCGATCCATAATTTATTACCGATGTCAGGGGCAAGGGCAAACACACGACTAGAAGGAAGACCAGCAACTTCGTCTAATACAGCTCCTGTATGTGGATTTAATCTTAACAAACCATTGTTAGTTCCCACCCAAACACTACCATCTTTAGCAAAGCGTACTGCTGTAACGTTACGTCCGCGCAATCTGGTGACAGACCGCAACACTGCACCAGTTTTCGGATTAATAACCAGCAAATTATTTGGCATTCCTGCCCAAATTAACCCTTGTGGACTAATAGCTAAAGCTTGAACGGTCGTCCCCGGTAAATTGTTAATCCACTTCATGACGTAAGCATTCTTCGTATTTACCCGCACTACTCCATCAAGTGTCCCAACCCAAAGTTGACCATCAGCATCTAAAGTTAAAGCGTTAGCGCTAACCCCAGGAAGCTCTTTAACTGTTGTCATAATCAAACCTTCGTCTGGGCTAATTAAGGCTAGACCGTTATCAGTACCCGTCCACAAATAACCCCGTTTGTCAATCAACAGCGATAATACTCGTTTAGAAGGCAAAAATAAATTCTGCGCTGTGATTTCATTTGTGCGCGGGTCTACTCGTTGCAAGCCTTCGTAATTTCCCACCCACAAGCGTCCTACTTTGTCTTGAGCCAAAGCACCGATCGCAACATTTGGTAAACTAACTCTACCTAAAATCTTACCGGTGTTCGGGTCAATGTGCGACAATCCCCGCCAAGAACCCACCCAAAGATTACCTGTAACATCGCCCAGCAAATTATTGACACGATAATCGGTTTCTTTTAAACGTTCTAGCAGATCCCTGTGGTCGGGTAACAGGTCTTTTCGCGGTGGTGGTGCTGAAGCTGGGTAAGACGGAGTTAATTCTGATGAATCTACATCAGGGGTTATTTGTGGCGGAACTGAACTACTATTTTTTTGAGCATTGGCTGGAATCGTTACTGAAATTGCCAACCCCAGCAGAGTAGAAGTAATTAATAAACTAATGCGAATTCGAGACAATACCACTGTTAAACTTCCTTTAGAAACATTTCCCATAGCCTTTGTCTGCAAAGGGTGCAGGTTAATTACAGTGTTCCCGTAGTTTGTGTTTTTTAAACAGTTTTGTTTGGGTGTGGCTTATAGAACCCATTTGACATCTTTTACTGTGTTGAAGTAAAGTTAGCGCAAAAGTTGTATCCAACAGTTATGCCATACTCTAGCAGCCTCACAGACGAAGAGTGGATAATCCTAGAACCCCTACTG
>JAESGY010000319.1_pt1 | contig 27131 bp, 19 predicted proteins | sample 9269841 | NCBI WGS metagenome assembly JAESGY01 (sample SAMN17022865, study PRJNA683097) | algae metagenome | isolation source: Spirirestis rafaelensis WJT71-NPBG6 and co-occurring heterotrophs from... | place: USA: Pinto Wells, Joshua Tree National Park, Colorado Desert, CA | collected 2006-08-15
TCCTCGGCCGACATCACCACCACCGCGGCGGCGCCGTCATTGATGCCCGAGGCATTGCCGGCGGTCACCGTGCCGGTCTTGCTGAAGGCCGGGCGGAGCTTCTGCAGCACCGCGTAGTCGGTCTCGGGCTTCGGGTACTCGTCATTCTCGACGACGACGTCGCCCTTGCGGCCCTTCACCGTCACCGGCGCGATCTCGTCCTTGAAGCGGCCGGCCTTCATCGCCTCGCCCGCATTGCGCTGGCTGGCGGCGGCGAACTCGTCCTGCTGTTCGCGGGTGATCTGGTACTTCTCCGCGACGTTCTCGGCCGTCGTGCCCATGTGGTAGCCGTGGAAGGCATCCCAGAGGCCGTCCTTGATCATGGTGTCGACCATGGCGAGGTCGCCCATCTTCTGCCCGGCGCGCAGGTTCGCGCAGTGCGGCGCCTGGGTCATGCTCTCCATGCCGCCCGCGACGACGGTCGCGGCATCGCCGCAGGCGATCTGCTGCGCAGCCAGGGCCACGGTGCGCAGGCCGGAGCCGCAGAGCTGGTTGATGCCGAAGGCGGTGCGCTCCACCGGGATGCCGGCGGCGACGGCGGCCTGGCGAGCCGGGTTCTGGCCGGCGCCGGCGGGCAGCACCTGGCCCAGCATGACCTCGTCCACCTCTTCCGGCTTCACCCCGGCGCGCCGCAGGGCCGCCTGGATGGCCACGGTGCCGAGTGCATGGGCCGACAAGGTGGCGAAGGCGCCATTGAAGCTGCCCACCGGCGTGCGGGCCGCGGACGCGATGACAATCTCGGTCATGACTGGAATCTCCTGGAGCTGCGTTAATCAGTGAGGGCTGCCCGGATCGGGTAGCTTCGGCGTTCAATACATGTGCTGGCCGCCGTTGATGGAGAGCGTCGATCCCGTGATGAAGTCCGCATCGTCGGCCGTGAGGAACGCGACCCCGCGCGCAATGTCCTGCGCCGTGCCCAGCCGCCCGCGCGGGATCTTCGCGATGATCTTCTCCAGCACGTCCGGTGGCACCGCCCGCACCATCTCGGTGTCCACATAGCCCGGCGCCACCGCGTTCACGGTGATGCCGATCCTGGCACCTTCCTGTGCCAGCGCCTTGGTGAAGCCATGGATGCCGGATTTGGCGGCAGCGTAGTTCACCTGGCCGTACTGTCCGGCTTGGCCGTTAATCGAGCCGATGTTGACGATGCGCCCGAACTTCCGCGCGTTCATCCCGTCCCAGACCAGCTTGCACATATTGTAGCAGGAGCCGAGATTGGTATCGATCACGTCGTCCCACATCTGGCGGGACAGCCGCTTCATCGTGCCGTCGCGGGTGATGCCGGCATTGTTCACCAGCACGTCGATCTGGCCGACCTCGGATTCGATCCGCTTAACCGCCGCCTCGCATTGCGCAAAGTCGGAGACGTCGAACTTGTAGCAGCGAATCCCAGTCCTCTCGGTGAAGTCCTGCGCCGCCGCGTCATTGCCGGCATAGCTCGCCACCACGGTGCGCCCGGCAGCCTTCAGCTCCTCGCTGATCGCAGCGCCGATGCCGCGCTGCCCGCCTGTCACCAATGCAACCCGTGCCATAGATGCCTCCCTCTTCTCCACATCACTGCCGGCGCGTTATGCGTCGGCGGTTCAGCAAGGAAACCGCTTGCGCAGGGTGCTCAGTGGTATCCCTCCCCGGCCTTCACCTTGCCGCGGAATATCCAGTAGGCATAGGCGGTGTAGGCCAGGATGATTGGGATCAGCACCGCCGCGCCCACCAGCATGAAAAGCTGCGAGGAGCGCGGCGAGGCTGCCTCCCAGATCGTGATGTTAGGCGGCACGATCAGCGGCCACATGGAGATGCCGAGACCGGTGTAGGAGAGGAAGAACAGCCCGAGCGCACAAGCGAAGGGGATGCCGTCCCGCCAGATCATGCTCGTAGTTGGGATCGTGCGGCCGGCCCGGTCCAGGCCGCGGAACAGCAACCAGGCTATCACCACCACCAGCACGGGAACCGGCGCGCCGGCGAGAATTGCTGGAAAGCCGAACCAGCGCTCGCGGAACTGCGGCAGCAGAAAGGGTACCACAGCGCTGACCAGCACGATGAAGAGCAGCGTCAGCCCGGTGGTCCGCCGCGCCAGGGTCTCCACCTGATCCTGCATCTCGCCCTCAGTCTTCCAGACCAGCCAAGTGGCGCCCAGCATCCCGTAGCCCGCCAGCACCGCGAGGCCGGTGACGATGGAGAAGGGCGAGAGCCAGTCCCACCAGCCGCCGGCATAGGCGCGGCCCTGCACCTCCACGCCCTGAACCAGCGCGCCGAGTGCCACTCCTTGAGTGAAGCTCGCCACGTAGCTGCCGCCGCAGAAGGCGTAGTCCCACCAGTGCAGCTGTTTCAACGTCGTGGCGCGGAAGCGCATCTCGAAGGCGACACCGCGGAAGATCAGCGCCAGCAGCATCAGGATGATCGGCATGTAGAGCGCCGGCATGATGGTGGCGTAGGCCAGCGGGAAGGCGGCGAAGGGGCCGCCGCCGCCAAGGATCAGCCAGGTCTCGTTGCCGTCCCAGACGGGGGCGACAGTGTTCACCGCCAGGTCGCGGTCCTCCCGCCCCTTGATCCAGGGGAAGAGGATCCCGACGCCGAGATCGAAGCCGTCCATGCACACGTAGAGGAAGACGGCGGCCGCTATGAGGAAGGCCCAGATGGTGGCAATGGTCTCGGCTGACATGGCACGTCACTCCGCGGCACCGGCCGGAACCGGCGGGCCGTCCTTTTCGTCCGGATCACGGCGCTCCGCCGGCTGCGGCCGCGCGTCGCGCGCGCGGTCGGGGGCGACCTGGGGCCCCGGCGTGATGCCGGCGGTGCGGATCGGCGGCTCCGTCTCCGCCCCCGTCTCATGCGGCCCGGGCGGGTGGCGGAACAGGCGGAACAGGTACCAGAGCCCCGCGCCGAAGACGATGAAGTACACCGTCATGAACAGCGCGAGGGAGGTCAGCACCGCCGGCGCCTCGATCGGGCTCGCGCTCTCGGCCGTGCGCATCAGGCCATAGACGGTGTAGGGCTGCCGCCCGGTCTCCGTTACGAACCAGCCGAAGGTGACGGCGATCAGGCCGGAGGGCCCCATCGCCACGGCCCAGCGCAGGAACCACGCGCGGTCGTACAGCGCGCGCCGCCAGCGCAGCCAGAGCGAGACGGTGCCGAGCGCGATCATCAGCAGGCCCATCGCCACCATGATGCGGAAGGACCAGAAGACCAGGGGCACGTTGGTCGGCCGCTGGTCCTTGGGGAAATCCTTCAGCCCCCGCACCTCGCCATCCGGGTCGTGCACCAGGATGATGCTGCCGAGCTTCGGGATCTCGAGGCGCAGCCGCGTCTCCTCCCGCGCCATGTCCGGGATGCCGAAGAGGATCAGCGGCGCGCCGCGCTGCGTCTCCCAGTGCCCCTCCATCGCGGCGACCTTCTGCGGCTGGTAGTGCAGCGCCCAGAGGCCCTGCATGTCGCCGAAGAAGGCCTGCGCCGGCGCGACGGCGGCGGCCATCCACATGGCCATGCTGAACATCACCCGCGCCCGCTCGTTCGACCGGTCCCGCAGGATGTGCCAGGCGCCGACCGCGCCGACGATCATGGCCGTGGTCAGATAGGCGCCGGTGATGGTGTGCAGGTAGCGGAAGGGGAAGGAGGGATTGAAGATGATCGCCCACCAATCCTCCGGCAGAAATTGCCCCTCCGGCCCGATGGAGAAGCCCGCCGGCGTCTGCATCCAGGAATTGGCCGAGAGGATCCAGAAGCCCGAGATCAGGGTGCCGATCGCGACCAGCAGGGTCGCGGTGAAGTGCAATCCCTTCCCGACGCGCCCGAGGCCGAAGAGCATGACGCCGAGGAAGCCCGCTTCCAGGAAGAAGGCCGTCAGCACCTCATAGGCGATCAGCGGCCCCAGCACCGGCCCGGTGCGGTCCGACCAGACCGACCAATTGGTCCCGAATTGGTAGGAGAGGACGATGCCGGAGACGACGCCCATGGCGAAGTTCACGGCGAAGACCTTCAGCCAGTAGCGGAAGAGGTCGAGATACTTCTCGCGCCCGGTCCAGAGCCACAGCCCTTCCAGCACCGCGAGATAGCTGGCGAGACCGATGGTGAAGGCCGGGAAGAGGAAGTGGAAGGTGACGGTGAAGGCGAATTGGAAGCGCGCGAGATCCACCGCGTTGGGGAGGGTATCCCAGAGCATCGGCCCGCCACCCGCCTAATGCAGCTTCACGCGCGGCTCGGTCCGCCGCGTCAGCGTGCGCGCCAGCATACCGAGCGTCGTCTTGACTGATCCGTGCAGCGCACGCTGGTGCATCTTGTAGAGCGAGCGGTACATCAGCCTGGCGAACCAACCCTCGATCATCATGCTCCGGCCGGAGAGGAAGCCCATCAGGTTGCCTACAGTCGAATACTCGCCGAATGAGACAAGAGAGCCGAAGTCTCGGTAGATGAAGGGCTTCAGTGGCTCCCCGGCCAGCCGGCGGCGGATCTGGCCAACCATGTGGCTGGCCTGCTGGTGCGCAGCCTGGGCGCGCGGCGGCACCGTCCCGGCCTCCGGCTGCACTGGGTCGCGCGGGCAGAGGGCGCAGTCGCCAATGGCGAAGACGTTTGGATCGCGTGTGGTCTGCAAGGTGGGCAATACGACCAGCTGGTTGCCGCGGCCGACCTCGAGCCCGTCAAGATCACGCAGCACATCTGGCCCCTTTACGCCAGCTGCCCAGACGACCAGCTCGGAGGGGATGAAATCACCGTCGGCGAGCCGCACCCCGTCCGGACGCACTTCGGCTACTCGCGCCCGGATGCGGACCTTGACGCCGAGGTTCTCCAAAAGACGCATCGCAGCTTCAGAGATGCGGGGGGGTAAGCCCGGCAAGATACGATCTGCCGCCTCGATAAGCGTAATCTGGATGTCCCGTTCCGGGTCAACGCGGTCAAGACCATATGCGACCACCGCGCGCGTCGTGCGGTGCAGTTCGGCCGCCAGTTCGGTGCCAGTCGCGCCGGCGCCGATGATGGCAACGTGGAGCTGGCCGGGTCGCACCGGTCCCTCCTGCGTATGGCCACGCAGCAGGGCGTTGACGAGGCGGCGATTGAACCGTGCCGCCTGCTCAGTAGCGTCGAGCGCAATTGCGTACTCCTTGACACCCGGAGTACCGAAGTCGTTGATCACGCTACCGACCGCAATCACCAACGTGTCGTAGGGGACGGTGCGGCGCGGGGTGATCTCCCGCCCTTCCTCGTCGAAGGTTGGCGCGAGCAGCACCTCCTTCCGGTCGCGGCTGAGACCGATGACCTCGCCGTAGCGGTAGCGGAAATGATGCCAGTGCGCCTGGGCGAGATAGTCGAGCTGGTGCTCGTCTACGTCCATGCTGCCGGCCGCAACCTCGTGCAGCAGTGGCTTCCAGAGATGGCTGCGGGCGCGGTCCACCAAAGCGATGGTCGCCCGACGATTGCGGCTCCGGCCAAGTGTGTCGCCGAGCCGCGTTGCCAGTTCCAGCCCGGCAGCGCCGCCGCCGATCACGACGATCTTGTGCAGTGCCGCATCCACCGGCTTCCCTTCTGCCCCAGCAGAGGCAGGGGCACTCACGGTCGCAAGGTCAGCGACGATGCTGTCCTTGGCGTTGGTTTTGGCCTCAGCCGTTGTCTGATCCGTCATCGCCGGGATCCCCTCCCTGGCCTATGTTGCAGTCCGCGAGCGGCACCCTGACCGGTGCAGCGGAGTGATCACCGCACCTACTCCGCCGGACGTGCCGAAGGCCGCAGGTGGCGGTCCGCGGCAGCAGCGGTCCCCCTCTCCTCCATGATATCGTCCGCGACCAGCACGTCCTCCGGGTTGTCCGCCTCGGCGTCCGTCTCCTGGCTGAGTTGTCGGTGCAGGCGGGCGTGGTCGAGCGCGCCTTCCCACTTCGCCACAACCACGGTCGCCACGCCGTTGCCAATCAGGTTGGTAAGTGCCCGCGCCTCCGACATGAAGCGGTCGACACCGAGGATCAGCGCGATACTTGCGACCGGCACCGTCCCGAGCGAGGCCAGCGTGGCGGCCAGCACGATGAAGCCCGACCCGGTCACGCCCGCGGCCCCCTTCGAGGTCAGCAGCAGGATACCGATGAGCGCGAGCTCCTGCCCGAGGGTGAGGTCCGTGTTGGTGGCCTGGGCGAGAAAGACAGCGGCCATGGTCAGGTAGATGCAGGTGCCGTCAAGGTTGAAGGAGTAGCCGGTCGGGATCACCAGGCCGACCACGGACTTTTCGCATCCCAGGTTCTCGAGCTTGGCGAGCATGCGCGGCAGCACCGTCTCGGAGGAGCTGGTTCCGAGCACGATAAGCAGCTCTTCCTTGATGTACCGGATGAACTTGAAGATGCTGAACCCGGCCAGCCATGCGGTGATGCCGAGCACGCCAAGGACAAAGAGCAGGCAGGTCGTGTAGAAGGCCGCCATCAGCGCGGCGAGTGACACCAGCGTGCCCAGGCCGTAGCGCCCGATCGTGAAGGCCATGGCGCCGAAGGCGCCCAGCCAGGCGAACTTCATCACGAAGCCCACAATCTTGAAGAAGGCATGCGCGGTGAGGTCGATCATCTGCAGCAACGGCTTGCCGTAGGACCCGAGCGCCTGCAGGGCGAAGGCGAAGAGCACGGCGAAGAGCAGGACCTGCAAGATCTCGCCCTCGGCGAAGGCGCCCACCACCGTGCTCGGGATGATGTGCAGGAGGAAGTCGACCGTGGACTGCTGCCCGGCGCGCGCCGTGTAGGCGGCGATGCCCCGCGTGTCGAGTGAGGCTGGATCCACGTTCATTCCGGCGCCGGGTTGCCAGAGGTTGACGACCACCAAGCCGATGATGAGGGCGATGGTGGTCATCACCTCGAAGTAGATCAGCGCCTTGATGCCGACCCGTCCGACCTTCTTCATGTCCTCCATGCTGGCGATGCCGTGCACCACCGTGCAGAAGATGATGGGCGCGATCAGCATCTTGATCAGCTTGATGAAAGCATCCCCGAAGGGCTTCATCGAGGCTCCGATCGCGGGCCAGAAATGGCCGAGCAGGATGCCAGCCGCGATGGCGGCCAGCACCTGGACATAGAGATGCTGGTACCATTTGCCGTGGTGCGCGGCCGGTGCCCCGGCAGGGGTGCTCGCTGCGGTCGCCATACTGAGTCTCCTAGCGGTTTCTCCAGTTCGCTCGGACGGTCGGCCCCCTCCTTCTCATTCCGCGGCCTGAACGCCGAGGGAGAGATCGTCCGAGCCGCGGTCAGACGCGGGTATCGCCTCCTGCGCGTCGAGCGCGCAGATGGCAGTCATGTTGACGATGCGCCGGACGGTGCTGGTCGAGGTGAGGATATGCGCCGGTAGGGCGGCGCCGAGCAGCATCGGGCCGACGCTGATGCCTTCGCCGGCCACGATCTTAAGGGCGTTGAAGGTGATATTGGCGGCGTCCAGTGTCGGCATGACCAGCAGGTTCGCCGATGCGGTGAGGCGCGAGCCTGGCAAGACTCGATCCAGCAGCGGCTTCGAGAGCGCCGCGTCGGCATGCATCTCGCCCTCCGCCTCGAGGTCGGGCTCGCGCTGCTCGACGAGCGCGAGGGCGGCGCGCATCTTCTGCGCCGAGGGGCTGTCGTCGCTTCCGAAGCTCGAGTGCGACAGCAGGGCGAGGCGCGGTGTCACCCCGAAGCGGCGGACCTCGGCGGCGGCCAACCGTGCCATCTCCGCAACCTGCTCGGTCGTGGGGTCATGGTTGATGTAGGTGTCACAGATGAAGATGGTGTGGCGGGGCAACTGAAGCAGGTTCATCGCGGCCAGCGTCTGCACCCCTGGTCGCAGGCCGATGACGTCGGTCACGTGGCGCAGATGGGCGCGGTAGGGACCGAAGGTGCCGCAGAGCATGCCGTCCACCCGGCCCTGCCGCAGCAGCATGGCCGCGATCAGCGTGCCATTGCGCCGGACCTCCGCGGCGGCGAAGTCCCGCTCCAGGCCGCGCCGGCGGCCGAGGCGGTAATAGTCCTCGGCGGCGGGCCCGATGACCGCGTCGTCATCCAGGCCGACCACCTCAACGTCGCGCCCGGGCTGGATCCGGAGCCCGAGGTCTCGGATCCGGGTAGCAATCACCTCCGGTCGGCCGACCAGAACCGGCTGCGCGAGACGCTCATCCACCACGACCTGCGCCGCCCGCAGCACCCGGTCATCCTCGCCCTCGGCATAGGCGATCCGGCGGGCAGCACCGGCGACCGCGGCGGCGAAGACCGGCTGCATCACGGTGCCGGAGGTGTAGACATAGCCCTCCAGCGTCCGACGGTAGGCATTGATGTCGGGAAGGGGCTTCGTCGCCACGCCCGAGCGCATCGCCGCCTCGGCTACCGCCGGCGCCACCGTGGTGATCAGGCGTGGATCGAAGGGCACCGGGATCAGATAGTCGGGGCCGAAGCGGATCTCCCGCCGACCATAGGCGGCAGCGACCACGTCCGACTGTTCCGCCCGGGCGAGATCAGCCAGGGCGCGCACGCAGGCGAGCTTCATCTCCTCGTTGATCTCCGTTGCGCCAACATCCAGGGCGCCGCGGAAGATAAAGGGGAAGCAGAGAACATTATTGACCTGGTTCGGGTAGTCGCTGCGGCCAGTAGCGATGATGCAGTCAGGCCGCACCGCTTTGGCGTCCTCCGGCCGGATCTCCGGGTCCGGGTTGGCCAGCGCCAGGATAATTGGGCGCTCGGCCATGCCTTTCACCATCTCGGGCTTCAGCACGCCAGCGGCCGAGAGACCGAGGAAAACATCCGCGCCAGGCATGACTTCGGCCAGGGCGCGCGCGCTGGTCCGTCGAGCATAGCGGGCTTTCTGATCGTCCATGTACTCGGTGCGCCCCTCGTAGACGACACCCTTGCTGTCGAGGACGAGAATATTCTCCTTACGTGCACCGAGACCGATCATCAGGTCGAGGCAGGCGATCGCCGCCGCGCCGGCGCCGGAGCAGACGATGCGCACCTCCTCGATCCGCTTGCCCACCACCTCCAGGCCGTTGAGCAGGGCGGTGCCCGCGACGATCGCCGTGCCGTGCTGGTCGTCGTGGAAGACGGGGATCTTCATCCGCTTCCGCAGCGCCTGCTCCACCACGAAGCACTCCGGCGCCTTGATGTCCTCGAGGTTGATGCCGCCGAAGGTCGGCTCCAGGGCGGCGACGATCTCGACCAACTTGTCGGGGTCGGTCTCGTCCACCTCGATGTCGAACACGTCGATGCCGGCGAACTTCTTGAACAGGCAGCCTTTGCCCTCCATCACCGGCTTGCCGGCCAACGCACCGATATTGCCCAGACCCAGCACGGCAGTGCCATTACTGACCACGGCGACGAGGTTGCCCTTCGAGGTGTACTCGTAGGCCGCAAGCGGCTGGCGGTGGATCTCCATGCACGGCACCGCGACCCCGGGAGAGTAGGCCAGCGCCAGGTCGCGCTGGTTGGTCATGGCCTTGGTCGGCATGACCGCGATCTTCCCGGGCCTCGGATAGCGGTGGTACTCGAGGGCTGCCTTGTCGAGTTGATCGTCCATCGCTTCCTCGTAGTCGTTAGGGTTATGGCGCTGCTGCTTTACTCACGCTGACTCCTCAGCCGAAACGCCGGAGGGCGTCGGCCCACCCCTTCTGCAATTGCTCGAGGGCGCTCTGGGACGCCGCCTGCATGTCTTTCCAGGCACCCTCCTGCGCCTCACGTGACTGAGCGAGCAGGCGGTTCGCCTGCTCGACATTCTCGCGCATGCCGGCGATCGCCTTCTCGTAGTTCACCCGGGCCTCCGCGCCGGCCTGCGCCAGCCTTGCCTGGTGGTCACCGATCTGCGCCTACCACACGGCGATCTGGCTCTCGACCTGCTTGGCAAAATCCTGTTTGAGCGACATGGGATCACTCTCCTCGAAAAGGCCGGTTCAACGTCGCTTCGGCATGTAGAGGTCGGTGATGGTGCCCTCGAAGGCTTCGGCGGCCATGCCGATGGTCTCCGACAGGGTCGGGTGCGGGTGGATCGTCATGCCGATATCGGCCGCGTCCGCCCCCATCTCGATGGCCAGCGCCGCTTCGGCGATCAGGTCCCCGGCGTTGGGTCCGACGATGCCGCAGCCGATGATCCGGTGCGTGGCGTCGTCGAACAGCACCTTGGTCAGGCCCTCGTCGCGGCCGAGCGAGAGCGAGCGGCCGCTGGCCGCCCAGGGGAAGACGCCCTTGCCGTATTTCCGCCCCTGCGCCTTGCACTCGTTCTCGGTCAGCCCGACCCAGGCCACCTCGGGGTCGGTATAGGCGACGGAGGGGATGACCTTGGCATCGAAATGGCTGTTCTGGCCGGCCGCCGCCTCGGCCGCCACCTTGCCCTCGTGCACCGCCTTGTGGGCCAGCATGGGCTGCCCGACGATGTCGCCGATGGCGTAAATGTTCGGCATGTTGGTCCGCATTTGCTGGTCAACGGGGACGAAGCCGCGCTCGTCGACGACCAGACCGGCCTCCTCGGCGCCGATTGTCCTGCCGTTGGGACGGCGTCCGACCGCCACGAGGACGCGGTCGAAGCGCTCGCTGGCCGGGGCTTTCGGGCCCTCGAAATGGGCGGTCAGCCCGTCCGTGCCCGCCTCCACCTTGGTCACCTTGGTCTTGAGGTAGATGGCGGCGTAGCGCTTCTCGATCCGCTTCATCAGCGGTGTGACGATGTCCTTGTCAGCGCCGGGGATGATCTGATCCATCAGCTCGACGATGGTCACCTTGGCGCCGAGCGCGTGGTAAACCGTGGCCATCTCGAGGCCGATGATGCCGCCGCCGATCACCAGCAGGCTGCCCGGAACGCCGCCGAGTTCCAGTGCGCCCGTGCTGTCGATCACCCGTGGGTCGCCATGCGGGATGAAGGGTAACGTCACCGGCTCGGAGCCGGCAGCGATGATCGCCTGCTCGAAGGAGACGGTGACCGGTGCCTTGTCGCCGCCGTTCACCACCACCTGGTTCGGCGCGGTAAAGCGGCCCACACCCGAGACCACGGTGACCTTGCGCTGGCGCGCCAGGCCCGCCAAGCCGCCGGTGAGGCGCTTGACCACGCCGTCCTTCCAGTCCCGCAGCTTGTCCAGATCGATGCTGGGCGCGGCGAAGCCGAGCCCAGCATGGCCCATCTCCTGCGTCTCCTCGATCACCTTGGCCGCGTGCAGCAGCGCCTTGGAGGGGATGCAGCCAACATTCAGGCACACCCCGCCCAGCGAGGGCCAGCGCTCGACCAGCACCACCTTTTTGCCGAGATCGGCGGCGCGGAAGGCCGCGGTGTAGCCGCCCGGGCCGGCACCGAGCACCAGCACCTCGGCATGGTGGTCGCCCTGCCCCGCCACGGGGGGCTTCGGTGCCGGGGCCGGGCGGTTGGCGGCAGGCTGCGGCGTGGCGGCGGCGGGCGCCGCCGCCTGGCCGGTCGAGAGCAGCAGGACGAGGCTGCCCTGAGAGACCTTGTCGCCGATCTTGACGCGGACCTCCTGCACGCGGCCGGCGGCCGGAGCGGGGACGTCCATGGTGGCCTTGTCGGACTCCAGCGTGAGCAGCGGGTCCTCGGCCTTGATCTCGTCGCCGGCACGGACATGCACCTCGATGACCGGCACGTCCTTGAAGTCCCCGATGTCGGGGACCACCACCTCGATCGCCTCATAGGCGCCGCTCGGCGAGCCGTAGCTCGGCGGCGAGGCCGTGGCAGGCGCGGCATCTTCCCGGATGCGCTCCTTGGGTGGGATCGCGGCGCCGCCCTCAGCTTCCAGCATGAGGATGGGGCTGCCCTGGGAGACCCGGTCGCCCGGCCCAACCAGCAGTTCGCTCACCGTGCCGGCCTGCGGCGCCGGGATGTCCATGGTGGCTTTGTCGGACTCCAGGGTGATCAGCGGCTCATCCACCGCCACCTTGGCGCCCGGCCGGACATGCACCTCGATGATGGGCACGTCCTTGAAGTCGCCGATATCGGGGACCTTGATCTCCATGCTCATCTTGTCGGCCCCCCTCAGAGCACCAGCCGCCGGACATCCTCAAGTAGGGTGCAGAGCTGCCGCGCGAACCGCGCCGCCAGCGCCCCGTCGATCACTCGGTGGTCGTAGGAGACGAAGAGCGGCAGCATCATGCGCGGCGCGAAGGCTCCGGCCTTGGCATCCCAGACCGGCGCCGTCTTCGAGCGCACCACGCCGAGGATCGCCACCTCCGGCGCGTTGACGATTGGCGTAAAGGTGGTGCCGCCGATGCCACCGAGGCTCGAGATGGTGAAGGTGCCGCCCTGCATGTCGCCGGCCGAGAGCTTGCCGTCGCGCGCCTTCTTCGACAGCGTGCCCAGATCCTGGCTGATCTCGACGATACCCTTACGGTCCACGTCCTTGATGACCGGCACGACCAGCCCCTCGGGCGTGTCCACCGCGACGCCGATGTTGTAGTAGCGCTTCAGCACCAGCGCGTCCTTCTCCGGGCTGAGCGAGCTGTTGAACTCGGGATGCGCCCTGAGCGCCGAGACGCTGGCCTTCAGCAGGAAGGAGAGCAGGGTAACGCGGTAGCCCTTCTCCTTGCCCGCCGCGTCCAACTCCTTGCGGTAGGCCTCGATCCCCGTGATGTCGGCCTCGTCGCCATGGGTGACATGCGGCACGTTCAGCCAGGAGCGGTGGAGATGCGGCCCGGAGATGCGCTTGATGCGCGGCAGGGGCCGGGTCTCGATGGGGCCGAACTTCGAGAAATCGACGGCCGGGATCTCGGGGATCCCCATACCGCCCGTCGCCGCGGGCGCGGCGGCCGGCGCCGCCGGGCCGCGCAGGAAGGATTTCACGTCCTCTGCGGTGATCCGGCCCTTGTCGCCGCTGCCCTTCAGCTTCGTCAGGTCCACATTGAGCTCGCGCGCCAGCCTTCGCACCGAGGGGCTGGCATGCACTCCGGCGAAGCTGGCCGGCGCCGCCTCGCGCGCCACAGGCGACCCGGGTTGCGGCAGCGGCGCCGCCTGGCGCGGCTGCGGCGCCGGCTCCTGCTGCGCGATCACCGAGGGCGGCTGTGTTATCGCGCCCTCCTCCGTACCACGCAGCATCAGGATCGGTGTGCCCTCGCTTACCCGGTCGCCGGGCTTGACCAGCAGCTTCTCCACCGTGCCCTGGCGCGGTGCGGGCACGTCCATGGTCGCCTTATCGCTCTCAAGCGTGATTAGCGGGTCGTCGGCATTGATTGCCCCGCCCTCCGCCACGTGGATCTCGATGATCGGCACGTCCTTGAAGTCCCCAATGTCAGGAACCCGGACCTCCATGCCCGCAGCCGCTACGTCCAATGCCGCCATCGCTTCCTCCTTTCGTTCCAGCATCAAGTCACGCGAATGCGAGCCAATGATGCCGCGCCGCGGACAATTGCCGTCGTGTCGTTCGTGGTTGCGTGGGGCCGCCGCCTCCCGCGCCGCCTCTAGCTGTAGGCCGGGTTGAGCTTCTCCGGATTGATGCCGAAGTTGCGGATTGCGTCCGCGGGGACGGAAGCCTCGATCGTGCCGTCCTCCGCCAGCGCCTGGAGTACCGCGAGCGCGACGAAGCGGCGGTCTACCTCGAAGAACTCGCGCAGCTTGCGCCGGTAATCGGACCGGCCGAACCCGTCCGTGCCGAGCACTTTGTAGCGACCGGGCACGAAGGGCCGGATCCCGTCGGCAAACGCCTTCATGTAGTCCGTTGCGGCGACGACGGGGCCTTCCCGTCCGCCCAGGCATTGTTCGACGTAGCTCTTGCGCCGCGGCTGGTCGGGGTGGAGCATGTTCCAGCGCTCCACGTCCAAGCCTTCACGGCGCAGCTCGGTGAAGCTCGGGCAACTCCAGATGTCGGCCGCGACGCCGTACTCCTGCAGCAGATCGGCACCCGCGATCACCTCCCGCAGGATGGTTCCGCTGCCCAGTAGCTGCACACGCGGCGAGGCCCGCTTCTTGCCGCCACTGTCCCCCCCTCCGGCCCTAAGCAAGTACATTCCCTTGAGAATGCCCTCCTGCGCGCCGTCCGGCATCGCCGGGTGCTCGTAGTTCTCGTTCATCAGGGTGATGTAGTAGAAGACATCCTCCTGATCGGTGAGCATCCGGCGCAGTCCGTCCTGGATGATGACGGCCACCTCGTAGGAATACGTCGGATCGTAGGAGATGCAGTTGGGGATCACTGAGGAGAGGATATGGCTGTGGCCGTCCTCGTGCTGGAGGCCCTCGCCGTTCAGCGTCGTGCGGCCAGCGGTAGCGCCGAGCAGGAAGCCGCGCGCGCGCATGTCGCCCGCGGCCCAGGTGAAGTCGCCCACCCGCTGAAATCCGAACATTGAATAGTAGATGTAGAAAGGGATCATCGGCACGTCGTTGCTGCTGTACGACGTGGCCCCCGCAATCCAGGAGCAGATCGCGCCCGGCTCGTTTAACCCTTCCTGGAGGATCTGGCCTTTCTGGTCCTCCTTGTAGAACATCAGCTGGTTGGCGTCCTCCGGTCGGTAGAGCTGGCCGACCTGGCTGTAGATGCCGAACTGACGGAACATGCCCTCCATGCCGAAGGTGCGGCTCTCGTCCGGCACGATCGGCACCACCCGCTTGCCGATGGCCTTGTCGCGCAGCAGCGTGTTCAGGATGCGCACAAAGACCATGGTGGTCGAGAAGGTGCGGCCTTCACCGCTGCCCTTGAGCTGTCCCTCAAACGCCGAGAGCGCTGGGACCTCCAGCGTCTGCGACTTTGCTCGCCGTGCAGGCAGAGAGCCACCGAGCGCGCGGCGCCGCTCGCGGATATACGCCATCTCCGGGCTGCCCTCCTCGAAGCGGAGGAAGGGGATCTCCTTCAGCTGCGCATCCGTCAGCGGCAGACCGAAGCGGTCGCGGAACTCGCGCAAGTGGGTCTCACCCATCTTCTTCTGCTGGTGGGTGATGTTCTGGCCCTCTCCAGCCTCACCCATGCCGTAACCCTTGACCGTCTTGGCCAGGATGACGGTAGGCTGGCCGCGGTGCTTGGTCGCCGCGGCAAAGGCGGCATAGACCTTCTGCGGGTCATGGCCGCCGCGGGTCAGCGACCAGACCTCGTCGTCGCTCATGTCCGCGACCATGGCCTTCAGCTCGGGGTACTTGCCAAAGAAGTGCTCGCGCACATAGGCGCCGTTCTTCGACTTGAAGTCCTGGTACTCGCCGTCGACCGCCTCCTCCATCCGCTTGAGGAGGATGCCGCTGGTGTCGCGCGCGATCAGCGGGTCCCAGCCGGAGCCCCAGATCACCTTGAGCACGTTCCAGCCGGCGCCGCGGAAGATGCCCTCGAGCTCCTGGATGATCTTGCCATTGCCACGCACCGGCCCGTCGAGCCGCTGCAGGTTGCAGTTGATGACAAAGACCAGGTTGTCCAGCCGCTCCCGCCCCGCCATCCCGATGGCGCCCAGGGATTCCGGCTCGTCGGTTTCACCGTCGCCGAGGAAGGCCCAAACCTTGCGCCCCTCGGTCTGCGCCAGGCCGCGGCCGTGCAGATACTTGAGAAAGCGCGCCTGGTAGATCGCCATCAGGGGCCCGAGGCCCATCGACACCGTCGGGAACTGCCAGAAGTCCGGCATCAGCCAGGGGTGCGGGTAAGAGCTGATGCCTTTGCCGTCCACCTCCTGCCGGAAGTTCAGCAGCTGCTCTTCGGTCAGCCGCCCTTCAAGGAAGGCGCGGGCGTAGAAGCCGGGCGAGGAGTGGCCCTGCATGTATACGAGATCGCCGCCGTGCTTCTCCGTGGCACCGTGCCAGAAATGTTCGAAGCCGACATCGTAGAGCGTCGCCGCCGACTGGAAGCTGGCGATATGACCACCGAGCTCGGAGCTATCTTTGTTCGCGCGCAAGATGATGGCGAGCGCATTCCAGCGGACATAGGAGCGGATGCGGTGCTCGATAGCGCGATCGCCAGGGTGCCGTTCCTCGCGATCGGGCGGGATGGTGTTGAGGTAGGGCGTCGCCGCTGAGTAGGGCACGGGCGTGCCGCGCCGCCGCGCACGACTGAGCAGTTCGTCAAGCAGGAACGCGGCGCGGTCCTGACCTTCGACCTCGATCACTCCCTCCAGGGACTCAAGCCACTCCTGCGTCTCAGCAGGATCGATATCCTGTTGCCCGCTCATTCAGATGAATTCCTCCCAAGGATTTGGCTCTTTTTCGGCTCGGCCCGCTTTGGCTCGCACGTCTGCGCGTCGGCTCGTGCGCAGCCAACTCCTGCGGCCGGTGGCGCGATATCGAAATCTATAGCAGAGCTTCTCAAACAGCCGTGATGCTCACTGACGTGTCTGGAATTCCGCAAAATGGCGGTTCTCGCAGTGCGGTTTTCCGGAATTCGCGTGCTGCTTCCCGATGTGGTTGCGGTGTCGGCGGCGCGATGCGATGCTTCGGCCGATGAACCACCTGCGCCTTCGAGACCCTGCCTAGGCCAATCTCAAGCCATTCGCTGATTGGTCGGCCGCCAGGGCCAGACCGGCTCGGTGAAGGACCTGTCGGATGTCCACACCACAGGCCACTCCGGGCACGCCGCCCTCTCAGAGGCGCTTGCAGCACCTCGCGCGGGGCCTGTCCCGGCTCCTCCCTAGACTGCGGCCTTTGCCTTTGCGCCCCATCCTCATCGGCGCGCTGGCGCTTGCTCTGTCCTCCGCCATCGTCTGGTGGGCCGGTGAATGGGGACGTCGCGCGGCACTCGACGATTTGCAAGGCGCAGCGTCCGCATCCTTGAACCTGCACAGCGTGGCGCTCCGCAGCAGCCTCGAGAAGTATCGTGCTGTTGCCTTGGTGCTGGCGCGCGACAACGAAGTGGCGATGTTGCTGCGCAATCCGTCCGACCAGGGCATGGTCGATCGCGCCAACCGGAAACTGGAAGCGCTTGGAGATGGAACCCGTGCCGGCGCCATCTATGTCGTCGATCAAGCTGGGCACGCCCTCGCCGCGAGTAACTGGCGCCTGACCACCAGCTTCGTTGGGCAGGACTACGGCTTCCGGTCCTATGTTCAGGCGGCCCTGACTAACGGCATGGGCGAGCAGTTCTCCTCAGGCACAGTTAGCCAGCGCGCCGGGTACTATTTGGCGAGGCGGATCGAGACCAGTTCGGGGTCCATAGGAGCCGTCGTCGTTAAAATCGAGTTCGACCAACTGGAGAGCGAGTGGCAGCGCATTGGCGGCCATGTCCTGGTGACGGATGCCAATGGTGTTGTCCTGCTCGCCGACGAGCCGGAATGGCGCTTCTCCACGCTGCAGCCGCTTCCGCAGGCGACCCGCGACGTGCTGCGTGACGATATGCAGTACGGGGCCGGCGCCCCGCTTACGCCGTTGCCCGTTGTCCGCAAGGTAGGTGCGGGACTTGCGGCGAGCGTTGTCCGCGTCCAGGGACCCGGTATGGCCGGCGTCGAATCATCCTTCGTAGAGGTGTCTGCTCCGATCCCTGGAACCGAGTGGCAGCTCCACAGGCTCGAACCGCTACAGCCCGCGGCCGGGCGCGCTGAGAACTCGGCTATGATGGCCGCCCTTCTGGTGGAGGCCGCAGCCGCGTCGGCGGTTTTTCTGCTGCTGTACCGGCGCGGGCGCGCCCGGCGGCTACTGGAAGAGAACGATCGAATTCGGCAGGAGCTCGAGAGAAGGGTTGCCGACCGCACGGCCGAGCTCAGCCGGAGCAATTCGCTACTACGCGACGAAGTCGAGGAGCGTCTCCGAGCCGAATCCGACCTCCGCCGGGCTCAGGATGACCTCGTCCAGGCCGCGAAGCTGGCGACCCTGGGCCAGACGGCCGCCAGCCTCGCGCACGAGGTGAACCAGCCGTTGGCGGCCATGCGGACCTATGCCGATAACGCGGCAGTCCTTCTCGCACGGGGGCGGACCGAGGATGTAAAGGCCAACCTGGCCTCCATCTCGGCCCTGACTGAGCGCATCGCGCACATCACACAGAACCTGAAGGGGTTCGCCCGGAAGGCGTCCGGCGTGCTCGGATCGGTTCCCGTACAGGCCTCCATCGCGGCCGCCCTGGCCCTCCTTGAACACCGCATCCAACGACAAGGCGTCCACGTCTCTATGGATCTCCCTGAGGCACAGATCCGCGTCTGGGCCGAGAAGGTGAGGCTTGAGCAGGTGCTGACCAACATTCTTCAGAACGGGTTTGACGCGCTCAAGGGGGTGGCCAGCCCTGAAGTCGGGATCTCCGTCGAGGCAGCGGGCGAGCGGGTCACCATCACCATCACCGACAACGGGCCGGGTATCGCCGCCGAAGACGTTCCCCGTGCCTTCTCAGCCTTCTTTACGACCAAGCGCGACGGCCTCGGCCTCGGCCTGCCGATCTCGCAGGGAATAGTGCAGGACTTCGGCGGGCAACTGACCCATCAGGCGCATCCAGCGGGAGGCGCAGAGTTCACGATTGAGCTGAGGAGAGCTCCATGATCCCCGGCGACGAGAGAGTTATCTTCATCGATGACGAGGAGGAGGTTAGGCGCGCCAACGTGCAGAGCCTTGAGCTCGCAGGTCTCGAGGTGCAAGCCTTCGCGTCCGCGGAGGATGCCCAGTTGGTAATCAGCTCACAGTTTCCAGGCGTCATCGTCACGGATGTGCGGCTGCCCGGAACAGACGGCCTCAGTTTGCTTCGGCAGCTCATGGAACTCGATCCCGACCTGCCGGTGATCCTCATCACGGGGCATGGCGACATCCCCATGGCGGTCGAGGCCATGCGCGAAGGAGCCTACGACTTTTTTGAAAAACCCTACTCTCCCGACCGCCTGATCGACAGCGTGCGGCGGGCCGCGGAGAAGCGGCGCCTGGTGCTCGAAAACCGCGCCCTGCGCGCCGAGTTGGCGCAGCACCAAGGAGGCGATCCCCTACTCCTGGGAAGCAGCGCGGTGATGGTGACGCTGCGCCGAACCCTGGCCGGAATTGCTGAGATCGATGTGGATGTACTTGTCATCGGTGAGGCCGGCTCGGGCAAGGAGGCTGCGGCGGCGGCGATCCACCGCTGGAGCCAGCGCCAGGCAGGAAGGTTCGTTGCACTGAACTGCAGCGCCATATCCGAGGGAACCGCAGCGGGCGAATTGTTCGGCCATGAGGGCAGCACCTTCGCTGGCAATGCACGGCGGCGGATCGGACGCATTGAGCAGGCAGACAGAGGCACGCTCTTTCTGGCAGAGGTCGAGGGGCTGCCCTCCATGCTTCAGGCGAAGCTGGTCGACGTGCTGCACCAACGCATAGTGGAACCGCTCGGAGCGGACGAGGCCCGGCCGGTTGATGTCCGTGTTGTGGCGGCGACCGACACTGATCTCGCCGCACTCGCACGCCAGCGGAAGTTCCGAGAGGACCTCTATTATCGGCTGAGCGTGGCAACCGTCGTCATCCCGCCGCTCCGTGATAGGCGCGAGGACATCCCGCTCCTATACGAGCACTTCCTGTCCCGGGCCGCGAAGCGGTTCGGCCGAGAGGCGGCTAGGCCGACGGCGGAGACCATGCGCTTCCTTCTGGCACACTCCTGGCCAGGAAACATCCGCGAGTTGGCTCACCTCGCCGAACGGCACGTGCTCGGGCTTGATGATGGGACGACCAGGGCACTGCAGCCAGCGAGGCATACTGGCTTGGCTGAACAGGTGGAGTCCTTCGAGCGTGGTCTGATCGTGCGCGAGCTCATCGCCAACAGCGGGGATACCAGAGCTGCGGCGGAAACGCTCGCCGTTCCTCGCAAAACGCTCTACGACAAGCTGAGTCGCTACGGTATCGACCCCAAATCCTATCGGGGCGCTGATGCTGGCACGGGCGCGACCCACCCTGCGTCACTGAGCCCGCCCTGACACTACCAAGATCGAGCGCTGCGTACGTACCGCGTCGATGAAGCGTTGATGCTGATTCGGGTCTGGGTGACATTGGTTGCGGCGATCCGGCCAGCGATGGGTATGTCCTGTTCTTGCCATAACTTCCGATCTGCGGTTGGCGGGCATGCAGTCTGCTTAAGACTGACTGGAGTTTCTAGTCCGAACCGACCCTGAGGCGTCTGGCGGGTTCGAGGCGGTGCCGCCGGGCGCCCGGCCCCATGTGGCGGGTGTCTGACCAAACGCCGGATGGCGCCATGGAACCGCAACCGGAGCCTGACTTCCCAGCGACGCTGTCGAGATGGGTCCAGGAGATCGTGCTGTCCATCCCGGGACCCGCCCGGAGTACCCTCGCGGAGCTGATGATTGGCGCCATGCTGGCCCAGGGCGGGCCGGTGACGCGGGCGGTCCTGGCGTTGACCCCGCGGCTGGGCTGGCAGGCCTACCACTGGATGCTTGAGCGAGGCCGCTTCCGGTTGCTCGGCTTGGTTGCCGCATTGTGCGGTATCGTCCGCCGTGAGAGCTGCGAACCGCGACGCTTCGCCATCATCGACGACACGCTGGCCCCCCGTTCCTAGGCCAAGGCGCCCGGCGCTGCCGTCCGGTTCGATCATGCGAAGAAGACGAACCGCCCGACCTTCCTGCTGTGCCAGGCCTTCGTCTCGCTCTGCGCTGTTGTGCCCTGCCGCGACCGGCCGCGCTCGGTTCCGATCCTGACCGGCCTGTGCCGCAGCGTCGGTCATGCCGGGAAGATCGCCCTGGCCAAGGCCTTGCTGCGGGCGGTTGGCGACCGCCTCGGTCCCCTGTGTCTGCTGCTCGATGCCTGGTACATGCGGGGCTCGGTGATCCGGGCGGCGATGCAGCGCGGTCACACCGTCGTCGGTCAAGTCAGGTGCGACACCGCCCTCTTCGAGCTGCCGCCGCCGCGTGCACCCGGCAGGCGCGGGCGCGCGAGGCTGTATGGCGCTAAGCTCGACGCGGCGGCGGTGGCCCAGTTGCCGGTCTCACACCACCGCATCGGCGGCTATGACGGCCGGATGGCTCGCCTGCGCCACCGCGTCTGCCGTCCCCGGTTTCTCCGTGGCGTCATCGTGCACGCGGTTTGGTGTGAACTGCAGAAGCGCGGCGGTGGTTGGGCAAAGCAGCGCCTGCTGCTCTCGACCGACCCCACCCTGTCGGCCGTCGAAATCGTCGAGGCGTACGCGAACCGCTGGACGATTGAGCCGCTGTTCGCCGCCCTCAAACTCACTGACGGCATGGGCGCGATGTGGCAGCGAAGCCGGGCGGTCCTGCTGCGCTGGCTTCACCTGGTCCAGATCGGCCGCGCCCTACTGGTCCTGCTCACCGCCAAGGCGGAACCAGAGACCCTTGCCCTGGTTCGGCCTGGTGGCTGGCGCAAGGCGGCGACGCTGACGCCGGGTTTGGTCAAGGATGCGCTCGCCTGTCGGTTCCGCAATTTCGAGGCGTTCCGCCTCGTGCCCACACCACGCGGCAAATCGGGGCCGGTCCGCGGCATTGGGCCACCTGAGCGGGCCACCGCAGCATGAGCCTTGCTCAATGGCCTTTTCCGACTGCCTCCGACCAATCCGAACAGCCCGATCAGATCGCGGCCGTCAGTGGAGCGCGTCCAGATGAACTCGAAACTCCAGTTAAGACTGACATCTATGTCGATTTGGATACCGACAACCTCCAAGCGCGGCGACGCTGGCCTTCCCGGCTGGCGTCGTCCACGCCTAGTCCGGCTGGATGCCGAGCCGGCGAATGAGCTCGCCCCATTTCGTCGTCTCCGCAGCGACTAGCCGCTCCAGTGAGGCCGCGTCGCCTGCCATCGGCTCGGCGCCGATGGTGGCGAAGCGCTCACGGAGTGATGGATTGTCTATGGCCTGTCGCACGATGCTGCCAGCGCGCTCCCGCGCCTCGGCCGATAGCGAGCGCGGCGCCAGCATGGCGAACCACGGATCCACGACGTAGTCGGGCACCCCTGCCTCCGCCACGCTCGGCAGGTCCGGAAAGGCGGCGATGCGCCGCCCCGTGGTGACCGCCAGCGCCCGCAGCCGGCCCGAGGCGATATGCGGCCCGGCGGAGGTGACGCTGTCGAACATCGCGTCCAGCCGGCCAGAGACCAGGTCCGCCACCGCGGGGCCGGAGCCGCGATAAGGCACATGGGTCATCTCCACCCCTGCCAGGGCGCAGAACAGCGCCCCGGCCAAGTGGATCGAGGTGCCGCTGCCGGCCGAGCCGTAGGTCAGCTCGCCAAGTTGCCGTCGGGCCGCCTCGATTAGCGCTGCCAGGCTGCGCCAGGGCCGAGCCGCAGGCACGACCAGCAGGTTCGGCACCACCGCGACCGGCGCCACGGGGGCGAAATCCGCGCCGCTGTCATAGGGCAGCCGCGGGTAGAGCGCCGGGTTCACCGCATGCGCGATGGAGACCATCAGCAGGGTGTGACCGTCCGTGCTTTGTGCCGCGGCGGCGGTGCCGATCGTGCCGCCGGCGCCGGGGCGGTTCTCCACCACCACGGACTGGCCGAGCGCATCCGACAGGCGCGGCGCGAGCAGCCGGGCCATGGCGTCGATCGCGCCGCCGGGCGGGAAGGGCACGATGACCTTCAGCGTGCGGTCGGGCCAGGCCGCGGGTTGGGCGTCTGCCGGCCGGGAAGGAAGGCCGGCCAGCCCGGGAAGCGCCGCGGCCAGGCCGGAGAGCAGGGAACGTCGCCGCATGGGTCGCCTCCCACCTCAGGCCGCGTCGAGCCCGAGCAGCTGGCGGGCCTCCTCCGGCCTGGCCGGGCGGCGGTCGTGCCGCGCCGCCGCCTCGGCGGCGAGGCGCACCAGCTCGGCATTGCTCGCCGCCAGGCGGTCCTTCGAGAGGCGGACATTGTCCTCGAGCCCGGTCCGCACACCGTCCGCGCCGCGCGCCAGCACCCATTCCATCACCCGCGCCTGCATCGCGCCGATGCCGGCCGCGGTCCAGGTGGCCCTGGGCAGGACCCGCCGCAGTTCGCCGAGCAGGATGTCGAGCAGGTGCTCCTCCGCCGGCAGGGCGTTCTTCACGCCCATGACGAATTGCACATGCGGCCGCTCGTCCATCAGCCCAGCGTCCACCAGCCGGCGGGCGGCGTGAATGTGGGAGAGATCGAAGACCTCGATCTCCGGCCGGATGTCGTAACCCCGCATCTTGGTCGCCAGGTCGGTGACCAGGACGGCGGAGTTCTCGTAGACGATGGTCGGGAAGTTGACCGAGCCGGTCGAGAGCGAGGCCATGTCGGGCCTGAGGGAGAGTGCGTTGCCGAGCGCCGCCGGGTCGCGGCCGCGCCCGCCAGTCGAGAACTGCACGATCATGGCGGGGCAGTGCCTGCGCACCCCCTCCTGCACCTGGGTGAAAAGGGCGGGGTCGGAAGACGGGCTCTCATCCGGATTGCGGACATGGATATGGACCAGCGAGGCGCCGGCGTCGTAGGCCTCATGTGTGGATTCGATCTGCTCGGCCGGCGTGGTTGGGACGGCGGGGTTGTCCTTCTTGCACGGCACCGAACCGGTGATGGCGACGGCGATGACGACGGGATCCATGGCATGTCCTCTCTTGGTTCAGGGTGGAGGCGTTGCGGCGCCGGCCGTGCCGCCGGGTGTTGCGGGCCGTCCTCGCGGGAGCCGGGGCAGGCCCGATGCGCGCTCTGCGTGCTGGCGGGGGTGGGCTTGGCCGGCCGTTATGCCGCGCCGGGGCATCACGCGCCCTCCGCCCGCGCGGTGAAGTCCTGCCGCTCGAGCAGCCATGACACCGCGAAGCCGGCGACCAGGCCCCAGAAGGCCGCGCCGATGTTCAGCACGGTCAGGTCCGCCACCGTCACCAAGAAGCTGATCAGCGCGCCGAGGGTGAAGCGCTCCTTGAAGGAGGCGACGAAGGAGGCCTGCAGCACGCGCAGCATCGCCAGCCCGCCAAGCGTCATGATGTAGGCCTTCGGCGTGGCGAGCATGAGCCCGGTGAAGGCCGGTGCGAGCAGGCCGAAGGCGATTGCCAACAGGCCGGTGAACATGGCCGCGGTGTAGTGCCCCCGACGCTCGCCGGAATGGGTGATGAGAGCGTTGGTCGGCCCGGTCAGACAGGAGCTGACGGCGCCCACCGTCGCGGCGAGCAGCGAGCCGATGCCGCACATGACGGTGGCCATGTTGATCGGTGGCTTGTGGCCCGCGGCCTGCAGGACGGCGATGCCCTGCCCGTTCTGCACGACCAGCACGGTGATGGCGAGCGGCACCACCAACTCGATCATCGCCCCGAGCGACCAGACCGGTGCCTGCACGACCGGCTGCGCGAGCGCGAAGCTGCCCAGCGCTGCGCCGCCGACGCGACCGAGCAGCGCGGCGACCAGCGCCCCGACCAGCAGCGCGCCGATCAGTGGCGGCATGCGGCGGCCCAGGCGCGGCAGCGCTGAGAGGAGAAAGAACGTGGCGACCATCGGTCCCGCGACCGTGATGTCGCCGTGCAGCGCCCGCACCAAGTCGAGGCCGAAGCGCAGGAAGACGCCGGCCACCATGCCCATGACGACCGGCATCGGCACCGCCTGCATGGCCCGCCGGACCCAGCCCGAGGTCCCCACCAGCAGGATCAGCGCCCCCGTGGCGTAGAAGGCGCCGATCACCTCAGCGAAGGACAGGTGCTGCAGCGCGGGGCCAACCAACACTGTGCCCGGGATGGTCCAGAAGAAGCACAGCGGCTCGCGGTAGACCCAACTCATGCCGAGCGTGATGAGGCCATTGATGCAGAAGACGCCGAACACCCAGGAAGCCAGCTCCGCCGGCGACAATCCGGCGCCCGTGCCGACCGAGAGGATGATGGCCAGCGGACCGGAGGCGGCGAAGACGAAGCCGATGAAGCCGTTCGCGGCATAGAGCGGACCGAAATCGGCCAGCACCCGGCGCTGGCTGGGGATCGGCGCGGCCGGGAGTTCCAGGGTGCTCAGCATGGTCCCTCGGATCAATGACCGTCCTGTGGAGTGCGGGGCCGGACGGGTGCGGAGGTTACGGCCGCGGCCGTCATGGAGATCAGGTAGAGACTGCGACCGCCGGGGTGACGCATCTCCCGGGCGAGCCCGGCCCGGCACGGCCTGGCTAAGGTTCGACCATCCCGGCGCACGCCGCCCCAGCCGCTCTCTGGGCGCGACCTGCACTCTGCACATTTGGTCATCACGACCTCCGTGCCCCGGCCGCCTGGTGCGCGTCCGAGGCGGACCGGACCGCGTCGAATTCATGGATCCAGCCGAACTCCTCGGGGAAGCGGGACACCTTGCGGTCGCGTGATGCCAGGGCAGGGCCGTCGAGCAGATGGAGCAGGTCATTCGTCGCTCGGAAGCTGCGCTGGATCTGACGCGTCCGGGTGCGCCGCAGCGCCTGGTAGCGCGCCAGCATGGCGTCGACCTCGCCAGGCGCCGTGACGGCAAGGAGCTCCGCCAAGGTGATCGCGTCCTCAATCGTGGCGTTTGCCCCCTGGCCGTGGTGCGGCAGCATCGCGTGCGCCGCGTCCCCCAGCAGCACTACCCGGCCACGGCTCCAGCGCTGCAGCGGGCGCCCAACGAACAGCCCCCAGCGGAGCCTGTGTTCTACGGCGCCGATCATCTCGGTGACGGCGGGATGCCAGCCGGCGAAGGCAGCGAGGGCCTCGCCTGGCTCGATCTCGGCTTGCCGTCTGTCGCTATGCGGCCAGGTCTTGGGGCCTTCAACAACGGCGAGGAAGTTGACGTCCTCGCCTCCGCCGCCGATAGCGTAATGGAGCAGATGAGCGTTCGGGCCCATCCAGAACTGGACGGCCTGCGGGTCCGGAAGCGACGGCAGGCGCGATATTGGCACACTGCCGCGAAAGCCGCTGGTGCCAGAGTAGACCGCGCCCTCGCCGCCGGTGACGAAACGGCAGACCATTGAGCGGATGCCGTCCGCCCCGATCACCAGATCCGCCTGCGCGGAACGCTCGCTAGCGAACTCAAGCTCCACGCCGTCCCCTCGGTCGACCAGGCCGGATAGTCGGTAGCCGAGATGCAGCCCGGTGCCACCGAGGGCACCGCTCAGGACGCGCTGCAGGTCGGCGCGATGGATGCCGAGATAGGGCGCGCCGAAGCGCCCCCGGTACCGGCCGTCCTGGCGCACGGGATGTGCGGCGATCCGCCGGCCGTCCTGCCAGCTACGGAAAATCAGCTCGGTGGGCTCGGTGGCGACGGCTTCGATATCGTTCAGCATGCCCAGCCGTTGCAGCTCGCGCGTCGCGTTCGCCGAGAGCGCCACCGCCGCGCCGATCTCGGTCAACTCGGCCGCCTGCTCGAAGACCTCGGCCGCCAGGCCGCGCTGCCGCAGTGCGAGGGCGAGCGTCAGGCCACCGATGCCGCCGCCGACAATGGCAATCCGCAGGGTCCGTGTACTCATCATCGTCTCCCCGGCTCTCGAGGCGGCGCCGCCAGGGGCGGCCGCGCTCTCGGATTGGGTACCGCCACTCGGCCGCGGGCAGCGGAGTGGCGGCGGTGTTCCTCGTGGCTCACCGCTGGGGCGCCGGCTGAATGGCGGGCTCCGGGACGGTGGCCAGCACGGGTGAACCGAGTCGGCCCTTGGCGAAGATTGCGACCCCGGCCAACAGCGCCGGAATAGCCGCCACGGCGAAGACGGTGGCGAGCGACCAGCCGAGGCCGAGCAGGTAGCCGCCCACCATTGAGCCGACCACCGAGCCAATGCGGCCCACCGCATTCGCCCAGCTCACGCCGGTGGCACGGCTCGCCGTAGGGTAGTACGCCGCGGACAGCGCGTTGATGCCAATCTGCGATCCGCCGGTGCCGATGCCCGCGCCGAACACAGCTAGGACCAGCAGCCAGGGCGTCGCGGTGGACAGGCCGAGCAGAAGGATGAAGGCCGCCGCGAGCGCGTAGCCGCACAGAAGCACGTTGTGCGGGTTCAGCCGGTCCATCAGCATGCCGATTACGATAGCGCCCACCGTGCTACCGATCGGCAGCATCAGCGCGATCATCGCGGCCGAACTGGCAGTCTGTCCCGCGCTGCTCAGCAGCGTCGGCAGCCAGCTCGTCAGGAGGTAGAAGACCAGCAGGCTCATGAAGAAAGTCAGCCAGAGCAGCAGCGTGCCCGCCACCAGGTCGGGCGTGAACAACTGCCGCACGGGCGAGCCCTCGACCCGGCGCACGCCGACGAAATGCGCACCATCGAGCTGTGCCTGTGGGTCGAACCGGCGCAGAATGGTGGCAACCTGCGCATCCTTGCCCCCCTTATTGATCCGGCTTGGGTGATCTTGAGCTATGCGGCGTAGCGAAAGGTCTTGTGCCCAAAGAAGCTGCGGACGCGGTCGGGCAGCTTTGACAGCTTCCGCATGTGGCCGATGACGGCACGCTTC
>JAESGY010000320.1_pt1 | contig 27072 bp, 23 predicted proteins | sample 9269841 | NCBI WGS metagenome assembly JAESGY01 (sample SAMN17022865, study PRJNA683097) | algae metagenome | isolation source: Spirirestis rafaelensis WJT71-NPBG6 and co-occurring heterotrophs from... | place: USA: Pinto Wells, Joshua Tree National Park, Colorado Desert, CA | collected 2006-08-15
CAGTTGCTCTGTCGCCAACTGTTTTAAGGTTTCACTGTCTAGTTTTGGTGCCAGGTCTTTTTCCATAATTGCTATATTCTGCTTCCTATCTCACACTTGTCAATACCCCACCACCTAAATCCTTACGAATTATGAAAGGTAACTTACCCAAAGGGCAAATTAATTACGCTTATCTATCTAGATTTAATTACAAAAACTTTCAGTTGAAATGTAAGAATTACTGGTTCAAGATAGGTGGCAGGTGGCGTTCATGCCCTTTAACATGTCCTATAGATAGACCTCATCACAAACATGTATTTTGGAGTTGGTTTGGTAGTTTTCTGGCAATAGCGGCAACAGCTTACCTAAGCGTGAAAACCAATTCTCCTTTGCTTATGGCTCCCTTTGGTGCTACTAGCGTATTAATTTTCGGCGTACCTGAGAGTCCTTTGGCTCAACCGCGTAATGTAATTGGCGGTAATATTGTAGCAGCTTTAGTCAGCTTGACTATTCTACATATTTTCGGTTCGTCACCTTGGGCAATGGGAATGGCAGTCGCTACAGCTATTGCAATGATGCAGTTTACCGGAACTGTGCATCCACCTTCGGGAGCAGTTGCATTAGTCGTAATGATGACAAAAGCTCCCTGGCAATTTTTGCTAACACCAGCCCTAGAAGGTTCTATTATTTTGGTGTTCTGCGCTGTGGTTTTCAATAATCTGGCAGAAGAGAGAACTTATCCCAAGCACTGGCTGTAATAATTTTGCTGGTTGCGCTTTAGGGAAGAATCATAATTTCCCGTTTGATTTATTTTCACGGGTCTTGCCTAAGTTCTTGTTAATAAGCGCGTATTAATGGGATTATTTTAGAATTTCTTCAGATTGAGGTGTGTTATTAACAAGAAGTGTTTGCTCTGTGTATCTTGAAGTGGGTTTATTGCTACATTGAGGTAGAGTTAAGTTAGTCTGCAACATCTACCTAATTAGGGCTATTGCCACACGCCTTGATGATTCGACTCTTGGAAAAATTTCGTGCCGCGTTGGGAAAAATTAGGCGTTCCTCGAAGTTGCAAGTTACCAATTCTCCGGTAAACCTGGAACAAACGGACATTTTGAAAGGAGCTTCGCTTCGTGATAGTGCGCCTAATAAGGGTTGGCTGCAAACTATACTGATTGCTAGTGTGGGAGTGACTGTCTTCATTGCCGCAATTCGCGAATTGAGATGGTTGCAGCCTTGGGAATTAAGAGTTTACGATCAGATGTTACGATCGCGTCCTGAAAAAGCAAGCGTTCGCCGCATTTTGTTAGTTACAATTACTGAAGCAGACATTAAACGCGTAAAATGGCCTTTGTCTGATGCGACAATTAATCAGCTTTTAGACAAACTAGAGTCTTATCAACCACGCGTCATTGGCTTAAATATTTACCGCGATTTGCCGGTTGAACCCGGTTATAAACAGTTTGCAGATCGTCTTTCACGCCAAAATAATATTATTGCTGCCTGCGGATTCAGCAGTCTGGGAAACCCAGAAATTCCACCACCAGCGACTGTCCCTGAAAAGAGGGTAGGCTTTAATGATTTAATAGCTGACGAAAATGATAACATTGTCCGTCGGATTTTGTTATTTGCCCATTCAGACGACAAAAAATGTAAAACTACTACATCGTTTGCTGCCTTACTAGCAATTAATTATTTACAAAACCAAGGTATTAAGACAAGTTTTACTAATGAACAAATGCAAATAGGTAAAACTTTCTTTCCTACTTTAAAATCTAATTCTGGTAGCTATGAACATCTGGATGCAGCGGGCTACCAAATAATGCTAAATTATCGCCATGTAAATCAATTTGCTGATCAAGTAACTCTTACAGAAGTTCTCAACAATCAAGTAAATGCCAACTTTGTTAAAGACCGTTTAGTAATTATTGGCACTACGGCAACAAGTATCGATAAAGGCTTCTACACCCCCTACAGTGCTTTACCAGACCAAGTACCAAGGATGCCATCTGTATATATTCATGCACAGATAGCCAGTCAGATTATGAGTGCGGTGCTGGATGGAGAACCGCTAATTTGGTACTTACCTCAATGGGCTGAATATGTTTGGATTTGGTGCGGTTCTTTAGTGGGTGCTGGTGTAGCATGGCATTTACGACATCCTTTAGCGTTGGTAATTGTGGGAGTTATAACCCTCAGCAGCTTGGGAGGATTTTGTTATATACTTTTTTTACAAAGTGGATGGATACCAGTTATTCCCCAGGCTTTAGCTTTGGTAATTAGTGGTGTGAGTGTCATGGCTTACACTACATATCAAACCCAACAGAAAACCAAGCTGATTATTTTAGAAGTTGAAAAACAAGAAGAGGCGATCGCTCAATTAAATGTCCTGTTAAAAGAGACAGCAATTCTAGACAAACATATTCATAATTCTGCCACTATTAGTTTACCAGAAAAACAAACTGGCGACCTTCTTCTAAGTGGACGCTATAAAATTATTAAAGTCCTCACTTCTGGCGGATTTGGTTGCATTTATATAGCGGAAGATACTCAACGACCGGGTAATCCTAATTGTATCGTGAAGCAATTAATGCCGGCACGTCGAGATGCGAGATTTTTGGAAGTTGCGAGAAGGTTATTTAATACAGAAGCAGAAATTTTAGAAGTGTTGGGCGAACATCAGCAAATTCCTAAATTACTCGCTTATTTTGAAGATAATCAAGAATTCTATTTAGTAGAGCAATATATTCCCGGACATACCTTAAGTGAGGAATTCCCACCTGTTACTAGACAAGTGCAAAAGGAACCTTTTGTTATAGAAATGCTGAAAGAAGTTTTAGAAGTTTTGGCATTTGTTCATCATCATCGCGTGATTCATCGGGATATTAAACCAAGTAATATTATTAGATCAGAAATAGATAATCGTTTAGTGCTGATTGATTTTGGTGCAGTCAAATTAATGCAACCACCAAGCACCGAAGAAACAGAATTAGCGACAGTTGCGATAGGAACGCGAGGTTATGCACCACCAGAACAATTTGCCGGTCATCCCCGCTTGAGCAGTGATATTTATGCCTTAGGGATGGTTGCCATTCAAGCACTAACAGGAGTGCCACCCCAACAACTACCACCAGATTCAGAAACAGGTAATGTGAAATGGCGTCAATGGGCGAAAGTCAGCGATGAATTGGCAAACATTTTAGATAAAATGGTTCGATATCATTTTAGCGATCGCTATCAATCAGCCTCCGCAGTTCTACAAGACTTGAAACGTATCGCAGAATAAACTAAAAAGTAAAAAGAAAGATTTTTTACCTTAGCAACCCAATTATGATTATCTGCTGTCAAAATGTCCGCTGGGAAACTTTCTAAAATAGCGAAAAACAAAACAAAGGCTCTGTGCTACTCTGCACTTACCTTTGCGTTTATCTGCGTTTTAATAAAGCTATGAAATTAGGAAATATTGTACTTAGCACTGATGACTTAGTATGATACGATTTGCCTTAAAGCTGGCAAAATATAAAATTTTTAACATCATCCCAAATCTAAAATAATATGACTCAAAAACAATCTACTTCCATTGAAGGTATTTATGAAGTTTGTATTGGTATCCAAGAGCCAATTTCTGCAATTCAATATTGGCAGCAATTTGGCTATCGTATCGGGGAAATGGGGGAATTGCCCGCAGCAGCAGCAAAGCAATTATATGGGGTAGATTCATCTTTGCGATCAATTCGCCTTTATCATCTAAATGCGGATCATGGTTTGATTCGATTGATGCTTTGGCAAAATCCGACGAATGAAGGGTTGGGAACTGGAACAATGAAAGCGAAGGGAAATCGCTGGGCAACAACTTTAACTGCGGATGTATTAAGTATTTTAAATCATGTGGAGGAAGCAAAAACTGCAAATTGGTCTATACGTTACACTAACCCTCACTGGGAAGTTATTTACAACAAAGACAGAAAAAGTCGTCCTTTTGTTGAACAGATGGTGGGGGTGCGAGAAATGCTATTATTGCAACCTTTGACTAGACAACTTCTATTTCAACGCTTTGGCTATTCACTACCGCATTACGGACAAATCAACCTCAGCGCTACTTTTAAAACTAGTCAGTTTACCCACATGGGAATGATAATTCAAGATGACAGCAAGGAAACGCTGAAGTTTTATGAGGAAGTTTTGGGTTTGCTGAAAGTGCGTGATGATGTGGAAACTAGCTATGAATCTTCTCTTGCGGGTAGAGAGATTTTTGATTTAAACAAAGGTGAAAAGTTTATTGTTACAGCTTTTGATGATCCCCGTTCTTCAGTATCTGATTTTATGGCTGCGCGTTCCGGCAGACTTTATATTATTCGCTTTCCAGATTCTATGCAATTAGAATCGCACTTTGAGCAAGCGCAACCAGGATGCTTAGGAATGTCGCTATATACTTATCGCGTGCGCGGATTACATGCGTATTTCGACCGCATTAAAGCAAGTACAGTGCAAAAGTTTACAAATATTGCCAGCAATGAGTTTGGAGAGATGAGTTTCTCCTTCGTTTCTCCGGATGGCTACTTTTGGACGTTGTTAGAAAGTTAATTACTGATTTTTAATTAGCGGTTTCTGACGTGCCCAATTATAAAACTAAAAATAAAACTAAAAAACAATGGCTGGCGATGATTTTGCTAAGTTTGATGTCTGCGTTAATTTTAGCGATGTCTGGCGACAAGCCGCTCCGCGTCTACGCCTCCATATCTGTGTCAATATATTTTTATGGCAACAATAACAATGTTATCAAAGCTGATGCGGCAATTGTTCTCGGTGCAGCGGTTTGGGGAGAAGAACCATCTCCAGTTTTCCGAGAACGAATAAATCACAGTATTAATCTTTATAAAAATGGTGATGTTCGCACGATTATTTTTACTGGTGGAATTGGTGATCGCGATGAAAGAGCCGAAGCAGTCATTGGTAAACGCTATGCTATAACCCAAGGCGTAAAATCAAGCGATATTCTCATTGAAACTGAATCTCGAACTACTAACCAAAACCTCAAAAATGCTCAAAAGGTTGCTTTGTCTCACCAATTAACAAAGTTTCTCATTGTCAGCGATCCGGGAGCATCTTAAGCGAGCTGTGTTGATGGCACGAGATTTAGGAATGGATGCGTATCCATCCCCAACACCGACTACCCGCTATCGAACTTTGAATAGCCAGTTGGAGTTTCTGACGCGAGAAACGTATTTTTATTTTGTTTATCTTGTGTTTAAAATTTAAAAGCTAGTGGGCACGAAGAGTGCCCATTATGAGCGATAAGCTCACTACTTAATTTTTACTTAACCTTCAACAAATTTTAAAGAAACACCGTTCATGCAATAGCGCTTACCGGTGGGTTTAGGACCATCGTCAAACACATGACCCAAATGTCCACCACAACGATGGCAATGAACTTCAGTTCTAGTCATAAATAATGACTTGTCTACGGTGAAGGCGATCGCACCTTCAATTGGTTGGAAAAAACTGGGCCAACCTGTGCCACTATTGAATTTTGTGTCAGATTTAAAAAGTGGCAAATCACATGCCGCACATACATAAGTACCCTTATCATACTCTTTATCCAGTGGGCTAGTGTGAGCGCGTTCAGTTCCATGTTGACGCAGCACTTTATATTGTTCTGGTGTCAAAATGGTACGCCACTCTTCTTCTGTTTTCTTAACTTCAAACTCGTTATTTGAAATTGCCATAACTTCTGACCTGCCAATTAAATAATGTGATAACCATGCTGTGCCAACTATTGTTGCACCAGCCTGTAAAAAACGTCGTTTATTCATAATTTAACGTATGTTCATTCTTATTTGATTTGGCTTTTCTTTTTATCTAAGATTGTTGGCTAATTTAGAATAGGTAATTATTTTTATTATCCATTACTTATTAGCGACCTCACGCTTAATATAACTGTTCCAACGAACCTGATATTACTTAATTTTATTTATTTAATGCAAGCAATTACTTGCGTATATACTTAATTATACTCGTTCGGCTGAAAAAACGACTTAGAGGGGCGATCGCAATGATAAATAATTTTAGTGACGCTCAAGAATGGATCACTGTATTCGGCTATTTAGGCTTCACGCTCTTTGTTGCGTGGTGCGTGTTCGCTACGAAGAAGAAATAAAGCAAGATTTACAACTTATGACTACTTCTGAAAAAAACTGCATATCAGCTTGCCAGCATCATTATGCTTAAATGGTAAAACAGTTCCATCTTGTTGAATTTTAACTTTAGAGCGGCAGTTGTAGACCTCGATAGGTGTTTTAATTCCATCAAAACTAATCGCTGCTCTGTATTTCCAATAATTTTTTGCGCTTCGTTTTATACTAAGGATGCAAATACGGTGATTGTCGCAATTGCGGCATACAGATGCTTGAGCAGGAAGCGCCACTGATAAACCCAGTATCAATAGCAGCACAAAGGCAACATGTTTGATCATTTGTGATGTTGGACGATTTCGGGTTGTTGCTGTTATCTAAGCTTAATTAAAAAAGTTCGTAGTCAGTCAGCCCTGTTCTTCAGGATTAAAGTCCTGACTACTTTCTTATGGACGCCAAATTTTGATAATATTGTCAGCACTACCGCCACTAGCAATAGTTCGTCCATCCGGACTGATGGCGATCGCATAAACATAGCCAGAATCTTTCTTCAAAGTGCGAATTTCTCGCCCAGTTGCTATATCCCACAGTTTGATAGTGTTGTCATTACTACCACTTGCCAGGATTACACTATCTAGGTTTTTACTGTATCCTCCTTTGGGGATATAAGCAACAGAAGTAACTTTGTCATCATGTCCGGTGAGGGTGCTGATTTCCTTTCCTGTTTCCAGATTCCACAATTTGATCGTCTTGTCTTTACTACCGCTAGCAAGCTGCTGTCCATCGGGACTAAAGGCGATGGACACAACTGAATCGGAATGTCCCATTAAACTGCGGATTTCTTTACCGTTTGCGATCTGCCACAGTTTGATTGTCTTGTCCCAACTACCACTAGCTAAAGTTTTACCATCCGGACTAAAGGCGACAGAAGCAACGCTGTCAGAATGTCCCGTCAAAGTGCCGATTTCCTTGTTTGTTTCCAGATTCCACAGTTTGATTGTCTTATCCAAACTGCTACTAGCTAGCAGCTTACCATCTGGGCTAAAGGCGACAGAAGCAATACCGTCAGAATGACCTTTGAGGGTACGAATTTCCTCTCCTGTGTTTAAATTCCACAATTTAATAGTTTTGTCAGCACCACCACTGGCTATAGTTTGTCCATCTGGGCTAATAGCGATCGCCCAAATCCATGAAGAGTGTCCTTTGAAGGTGCGGATTTCCTGTTTAGTTGTTAGATTCCATAACTTGATCGTGCGATCGTCACTTCCAGTGGCAACCATCTGTCCATCGGTACTGAAGGTAACGGAATTAACATCGCTGGAATGTCCTTTTAGGGTATCTGGTTGATCGGAATTTTCCGAAGTTTTATTTACAGGCTGCGTGGGAGAAGGCTTAGTAATTGCAAGCGGGCGAAATTGTGAATACCAAACTCCCGCTATTGCCAACACTACGATAGCAGCACTTATAATCAGTTGATTTTTTAGGCGATCGCTTAGTTGTGACGTAAACGCGGAGCGGCTTGTCGTCAGATATCGTGATTCACTGGAAATTAAAGTTGAAAGTGCTGCTGAGGATGGTGATAAAGACATCAAGTCATCGAGGACTTCCGAGGCTGATTGATAACGCTTTTCGATATCTGTTTTCAACAGCTTGTCCAAAACCTTACCCAATTTTTGGCGTGAGTTTATTCCGCTACCAGAATTACTTGAATATTTTCGCCAAGACGTAACCCAACTAAAACCCTGTTCCATCCAAAGTTGAGATGGACGAATTCCAGTTAGTAGGTGAAAGCAAGTCGCACCCAAACCGAATAAATCACTTGCGGGATAAGCTTTTCCGTCTTGCATCTGTTCAATTGGGGTATAGCCATGCGAACCAATAGTCGTCCCCGTTTTCATCATGACTGTTACCGAGAGTTGCTTTGAAGCACCAAAATCAATTAAGACTAATTGCCCATCACTTTGACGGCGAATAATATTCTGTGGTTTGATATCTCGGTGAATTACGCCGCGATCGTGAATAAATTTAAGAACAGGCAATAAATCTAACAAAAGTTGTCTAATTTTGTTTTCGCTAAATGTTCCCTGTTGTTGCAATTCTTTAAGTAAATTTTCCCCATCAATAAACTGCTGCACTAAATATAAATAATTATCTTGCTCAAAATAAGCCAAAAGCGTGGGAATTTGGTTATGTTCTCCCAATTGTTGCAGCCGCTTGGCTTCTTCTTTAAATAGTTCAACTGCTTTACGCAATGCCGAAGCTTCCTGGATTTTCGGTGCTAATTGTTTGACAACGCACTGTTCATTCAGCTTATCTACATCTTCCGCTAGATAGGTTCTGCCAAATCCACCTTCATCAGATAGTAATTTGATGACTCGATAATGACCTCTTAAAAGGGAAATTAATGGAGTATCACAATACTGGCAATATTTACTACCATCTACATTTAGGGGATCTTGGCAATCGGGATTCAGGCAGCAGAGCATACTGGGAATCCATTTGCACTTTGGGTATATGTTAATTTATGACGTATAATTTTGCTATCTGCTCTCAGGCGGACATCAAATTGCCATATGTATGAGATTCTTATGAAGCGATCGCTCCTAATAATTGCATCAAATAAACCACTTTTATAATGGGAGTTACCCCTCATCACCTTTGCCATTCAGTATTACTTGGTATATATTATATAATATAAGTATATATTTATTCTAGTGTTTAAGTCAGTTATTGACTAACTTGATAACTCACGAAATTTCTTCAAAGCAAATAAATATAAGTATTCTTAGTAATTTAAAATTTTAATTTGCTATGGGAACGAAATAAAGTTATCTCGTTCTAATTAAGAAGCATAAAGTAGATGAAAGTAACACGGCAATAATAAAATATTGTCGGGTATAGCCTACCTTTAAACTCAATGTTTTCATCAACAATGAGAAACGCAATTATGGCAGTAAAAAGTAAAAAAAACTATCGAGACAGATTAGACTTTATCTTGATTTGTTTCATGAGTAGTAGTTTTTTGATTGGGAGTTATGCTCTGCCTATAAGCGCTTTAGCAAGCCTCCAACGCTCTGGAAATTTCATCATAGCTAAACCACCAGATGAAAGACAACCAGAAGCAGTACAACAAGGAATCGAGCAAATTCCTACTACTCAACCGTCCGTATCTCCAAAGCCTAACCAACCTATTGATTCACCCATACCGCCTGCTACATCGCCACCTGGTACAACTAGCCCAACACCGACACCACCAGCAGGTACATCTACACCTAGACCCGTCAATACCCAACCAACACCGACACCACCAGCAGGTACGTCTACACCTAGACCCGTCAATACCCAACCAACACCGACACCACCAGCAGGTACATCTACACCTAGTAGACCCGTCAATACCCAACCAACGCCCACACCACCAGCAGGCACATCTACACCTAGACCCGTCAATACCCAACCAACACCGACACCACCAGCAGGTACATCTACACCTAGACCCGTCAATACCCAACCAACACCGACACCACCAGCAGGTACATCTACACCTAGACCCATCAATACTCAACCAACGCCCACACCACCAGCAGGTACATCTACACCTAGACCCGTCAATACCCAACCAACGCCCACACCACCAGCAGGTACATCTACACCTAGACCCGTCAATACCCAACCAACACCGACACCACCAGCAGGTACATCTACACCTAGACCCGTCAATATCCAACCAACACCGACACCACCAGCAGGTACATCTACACCTAGACCATCAACACCGATATATTCCAACCCCACACCAGAGCCTTCACAACCTCGTGTTCCATCAAGACCGGGTGGTCGCAAGCCAGCTACTAATCGAAGTATAGAAAGTTCGCCTGTTTCCCCATCCAGAGGACTTAATTACAAGCAAATTAACTTTGTAGATATCGCCTTTGGTGTTTTGGCTCCAGGTGACTTTAAGTCTCAAGGTAGATATTTCCATTTCTACCAGTTTCAGGGCAGAGCAAACCAACTGATCCAAATTAGACTAGGTGGCAGTACCGATAAACGCCGATCAAATAACTTAAGTTTAGATCCGTTCATGTTTGTGCTTGACCCCAACAATAACGTTCTCTTAAAAAGAGGCAGTGGGGGAGCAACCAGTGAAGTTAAAGATGCTTTCGTATTTGTCCGACTGCCTGCAAACGGTACTTACACGATCGCAGTCACTAGCCAAAATCCTGGCGATAAAGGTCGCTATAGTCTCGCACTCAGAAATGATCGAGCCAGTTACAGTCTAGATTCGGAAAGCGAACTGACGCCTCAAAGCCTAAAAAGACAAGATGGCAGCGTTTACGATATTTCCAAGTTTCAAGGCAAAAAAGACCAACTTGTTAGTATTCGTGTAGATAGTGTCTATGAAGAATTTTCTCCTTATTTAGTCTTGCTAGATTCTCAAGGCAAAATAGTCGCAGCGGATAATGCCAAAGATGGCAAGTACAGTGCTTTAATTGACCGAGCTAGGTTGCCTAAAGATGAAACTTACTACGTAGTGGTGATTTCTGGTAATTCACTCCAACGTGGTAAATATCGATTGACTGTTTTCTAAGGAGACTATCTCACGTTAAGGCTGACTCAAGGTTTTGATGCCCTGGCAGCGATTGTATGTAAACTGCACTCCAAAATTCAGTGCGAGCTCTCTAAGTCCCTGTTCGGTTTGTGATCTTAAAGCACCAGCACGGCTATACTTGTCCATCGATTTTTTAGTCATGGATTTACTCATTTATCCAGTATTTTTACTGAGATAAACGCCAAACTTTGATAGTTTTGTCCTTACTACCACTAGCGATTTGCTGTCCATCGGGACTGAAAACGACAGACCAAACTCTGTTGGCATGCCCTTTGAGGGTGCTGATTTCCTCTCCTGTAGACATATTCCATAGCTTGATAGTGTCGTCCCAACTAGCACTGGCTAGGGTTTTGCTATCTGGGCTGAAAGCGACAGACCAAACTTTATCGCTATGACCTGTTAGGGTACGAATTTCTTCTCCTGTAGATAATTTCCACAATTTAATAGTGTCGTCCCAACTGCCACTGGCAAGAGTTTCTCCATCTGGACTGAAGGCAACAGAATTAACAGCGGCATCATGCCCCTTCAATGAGCGGATTTCTTTTCCTGTTGTCAAATCCCACAGCTTGATGGTAGTGTCAAAATTACTGCCACTGGCAAGAGTTTTGCCGTCGGTACTGATGGCGACGGATGTGACTACATCACAATTAGCTTTTAGGGTGCGGATAACCTGTCCGGTAGCGACATTCCAGACTTTGATAGTCTGATCCCAACTACCACTAACTAAACTTTGACCATCTGGGCTGAAGGCGATCGCCTGAACTGAAACTGAATGTCCCCTCAGAGTACGGATTTCTAGTCCGGTAGCCAAATTCCACAGTTTGACAGTCTTGTCACTACTGCTACTGGCAAGAGTTTTGCCATCGGGGCTGAAAGCAACGGAATTCACCCAGTCGGAATGCCCTTTCAGGGTGCGGAGTTCCTCTCCTGTTGCCAAATTCCAGAGTTTGATAGTCTTGTCAGTACTAACACTAGCAAGAGTTAAACCATCAGGGCTAATAGCGACAGCCCAAACTGAATCGGAATGTCCTTTCAAAGTCAACTTGGGCGAAAAAGTTTCCGCAAGTGTCTTTAAAGGCTGACTCGGACCAGAGTCAGCACGAGATGCAGCTAAGGGAAATTCCCAATAAAAAATGGAACCAAATCCCAAAAGGGCGATCGCTGCACCAGTGAAAAGTTTAATTTTGAAGTAAGTCATGGTTTACAGACCTTACAGATTCCGCAGTAAAACAACCCGAATGCTGCATTCTTAGATAAAAGCAAGCATTTGAGATGTTGTGGAAATATCTTTATCTACTCATTAAAGCGATAGCATTCCAAATTTTCTGCCACATTTTGTTATCTTTTTTGTAGTAATTGCCAAAAATTAGGCATTGACATAGGGCATGGGGCATTGGGCACGCTCGCATTGGTAATAATTCTTTTCCCAGTCCCTAATCCCCAGTTCCTAGTCCCTAGTCTCTAGTCCCCAGTCCCCAGTCCCCAGTCCCCTAGTTAGAGACTCGCCAAATCTTAATAGTATTGTCCTCACTACCGCTGACGAGGGTTTTGCCATCGGGACTGAGGGCAAGGGATGTCACAGTTTCGGAATGCCCCAAAAGGGTGCGGATTTGCTTTCCAGTATCAAGATTCCACAATTTGATCGTTTGGTCGCGACTGCCACTAGCAAGAGTTTTGCCATCGGCACTAAAAGCTACAGATGTGACTGTTTTGGAATGCCCGAAGAGTGTACGAAGTTGCTTTCCAGTATCAAGATTCCACAATTTGATCGTTTGGTCGCGACTGCCACTAGCAAGTGTTTTGCCATCAGGACTGATCGCGACGGATGTCACGGTTTGGGAATGCCCCATGAGGGTGCGAATTTCCTCTCCGGTTCCCAGATGCCACAGTTTGATTGTGTTATCAAAACTACCACTAGCAAGAATTTTACCATTGGGGCTGATGGCGACAGACCTAACCCAGAATGAATGCCCAACAAGAGTACGAATTTTTCTGCCGGTATCGAGATTCCACACTTTGATAGTATTGTCATCACTACCATCAACAAGAGTCTTGCCGTCGGGGGTGATGACAAGGGCATGAACTGAGTCAGAATGCCCAACAAGAGTGCGAATTTGTCGTCCTGTATCGAGATTCCATACTTTGACTGTTTTGTCCTCACTACCACTAACCAGTGTTTGTCCGTCTGGGCTGATAGTGAGGGCATTAACCCTGTTGGAATGTCCAATCAGTGTATAAATTTCCTCTCCGGTTGCCAGATTCCATACTTTGATGGCGCGATCGCTATTACTGGCAATAGTGTTACCATCTGGGCTGATAGCGACAGACAAAACCGAGTTATGAAAACCATTGAGTGTTTCGGCTAAAGAAAAGTTCCCAAAGCTAATTGTTGAAGGATGTTTTAAAATCCCTTCTCTACTATCAGGATTAATGTTCGGTTGATTCAAACTAGAGGATAAGCTGGTTTCTAAGCGGCGAGATTGCTTATACCAAACGTCTCCTAGCCCCAACAACAGAATCACACCACCTGTCAAAAATAAATTTCTGAGTAATGCATACTGTTTTAGTAAAGATGGTGCTTGAGTTGGTGGCGGTTTTAGAGGTATAGCCGAGTATCGATTTGCTGTTGGTACTTGCAGGAACTGTTTTTGAGTTAAATCTATGAGAACTTCATCGGTTGATTGGTAGCGCTGCTGGATCTCTTTTTTTAAGAGCTTGTCGAGAATCCAATCCAATTCGCTACTAATCGGACTTTTTAAATATTGCCGCCAATCTACAACCCAGCCATACCCATATTCCATCCACAACTGAAAAGGAGAAATTCCCGTTAGCAGATGAAAGCAGGTAGCACCCAAACTAAACAAATCACTAGATGGATAAGCCTTTCCATCCCTAATTTGTTCAATAGGAGAATAGCCATGTGAACCAATTGAAGTGCCAATTTTATTTTGTACTCTAGCAGTTAACTGTTTTGAAGACCCAAAATCTATCAAATTTAATCGCCCATCACTGTTACATCGGATAATATTTTCCGGCTTTATATCTCGGTGAATGACTCCGCGATCGTGGATAAACTTTAAGGTCCGTAGTAAGTCTATCAAAATTTCTTTAATTTCCTGATAGCTATAACCCTTGCGTAACTGCAACTCTTTTAATAAATTGTGTCCATCGATAAACTGCTGCACCAAATATAGACAGCCGTCTTGCTCAAAATAAGCTAAGAGAGTTGGAATTTGTGGATGTTCTCCCAGTTCTTGCAGTCGTTTCGCTTCTGCTTGAAACAACTCCATTGCTTTTTTTTGCGCCCAACTGCCTTGGAATTTTGGCGCTAATTGCTTGATAACGCAGTGTTCGTTAAGTTTATCGATATCTTCTGATAGATAGGTTCTGCCGAATCCACCCTCATCTGAGAGTACTCGAATTACACGGAAACGATTTCGCAACAGTGGCACGAGAGGAGTGCTGCATGTTTGACAAAACTTCTTTCCTTCAAGATTTAGGGGATTTGGGCAATCAGGATTTATGCAGCAGATCATGATCTGATGGGCGCGACTGCGTGACAAATGATGTTAAGTTTGCCCCAAATTTCCCTTAATAAAATTGGCTCTCGTGTACTTTTGGTAGACAACCCAGGTTCTGGGGAGGAGCCACTCCGCTCTTAGGGGTTCCAAGAGTTGTAACAAGTGGCGTTGGGGAATTACTTATTAAGTAAACGTTTGCAACTAATAGTCAGTTTTCCTAAACTCCGGAAAACTAAGAGAGCCGTATGGTTTATTATTCTCCCGATTATACAATAATCTGAACAAAAAAAATTTTCTCATTCTAAGTTTTCAAAACTTAGTTTATACAGTGGCAATCCACAATTGTTTTAGTATTAATTAAAACTTTTTTATAATTTTCTATTACTGGTACTGAATTGATAAAAAATGTTTGTTTGTTGGTAGGTGAATAGCGTAGTTGTGTAAGTTTTGCCACTTCTACAAGTAGCTGATCAGTGTCAAAAGGCTTAAGAAGAAGTTGCTGAAACCCAGCATCTAAGGCTTTAGTGCGTATAAGCGGATATGCATAACCCGTAAGAGCAAGGGCAGGAAGAAACCCTCCATTTAAGGCTTCTTTGAGTCTGATAGAGCGAATAAGCGAATAACCATCCTTACCTTCCATACAGATGTCGCTGATTAGAACATCTGGCTTCCATTCTTCTATCGCTTCAATGGCTTCATCAACTGATCTGCACGTCTTTACCTGCGCTTCGTAATCTTCAAAAATAACTGTAAGCAGATACAGGCAATCGATATTGTCATCCACTACAAGTATTCGCAAGTTACCAAGAGATGAAAAGTCAACTTGTGGTGTTGTTAAGAGTGTGCTTTTTTGAGTATGTGAATCACAAAACTTATTTGACACATTAATTACCGCCTTGAGTTGGTGGAAGCGATTAGGAAGTCCAAATAGGAAGATAGTTAACGCTATCTGCCTATAGAGATATTTATGAGAGAGAAGTTAAGTTTTTCTAAACTAGACTTATTTTCGTGGCAACATAGTCTGAAAACTTTTAATTTAATATTTATCTAATGATTGTGTAATAAAGTTTTACTTATACTTTATTCAGCTACCCTCATACGGTGGCGATCGCATTCATGATACGAAGTTGCATTGTCATTGGTACTACTCAGTCCGAAGCGACGTTCGCGTAGCGTCTCCGACAGGAGAAGGAAGCAATAGAAATGGACTTTGAGCTACGACGATAGAACCCAACTTGGCATGAGTTAGGGGCAGCATTGGTTTTACTTTTCTTTACATATAGCAGTTTTCAAGCGTGAGAAATGAGAAGCCCAATTTTTACAAGAAATCGGGCTTAACCCTCTTTTGTCACTCTTGGAAAACAATAATCGAAGCTAAATTCTGAGACTTTGATTTCATCAAGGTTTGAGGCTTTATTTTCGCTCCAGAAACTAAAATTTATAGACAAAAAGAGGAAACTACAGCCCGGTAACCGTTTGGGCGATTGGATTCTCCCAAAGTGACAAAAGAGGGTTAAGAGCGATGCAACGAATAAGAACAAAAGTTTATATATGAGAATATTAAGTTTCATATCCCAAAGTTATTAAATAAATTGGGGATATTGTTTTTCAGGAATGATTTAGGATTCGTATAAGACTTTTTAAACTTACTTTAAAATAACAATTTTAAAACATATTAAGTAAAGACTAATTTTAATTTCAGATTTGAGGAAAGGAACGTTTAAATTTACTATGATTTGTGGCATTAAGTTTTGCTCTCCATTCGCGAATAGCGCTGGCAGTCCGTGCTACAGGTGGTAAGTAATCAGAGGAAACTTCTGCGTTTGCACTACTATTACCTCCAAGGCGTTGGGTAGTTAAACAATTAGTCAAACTTGGCAAATAGGTTTCCAAATCTAAAGCCCGCATGACATCATTAGTTGTCTGAAAACGATCTGATAATGACACCTTCACCATTTTGCTTAAAACTTGAGCAAAGTGGTCACTGATGTCTACATGTTTTTGCCAACAGATATCACCGGTATTCAAATCATGCTCAAATTCAAAAGGTGCTTTGCCAGTCAATAGATAAAGACAAGTTACTCCGACTGCGTAAACATCACTAGCATAAACTGGACGCAGGGAAAACTGTTCTGGTGGGGCAAATCCCATAGTCCCGACAAAATTTGTCGAGACGCTTTTATGTTCTTCGGTGTCACTAGTTTCTACTAATTTCTCTTTAACTGCGCCGAAATCAATTAAAACCACCCGTCCATCATCTTCACAGCGCAGTAAGTTCTGAGGCTTAATATCTCGATGAATTACATGATGTTTATGAATGTATTGCAATACTGGCAGTAATTCGTGCAAAAAGTGTTTGACTGCGGCTTCGCTTTTGGGACCTGTGCGTTTGATTTCCCGTGCTAGAGTAGAGCCGCGCACGTATTCTTGAACTAAATAAAACTCCCCATTTGCTTCAAAGTAATCTAAAAGCATGGGAATCTGAGAATGACTACCAAGCTGACCTAAAGTTTTTGCTTCTTTTTCAAAGCGATCGCACGCTCGTTGCCAGCTTTTCGGATTACTCACCTTGGGAGAAAGCTGTTTGATCACACACAGGGGATTCCCAGGTAACATCATGTTTTTAGCAAGAAACGTGATACCAAAACCGCCTCTGCCCAGTATTTTCAATATTGCATAGCGATCACGGAATAACTGCGCTTGACCGCACAATTGACCAAGCTGAGTCTGTTTTAAAATATCCACATGAAAATTTGATGTTTTTGGAGGAAAGCGATTCATCAGGCTAGAAGGCTGGTTGAGGTGAAAAGCTGCAAATAAATGTCTTTAATTTAACGATAAAGATTCTTTTATGCTAGTCAATTACCGTTTCTTTGCAAAATCCTGACCTTTCACACCATTCAAACCAAAATTCTACGAGGTTTCCTTAATTTTCCGGATGAATTGGGCAATCGAATAAGGATAAAGGTAAAAGGTAAAAGTAAAAAAGAAAAAATATTTTTCCCTTTCCCTTTTCCCTTTTGCCTTCTTTTTTAAGGTACTTCAATCGGAATCAAAGCATTTTCCGGCAGATAGTTGCTGAAACGCCCTTCATCTGAAAGCACCAAAATTAAGCGCACAGGATAATCTGGTGGAACTTGCAAATCTGCCCACGGCACCGCTACTTCTAAACAAGTGTTTAAAGCTACTTGAGCGCGGCTACTACGGGGATGCCATTGATAATTTTCGCCAGCTTCGCGAAACTGAATCGATTGCGTCAGCAAATTAATTCCCAGATGATGATGGAAGTGGTAATTAACTGGTTCTGCATCCGGCACATCCGCCAAAGGAATCGGGCTGTTGTGCATTGTTTTATCAGGATAATACCAAAGCAAATTCAACTCTGCTGGCAAATCTCGCCCTGGTGCAACACCACTTTTTAAGTCCACCCGTAAATAAAAATTCAGGTGATCCACTCCATACCAAAGTCGCTGGATGACGCTGCTGTTATGCATTGTTCCCCGCGCTCCGCCGATTTCAATGCGTCCGGCTTTGTCCCAGTCTTGTTCATCACCTTTGCCGTCAATTACTGGATGAATAAAGCTTTGTGGGCGATGATCTGTCTTTGCCGTATGGTTTTCTACTTCTTTTTTCAAATACGAGGGTATAGGTTCATTTAACGCTTTGTAAATGCCATACAGGTGTTCGCGAAACAACTGGTCAAAGATGGCATCTTGGTTTGAGGAATGTCCCTCACCAAACCACCAAAACCAATCGGAACCTTCGGCTGCGTATAAAGCTTCCCAGGCTTCGGGGTTGTTTTCTTCAGTCGCTTCAGGATGATTGGCAAGGGTAAGTCTGGCATGTGTGAGGTAGTCCCAAGCCCGATTTTTGACGGGATCGCCGATCCAGGTGGTGAAGCTGCCATCTACCCAAGAACCGCTATGTAGTTGATTTCCGGGAATGGTTGCTGTGGGGGGGAACTGTTCGAGAAATTCGGAGACAGTAACGAGTTTAAGATTTGGTTCGTTACTTAAAGTTTGATATAAGGCTTCTAAAAAGGGTTTGCCATCTTGGGGATAAAATTCCCAGCAATTTTCGCCGTCTAAGGCGATGGTAACTAACCAAGGTTGTTCGGTTGGGCTGTCTTTTTGCATTTTAGCGATCGCCTGTAAGTGTCCCACTAAGTCAGCGGCTGCTTGTTTCGGCGGCATTGACCCATACGTAAAGCCGATCAAGTCTGATAACCTGTGGTCGCGGAAGACGATCGCCAAATCACCTGCCTCCGTTTGCAAGCGATACGGGCGATAAAGTAACTCTGGTTGCAACACGTTCCCCGCCCCATCACGGTGGAAGAAGTATTTTTTTGTCCACCCTAAAACGGCTTCATCTGAGCAAATCCACTTAAATCCTTGCTTAATAATATCTGGTAGAATCTGCGGACTGACTGACTGTTCTGAGGGCCACAAACCACGCGGTTCCTGCCCAAAGCGGTCTTGATATAAATCCCAGGATTTCCGTAAGTGCCGAGGAATATCTTCTGCCCATTGAAAGCGGGTTTCGGGCAATGTCATATTTGGCACTGCAACCCGTCCGGAGTTGGTATCGGCAAGCAAGGGCAAAATCGGGTGGGTGTAGGGTGTGGTAGTTACTTCCAACTGCCCAGCATCTTGCATTTTGCGGTGTTGCGGTATTATCTTGCTGAGGATTTGGCGCTGTTTAGAGTAAATGCGTTGGCGATCGCTTAAACTAAAATCCTTACCCTGCTTTAACCAAGCGGCAATTTCCGGATCATCCCAAAACAGCGGATCGATCCACGCTAAGTTGTGCCATGCCAGCAAATCCCCATAATCTGGCAATTGCCAATTCGCTAAACACCAATCTTGCCCTTGCTCTTGCCTTTGCTCATACAACTGAGCATAGCGAGGATGGGGATCAATCAAAGTGTGGTGATTGGCATCAAAAAAATGTTCGATAATAAATTCCCGCTGTTGCTGAGTCAGTTGTTCGGCGGGTGTCAAACTTGCTTCTAAATAAGGATCAAAGGCAGTGCCAGCAATGTAATCTTCTAATTGCAATATCAGCGATGGAACTAAATTCACCGTTTGGTGTAACTTAGGATACTTTTCTAAAAGTAGCACCAGATCGAGATAATCCTTAGTGCCATGCAAACGCACCCAAGGCAGACGGTAATGCTGACTAGTTTTCACAGAAATGCCGCTGTCGGGAGATTTGTACAGCGGCTGATGTTGATGCCAGATAAAGGCGACGTAAAGGGGTTGAGACATAGGTTATGGTTAAGACTTAAAAGCTAAGAGTTAGGAGTTAATTGAAAACTCTTAACTCCCGTAGAGACGCGATGAATTGCGTCTCTACAACTCCTAACTCCTAACTTTTACATTACTTGTTCCACTTCCGCAATTTCTGGAATCATTTCGCGCAGACGACGTTCAATACCCATTCTCAGTGTCATTGTGGAGCTTGGGCAAGAACCACAAGCACCTTGCAGCCGCAGCTTGACAACAGGACCATCGAGTTCTACAAGTTCCACGTTGCCGCCATCAGATATTAGGTAAGGGCGTAATTCATCCAAAACTGTTTCTACGTTATCAGTTGTCAGTTCCATAAGTTTAGACCTCGTAAATGAATGATCGAATTGGATAATAGGTAATGGGCATTAAAGAGAGGGAAAGCTGCTCATGGTTTCCCGGTGAGTCAGTTGGCGGATGCCTTAACCGTCCCGCAAAAGTGACTCTCCCGTTGGGCAGACGAATGCAAGTGGCGGATTTCCGCGCTTTGGAGCATAGCCGCGTGGAAAGGGAAAAACTTTTATTCGTTTACCCTTTACTTTTTAACCTTTTGCCCTCATTAAAGTCCCTAGTCGCCAGGATTTTATTTTCTCGCTTTATTAAATTGATCGTAGATCCAATTGCAGCTGAATTGCTTTTTGTCCTTTGTCGGTTATCCTGTGTTAGAAACTATTGACAAATAGCTATATGTGTGCTGTAAACGACAGCAGAATATTGGAATACTAAACTCTGTTGTGGGATGCTGTATCGAAAGTTTCATGGGTATCAATTACTCTTGTAAAACCATAACTGGTTGTTGATACAGGGGTACTGTGAATGTGACTGTTGAACCAAGCCCTTCGCCTAAGCTGTAAAAATTGACTTCACCACCCATTGCTTCTACTAGCTTCTGAGATATTGCCAATCCTAAACCTGTACCACCATACTGGCGAGTGCGGGAACCATCTACTTGCGAGAATAATTGAAATAACTTGTCTTGTTTATCTAAAGAAACCCCAATACCCGTGTCTGCTACACGCACTCTCACCATACCGGGAAATTGCTGGTCTTGAAATACTACTTTTTTGCGAACTACGTCAGCGCTGAGAGTTATGCCACCTTCATGAGTAAATTTAATGGCGTTGCCAACCAAGTTGATAATTACTTGCTTAAGACGCAGATAGTCACCGTAGACAATAATTTCATCGGAGGTCTCTGGCGTTTGCATCTCGAAGCTGAGGCTTTTCTGTTCGGCTTGCATATGCATAGAATTTCCGACATCACTCAATAACTCATCCAGATTTACTGAACGAAGTTCGAGATCCATTTTACCGGCTTCGATTTTGGCAAAGTCTAAGATGTCTTGAATGATATCGAGTAGGTGTAGGGATAATTTATGCGCTTCTAACAAAAATTGGTTTTGTTCTTCGACATCATCCGCCATACCGTCTAAAATCAGACGTTGAAAGCCGATCATCCCATTTAAAGGAGTGCGAATTTCGTGAGATACATTGGTGAGAAATTCGGTTTTGAGACGCGAGGCTTCTTCGGCTTTTTGACGTGCTGCTTCTAATTCTTTATATAATGTGGCGTGAGCGATCGCTGTTCCTAATTGATCTGCTACTTCTTTTGCCAAGTCTAATTCTACTTTTGTCAATTTATAGCACTCGTCCCGCAAACTGATAGCAATTAAAGCATTCGGTTGGTCTTGATGACAAGTTGCAACTACTAAAATTTTCTCTTGCCCAAACAGTAGATGCTTAGGCTTATTTTCCACAATTGGTTCTAGGGTTGCTAATGCTTGAGCAAAAGCAGGTTCAGTTGCTAAGTCTATTTCTAACCCTAGCATTGAGTCAAAATCTGGCTTGTGATACTCTGCTATTATTGATACTTTTGTGCTCTGTTTGTGGTAGGGACAGATAATACATCGCTCTAACCGCAATGCTTTTCCTAAACTGTCAACTGTTTGTTGCCAAATAGTATCTAAATCTAATGTTCGTCGGATATTTCTGGTAATTTGACTTACCAGCTTTTGGTATTGATGTGAATTTAAAGCTAACTCTAACTCTGTTGGTGGTGGTGGTGGCAGATGTAGTGCTTTTTTGTTGCTTTTTGTTTGTAGCAATCGTCCCATTACTAAAACTGTTGTCGTCGCTGTGCCTAAGGTCGGCATAATTGGGCTAATTACCAACTCCAACTCAAATAATTCCTGACGATAACTAAACCAGCACTGACACCTTTCGGGTACCAAATTTTTCACAATTCGCCCTAAACGTTGCAAATAGGCAACCTTTTCTACCGGGGCGAAAATTTCATCCCGATTTAGATCACCTATTATTTGCTCAGAATTTATCCCCAAGCGATCGCCTGCACTCCAATAGAATGTCAGGTAATTTCCTGTGGCATCTTGCGTGTATATCAACTCAGATCCTAGACCTGGTACTGAGTTATCACTTTTACTGGTAATAGATTTCAGATTCTTCGACAATAAATTCGGCAGTTGGGAGTTGGCAGTAATACTCATGACTTGAGTGAAATAGACAAACGAGACTCCGCAAGAGTTTAGCAAAAGCTGTTTAAAGTTTGGCATAAATTATTACAGCTTTGGCATACTCGCAATGTTTTTTTCGCCGATCTGTTAGCTAGGACAAAAAAATTTACATTTTTTAATCCTATTTTTATAACTTATCTTTATAAGTCAATCATTCCATTCGCCGCGTGGTGGAACTGGTGTACGGTAAGGAGTACGCGTCAGTTCATCATCTCTGGGAACTTCACCGCGCAACCACTGACGAATTGCCACCTCAATCACTTTACTGGGGTCGTTGGTCAAATGCTGAATTTGCTCTACTAGCTCAGAGTCCAGGTGGATAGCGATTTCTACTTTGTCGGCTTGTCTATTTTCCGCATCGGTAGCTTTGTGTTTCATATTCATAGCTTTATATACTCGAAATTCATCTTGTCAAAGGCTTTGTGAAGAAGAGTGATACACACAAGTTGTTGATTTGACAAATCTCCCTTCTTGTAGTTCCATTTTCTCCACATACTGCCAAAGTAGCAGTTTGGTGAGATGAACTCACATTTTTCAGAGAATCCTGACAAAACAATAGCTCTATAAATTTTCTCAGTCAATCAGCAATTTCCGGGCAATCACTAGTAGCGATCGCTTCGGAATGTGTACTTTTTGCAGTTCTTCATGTTTATTGTACGCCTCTGGTTGTTCAATACCAGATGCTATAGATATAGACCTTCATATTTCGGTAAGCAGTTAGGAGTTAGGAGTCAGGAGTCAGGAGTCAGGAGTCAGGAGTTTGTCTCCCTGCTCCCCCTGCTCAAGAAAGCTCCCCCTGCTCAAGAAAGCTTCCCCTGCTTCCCCTGCTCCCCACTCCCCCCCTCCAAGAGCGTAAGCGCTATAGATTGCATTACAATACATGAAGTAAATAGCTTTCTCAACCTCGGTTGCCGCTTAATTAAAGAAGTATATGACTGACGTTCCCGCAGCTCGCATTCGCAATTTTTGTATTATTGCTCATATCGACCACGGGAAATCTACCCTCGCAGACCGCTTACTGCAAACTACTGGTACGGTGGAACAGCGGCAGATGAAGGAACAGTTTCTCGACAACATGGATTTGGAACGGGAGCGCGGCATTACAATTAAGCTGCAAGCTGCCCGCATGAATTATAAGGCAAAGGATGGTCAGGAGTATGTACTGAATTTAATTGATACTCCTGGGCATGTAGATTTTTCGTATGAGGTATCGCGCAGTTTAGTTGCTTGTGAAGGCGCACTTTTGGTAGTTGACGCTTCCCAAGGTGTAGAAGCGCAAACTCTGGCGAATGTATATTTGGCGCTAGAGCATAATCTAGAAATTATCCCCGTTTTGAATAAAATAGACTTGCCTGGAGCAGAACCAGAGCGGGTAGTTAGCGAAATTGAGGAAATTATTGGTTTAGATTGTAGTGATGCGATTCTGGCTTCTGCTAAAGAAGGAATTGGCATCGATGAAATTTTAGAGTCAATTGTCGAGCGTGTACCACCCCCACAGAATACGATAGATCAACCTTTAAGGGCGTTGATTTTTGATAGCTACTACGACAGCTACCGAGGAGTGATTGTCTATTTTCGGGTGATGGATGGCACAGTCAAAAAAGGCGATCGCATTTATTTGATGGTGTCGGGTAAAGAATACGAAATTGATGAGTTAGGTGTACTTTCTCCTACTCAAAAGCAAGTTGATGAACTCCACGCTGGAGAAGTAGGGTATTTAGCAGCATCAATTAGAGCTGTCGCGGATGCACGGGTAGGTGATACAATTACCCTCAGTGCGAAGAAAGCTACGGAACCTTTGCCCGGTTACGCCGAAGCTAACCCGATGGTCTTTTGTGGGATGTTCCCCATCGATGCTGACCAATTTGAAGACTTGCGGGAAGCTTTAGAAAAGCTGCGACTCAACGATGCAGCGCTACACTACGAACCAGAAACCTCTAGCGCAATGGGATTTGGCTTTCGTTGTGGATTCTTGGGGTTGCTGCACATGGAAATTGTCCAGGAACGCTTAGAGCGCGAGTATAATTTAGATTTAATTATTACAGCGCCGTCAGTAGTTTACCGAGTGACTACAAATAAGGGTGAAGTACTCGACATAGATAACCCCAGCCGTTTACCTGCACCCAATGACCGAGAAAAGATTGAAGAACCTTACGTTCAGGTAGAAATGATTACGCCGGAAACGTATGTAGGTAGTTTGATGGAGTTATCGCAAAATCGGCGCGGTGTCTTTAAAGATATGAAGTATCTCACCAAAGGACGCACGACACTGACTTACGAGCTACCTTTGGCGGAAGTTGTCACCGACTTCTTTGACCAGATGAAATCGCGATCGCGCGGTTACGCAAGTATGGAATATCATATCATCGGTTATCGCGAAAATCCCTTGGTGAAGCTGGATATTATGATTAACGGCGATCCGGTGGATTCTTTGGCGATGATTGTTCACCGAGATAAAGCTTACGATATTGGGCGAGGGATGGCTGAGAAACTTAAAGAATTGATTCCCCGGCATCAATTCAAAGTGCCAATTCAAGCAAGTATTGGTAGTAAGGTTATCGCCAGCGAACATATTCCCGCATTGCGGAAAGATGTGTTAGCTAAGTGTTACGGTGGTGACATCAGCCGAAAGAAGAAACTCTTGCAGAAGCAAGCAAAGGGTAAAAAGCGGATGAAGTCTTTGGGTACGGTGGATGTACCACAGGAAGCTTTTATGGCGGTGCTTCGCTTGGATCAAAATTAATATAGGTAGGGCATATGCCCTACTTATTTGTTAGTTTGGGTGAGCTGCTCTGTTAAAATGGCGATCGCTTTCACATATTGAGCATCTTGCAGCGTAGCCGTATTTTTTGCTTTGCCTGTAGAAAGCGAATTTGCAGGAACCTCGACTACATAATCAGGCTTGATACCTTCACGGTCAATGTTACGACCGGCTGGGGTTAAAAGGCTACCAATACTAACTAGCAGGATCGATTTATCAGACAATTGCTCAGCTGAATGCACTCTTCCTCGACGAGAAGTAGGCGTTCCCACTAAAACTGCACGCTTATTATCTTGAAGTGCGCCGGCTAAAAACTCGCTAGCACTGGCAGTACCGCCATTAACTAGTATTACTATCGGTTTATTGGTAAGCTTTGAATTATTTGCTTTGAATTCTTCTAAATTGCCTGTGCGATCGCCCAGAGAACCTACTCGTTCTTTATCTAAGAAAATACTGGCAATTTCCGTGCTAGCTTGAAGCCCACCACCGGGATTGTTACGAGCCGTGATGCGTAAAGCCCCCGTGTTTTTAACCGGGGGATATAAGCTTCAAGACCGAATTTATTCGGTCGCAAGCCGTCTAATCAATTCCCTAAGAACGTCATTTAAACTACGCTCTTTCTTGTGGCAATAGCCTACAAGTAGCTCATATTCTTCATCTGAGCATCGGACAGTTAGTTTTTTCATGCCGTCAATATGACATCACCTGTGGTAGCATAGTAACATGAAAAGCCTGAAGTTCAAGTTATATCAACATAAGCGGAATAGACACCTCAAGCGAATGATTAACGCTTGTGGGGTGATTTATAACCATTGCATTGCTCTACACAAACGGTACTACCGGATGTGGGGCAAGCACTTAGGTTGTGCAAAACTTCAGTCTCACATTGCCAAGTTGAGAAAAGGTAATCCGTTTTGGCAATCAGTAGGCTCTCAAGCTGTACAAAATATTTGTCAACGCATTGATAAAGCCTACCAACTGTTTTTTAAACACAATAAAAAAGGAGTTAGACCACCAGGATTTAAGAAAGTCAAGAAATACAAATCATTCACGCTCAAGCAAGCTGGCTATAAGTTTTTAGGCGGGAATCGAGTCAAGATTGGTAATCAAACTTATCAGTTTTGGAAGTCTAGAGAGATAGAGGGAACAGTCAAAACTTTAACCATCAAACGCACACCATTGGGTGAGTTGTTTATGGTTATCGTGGTTGGCAACGTTGTTGAGTCAGAAGACAATTCTACGACTAGTAATATAGCGGGATTTGACTTTGGGCTGAAAACATTTCTTACTTGCTCAGATGGCTCTAAAATTGAGTCCCCCCAGTTTTTCAAGCAATCACTAAATGCTGTAAAGATTGCCAGCACAGATCACTCCAAGAAATTAAAAGGTTCATCCAATCGGGAACGAGCGAGAAAAAATTTAGTACGCAAGCATGAGGATATTTCCAATAAAAGACGCGATTGGTTTTGGAAGTTAGCCCATGATTTGACTAACAGGTTTGATGTAGTATGTTTTGAAACTCTAAACCTCAAGGCAATGCAACGCCTTTGGGGACGCAAAATATCAGACTTGGCTTTTGGTGAGTTTCTGCAAATCCTAGAATGGGTCGCTATTAGAAAGAACAAACTGATTGTATTTGTGGATAGGTGGTATCCCAGCAGTAAAACTTGTTGTAATTGCGGACACATTCTAGGGAGCTTGGATTTATCAGCTAGAGAGTGGCGCTGCCCGTCGTGTCAGTCCGTGAATGGTCGTGATCACAACGCAGCTAAGAACATTCAAATGGTTGGGGCATCAACCATCGGGTTAGGCGATGTTAGACGGGCTATGCCTGCAATTGCTGTTTGAGCCTAGAATCCCCCGTTTAAAAAACGGGGGAGTATGTCAAGTAAATCAAGTATAAACCCATCGACATTTTTGCTCAATAACTCTTTAACAGCATCAAGCGTTTTCTGGGGTGCATCAGGTGTAAACTGATTTAAAGCAATATAACCAATAATTTTTCCCTTTTCCTGCTTGACCAAAGTTTGTACTGCTTGCACAGAAATAGCTTCACGCTTCAAGGGTACGTCAAAAGTTTTACCATCTCGGCGTACTGTTAAAATTAACTGAGTACCCGCTTCACCTCGAAGGGTTGAGTCGATGGGGAGTATTATCTCCCGCACCTCTCATTTAGAACCGTGCGTGCGATTTTAACCGCACACGGCTCCCGATAATCTCAGCTTTCGCTTTTGCTCATGTGGTGGTATTGGTGGC
>JAESGY010000321.1_pt1 | contig 27027 bp, 20 predicted proteins | sample 9269841 | NCBI WGS metagenome assembly JAESGY01 (sample SAMN17022865, study PRJNA683097) | algae metagenome | isolation source: Spirirestis rafaelensis WJT71-NPBG6 and co-occurring heterotrophs from... | place: USA: Pinto Wells, Joshua Tree National Park, Colorado Desert, CA | collected 2006-08-15
AAACTGGTATGAACTCCAAAGAAATTTATCTCTTCAGGTAGCTCGTGACTTCATTCTGGAACATCTTAAACAAAAGGTTGGCTTGAATGCACATAGTCAACTTCCTGTCAATGCGTAAGTCCTGTAATTATTAGCCTCTATTTATCCACCCGAACCATAACGCCCAACAATCGGCGCAGAGGCAAATTCTGACAAACCAACAGCTGTTAACAAATCATTCCAATCCTGTGCAACCACGCGCGAGCCTGAATTAATGCGGCGCATATCAGCTAAATTAGTTAGCGCATCTTGCCAAATTTGATTAACAGCATAAGCAAAGTACTCCCCTGATTTTGCCGCCTTTAACTGACTTTCAAGCTGGCTCGTTAGCGCCACTCGTTGCACCCATGATTTAACATAAAAATACTCAGATGTGTTTTGCGGATCGCCACAATAAACTTTAAAATACCATTGATACTTGTTGTCTGTTTTCAAAGCATATTGCGGACTTGGTGGCAAGCTGATACCAATCACACCTGACTTTTCAGGCAGCGTCAAAGGCATACGGTAAACATCGTTACCTTTTTCATCCTGAAACACAAACTCTCCAGAGCGAACATTGCTGGGTAACTGTGGCACATAAACCCAAAACGTTGGAAACTCAGACACCGTAAATGCCGAGAAAGATATCGATTCATCCGAAGTTCCCTCACCTGGCACCAACGCAGTCATAGGCGTTTTCAGATCTGGGCATTGAGTTCCAGTACGTCTTGCCCCTCCTTGACGGCGACCAATGGGTGCGCCGTTACGTGGAAATTTCAATTGGTCAAGGCGGTTTTGCGTGTTAGGTACAGCCTTCTTGACAGGTTGAGTAACTTGTGCGTCTACCTGTGCTGGGTAACTCGCAAGCAGTATCAAAAGAATAATGCTTTGTAGTAAGCGCTGAAGCGCTTTAGCACTGACTACAAACGTGTCAATTTTTGGTTTATAAATTACTAGTTTCATCTGGTTTTGAGCTATATTTATTATTCAAGCGTTATAATTCAGTATCAAAATATCTAATTTTATTTCGGAAAGAGAAACGTAACGCTTGCTAAACCGAACTATCTCTGCGTAATATACACACAACAGCCGTAGCTGCCAATACCAATACCAACGCAGGCGGAACAAGTGGTATCCACCCCGCCTGTGTAAAAATGCCAAAGCAGATCGCAAATAGTGTTAACAGCGCTGTTACTATTGCTAGCCCAAGGTACAACGGCTTTGAGCAGCGCCATGCTATAATTCCTCCCACCAATGACCATCCCCAAACCCAAAGTGCTTCAACCCACCCAGACCACCACCAAAACAAAGGTCTGCGATCCAAAACGGCACTGAGAATATTGCTCACCGCATGTGCCTGCACAAACAGTCCTTGTATTTTCTTTTCTTTAAAGGGGGTTTTCCAATAATCAGCTTTAGCGCTTGGCGCGGTAACGCCAATTATAACGATACGATTCTTTAATGACTCCACTAACTGAGGCTTGATTTGGTCAGTCAAAACATCTTTGAGAGATACTGTCTCGGCAATTTTTTCGTTAGTATACAGAGAACGATAATTGAGCAGTACTTGATAACCCGATGCATCAATTCTTTGATAGCCGCTAGAGTGTTCTTTTAATGATTCAAACACAACGTTGCCAATCTGCAAATATCCCTGAGAATTAATAAGAGCCTTAATACCTTTCTCTTCCAAATAATGACCTGCAAGCTGAAGACTGAAAGCTTTTTCTGCGGCACATGGCGATTCCAAGGGAGGGATTAATTGCAACAATTGACGACGGGGAATTTCATCGTTGTCTGCCACAAAATCACTAAAACTCTGGCGTGATTGTGGCACTTCATCGGGGGGGTGAATGCCATCAGCTTCACCATCTAAATCAGCAGAAACTTTGCAGACTGCAAAAATGCGGTCATCTTGCTTTAGGCTAGTGACTAAATTTGGATAATCGGGGTCTACAGGAAAATCACGATAAATATCTATACCAATAGTTGTTGGTTGATACTGCTTCAATTTTTGCAATAGTTGAGCGAGTGCTTGATCCGAAAGCGATCCTTTCGATTTCATCCCCATTTGGTTCTGATAATGAATATCAGCCTCTCCAACAGTAACTATTAACAAGCGCGAATCTGATCTTTGGTTATGCGATCGCATTTGCATGAAATGGTCATATGCTTGCAATTCGCTTTGTTGCAACATCCCCAGATGACGCACTCCCATTACACTTGCTGTAACAAGCAAACTTACTATAAGTACGGTAAGGAAAATACGTTTAAAGTCAATTTTTTGAGAGGATAACTTTTTCCAAGTTGGTGGTATAATTCCAGGGTTCTGAAAAATTACTGGCAACCAAGTTGCATTGGGAAATCTATCCTCCAAGCCTTGCAGTTTTTCCCTTGCTTCCCGCAATGCCAGATAAAGAGACTTGCCACTCGAAAAAGCTATCAGAAAATGCTTTAAAAATTCCTGTGCTACTTCATCTGGCACAGGTTCCCGCATGACAATCATTTGCGGAATATGTAAACAAACAAGTTGCCATGCTAATCCCAAACCATCACAAGAGTTAAAAATTGCTAATTGCAAACCTTGAGCGATCGCGCTTTTTAAACCATTCCTTAATTCGTCAATTTCTAACCTATCGCTTTTATTGATATAAATTTTACCTTTTCCACCAGCAGTTTCACTATGTCCCGCAAAAAACAAAATATCCCATTGCTGCCACAGATAGTTGTTTAGTTCGTTGCGTTGTGGTTCTACTAAAAAAACTACTTCGGACAAAGGTAAATTTTCTAACAATTGACGGTCTTTTTGAACATCAATTCCAGCACTATTTCCCAAAATCGCCAAAATTCTGACTTTGGGTTTACGCTGTGATGGTATTGGTGGTGTTTCCGAAGCTGTTGCACTTAGGGCAAATTCTGCTTGTGAGTATCTGTTAAAAAAATCCCACAAATGCCAAGGAAGCATTTGTAGTTGGCGATTATCGGTGCGAATTAATACACGAATTGTTTCGTCTCGGTTTAATTCTTCGCGTAATGTATTAGTAATGCAGCGAAATTCTTGAGAATCAAGCCACGTTTGCAGGCGATCGCTTAATATTTTAGCAGACTGGCTACATTGTTCAATTCGACTTTTTATACAGCCATCGTAAATAATTTCTTGGGGTTTAATTCGGCTAGGTATCCCCAAACTGCGATACTTATCTTGCCACTGGTGCAAGTAGGTAGCCAAGTCGGGGGATGCAGGTAAATAGCCAGAAACTTCTATTTTTGGACGAGCATTTTCTGCTCCTATTTCCAGTGTTACCCGAAATCCGTAGTCTGATAAATTACCATCCAGTTTCAAAACAACTAACTTTGCCATAAACCCATTTTTTCTTAGGGATTTTGGATAATCAAATTAACACTCTTCAATACTGAAATTTGACAACGCTTGTCAAGCATAATACATCTGAGATAGTTGTGAGAATAAATACTACTTATTTTTCTCTAACTATCAGACTAGAAAAACTTCTGTAAAGCTGACATCACCCAATGCCACTTTAATGCTAAAATTCTCTCCAAATTGGCTACTAAAGTTTAATTGAATACTCTTGGTGGTTCTTGCAATAGCTTGCATGACGGCTGTCCCTTTTTCATCCAACACCATTAGTTCAAGTTCTTCTGGCAGATACTTTTGACTATCAGTTGGACACACTTTCACATAAATGTTTATTTCTTGTTCAAAGATAGGTATCAGCCCAACTATTAAAGCGATTGGTTTACTTGATGATTCTCCTCCGAAGTCTAGCAGTGTACCTTTCTGCACATTAGTACTTGTATTTTCGGGATTTTGAGCTAAAGTTTGTTCAGCGGATCTAAATCTAAAAGCTAACTCGCTTTGTTGTGTCAAAAGCGATTCTACCGTTTGCCAACCGGCATCAACAACATTAATTAACCACTGGCTGAGGTGAGTTTTTTGTTTTACTTTTTGAGGAATTTCGCTCAGTTGTAAAATGAATTCTTCAAGCGATCGCAACTGGTTTATCGGTATTTCACCACTTTGAGCGGTTTTGCTAAATCCTAGCAGAGTGGCAACTCTTAGCGATTCGTCAAATTGTACAGCCACATAGCCAATTCTATCTGACCAAACTTCTGGTGGAATATAAACTACTTTTTTGTCTGACAACACCGGACGACATTCTAACTTTCCCAAACCAATAACTTCTAAATCAGCGACATCCATCATAGTTTGCATCACCGGATTATAACTGAAACTAGCTGAAAAAGAAGTTTCAACTCCCATGCAATGCAGGTAAAAATCTACGGCAGATACTGCTAAAGTATTGAGATAAATTTGTTTCGCTTTTTTCGGATTCTTATGCTGACTGCGAAATTGTTCTGCTAAAGAATGAAGCTCACTGCTTATCGGGACGGTAAATGTCAAAGATTCTGGTTGTCTCATGATTTGTTGTCTGATTTAATTTAGATTGTTATCACAGTATTCTTTCAAGCTCAAAGAGAATTTATTTACGCATCGGTAATAAAAGCTACTGAGTGTTGGAATTTTTAAACCAAATTCTACAGAAATTTCTTTCCAAGATTTTCCGGAAATTCTTTGCATTGCCACTGTTTGAAAGTTGGCTTGAGGACAATTTTCTACATGTTCACTTTTGAAAATGTTTTCGCTGTCTGATTCTATACATTCAAAAAGAACTTCTGCCAGGTCTGGAGGTTCTTCAAAAGCGGCAACAAGATTATCTAAATCAATAACAGTCATTTTTGTTATGCCTTGCCGAGTCTGCATTCTACCAATAGCGTCTCGAAAAAATCGCCGCGAAAAAAGAACATTAACCCATGCCATAACGCTACCGCGTTGTACATCGTACTTATCAATATTTTGACAAATATACAGCAAAAGTTCTTGGCGTGCTTCATCATAAATATCTTCATAAAACTGAGCGGGAAATTGATTTTTTTGCGGGTGACAAAGTCTGCCAGAGCGGACAATTTCATTAACTAACTTTGTTAAAGCGATCCTTCGTCCTCCAGAGTGCGGTGGGTTAGCTTGTGCTTTTTTAGCTAGTTGTAGTAGATACGAATCTAGTTCCGATGTCTGAGGATGATTCATCTGAGACTCCAAACCTGAAAAATAAGCGGAAGCGAATCTCTATTTTTCTCTCGCACTCCTGCTGTGAATTTTATGCGAAACCAGTCATTTTGTTACAAATATTTACTTTTAGCTGTTGAGGCAATACGATTTGGTTAAGCGTAGCGTCAGACGGAGAAACCCGATTTATGGCTAACCAAACCGACTTTAAATGAAGATGGAAGTAAAGTTTTGTAAAGAAAAACCAAAGCTTGCATAAAAGAAACTGTAGTAACCAGAGATATAAATAGAGAGAGCAACACATCGGTTTTTTCAGGGGTTGTATTGATACGCTTATGGGTTTTAAGTATGGTGCTAATTCGTGACGTTGTTCAAGAGGCTATAACAACTGGTTATTTAACTGTTTCAGCAGAAGAAAGATTGCGGCAACTTCTTAGAACAAAGTATGACTTAGAAGATTTAAACGCTTTCATGGCTTTGCAAGAAGCAGCGATCGCTGGAAAAATTCGCCAAGAGTCGCGTGAAACCAGACGCAACCAGCTTGGTGATAGAGAATGAAAAAAGTCAGAATACAGAATTCAGGAGTCCGAAGAACTCCACCCTTCTAAAAATGGAGTTTCAAAGCCAGAAAAATTATCTAAAAGTCCATTTCACGCTCTCAAGGACAAGGCTTAAATCAATAGCATCCACCCTTCGGGTTCGCTAGTCCCCCATCTACGGGAACCGCCAAGATAGGGGCTAGCTCACCAGTTACGCAGAATTCAAAGAGCAATTCTGGCTTTTAACTGTTGACTCCTTCTTCGTAATTTTAAAAGCTCATTCAGTAATTGCAGGAAGTTAAACTATGGTTTTTCGCAACCGCATTTTAGAGCAAAGCAACTTTCAAGCCACGCTACAGCTAGAAAAAGATTTACAGCTTACTAAGTTCTTAATAAACCGTGTGGCAGATGCAGTTTTTTGGGTAAACGCAGACGCACGGTTTCTATATGTTGATGATGCTGCGTGCAGTTTGGTTGGATATTCCCGTGAAGAATTACTCTCCATGACTATGCACGACGTAAAACCAGACTTTTCGCCACAAGATTGGTCAAACTACTGGAAAAGTATTAAACAGCAGGGCTACTTATACTTTGAATCTTTACATTGGACTAAAGAAGGTCAAATTTTTCCGCTGGAAGTTACTTTTACCTACATGGAATACAACGGCACTGAGTATGGCTGTATCTTGGTTCGCAATATAAGCCAACGCAAGCAGGCTTCACTAGCCTTACAAAGGGTTAATGAAGCATTAGAGTGCAAAGTGCAACAACAAGCTGTTGAATTATCCGACGCTAATCAGCAATTAAAGCGCGAGAAAGCTTTGCGTCAGAAAGCAGAGACGGCTTTAGAACAAGAAAAACAAGCTGAAGATTTCTGGCACTTCGTCTCTATGGTTTCTCATGAATTCCGCTCTCCCCTGAACATCATTTCATTGTCCACTAGCTTACTGAAACGTCATCATCACCGTTGGACTGAAGAGAAAAAACTACAGTATTTGCAGCGTCTTCAAACAGCAGTCGAAAATATCAGCCTATTAATGGATGAAGTTTTAACTATCGGTAGAGCAGAGGCAGGAAAACTAAAGTTTGACCCTATACCACTTAACCCGATCCAATTTTGTCGTCACATATTGACAGAAATGAATTTGAATGAAAGTACCCAACACCCAGTCACTTTCATCAGTGAAGGTGATTGTACAGTCTGCATAGATCAAAAATTGCTAGACCCCATTCTCAGGAATTTGCTTTCCAATGCTGTCAAGTATTCCCCAATTGGCAGCACGATTGATTTGGTACTTTCCTACCAAGATGAAAAAGTAATTTTCCTTCTTAAGGATCGGGGAATTGGCATTCCGGTAGCAGATCAACAACGACTATTTAAGCCATTTCATCGAGGTGGAAATGTTGGCGACATACCAGGTAATGGATTGGGGTTAGCACTTGTGAAAAAGCTTGTAGACCTGCATGGTGGTCAAATCAGCGTCGTGAGCGAAGTTGGGGTGGGTACTACCTTTGCGATCGCATTACCATTAAGTCAACCAGTGAAAGCAGAACTTTGTCCTTTCGTGACCTGAAAATAGTAGCGGGAGGAAGATTTTCAGATGAGTTTTGTGTACATTAAAAATTAGCAATTTTAATCAAATTTTGCATCCTTTAATGTAGAAGTTCAAGCAACTGCCCTAATGGTTCCATGACAATCTCTGCAACAGAACCTTCAAGTCAGTAATTGGACAGTCACAAAGACGATGAAAAAAATTTTAGTGATCGAAGATGAGGCACTCTTACGAAAAATGTTTCTACAATGCTTGGAAACAGAAGGGTTCCACAGCATCGGTGCGGAAAATGGCCGTGTTGGCGTACTGAAGGCACAAGAATATTTGCCAGACTTGGTGATTTGCGACATTATAATGCCCGAACTAGATGGTTACGGCGTTCTTACTATGCTGCGCCAGAACCTTTTTACAGCCACGATTCCGCTTATTTTTCTTACGGGGAAGATTACAGAAAAGGAACGCTGCTACGGCATGGAACTGGGAGCAAATGATTATCTGACTAAGCCCTGTACAGCCGAGCAATTACTGAAGGCGATCGCCAAACTTTTTGAACCTACACAGTACTCAAATCGCTGTGAAAACTGAAGTTGAGGGAAATGAGGAGACAAGGGTACAAATAATTCCTAACTCCCTACTCCTGATTCCCGACTTTTGGCTCATGACTCCTGACTCCTGACTCCTGACTCCTGACTCCCGACTCCCAACTCCCAACTGCTGACTAATAACTAAACATCGGAGGAAGCTATGGCAAAAGTTTTGGTGATTGAAAATGAGGCAGAAAGCCGAGATATTTTTCTAGACACTTTAGAGGCAGAAGGGTTTGAAGCGATAGCAGCAGAAAACGGTCGTGTCGGTGTACTGAAGGCACAAGAACACTTGCCAGACTTGGTGATTTGCGACATTGTGATGCCAGAACTCGATGGTTATGGTGTTCTGACCACATTGCGCCAAAACCCTGTGACAGCGATGATTCCCTTCATTTTTCTCAGTGCCAAAGCTACTAAGGCTGAGATTCGTCAAGGTATGGATTTGGGAGCTGATGACTATCTTACCAAGCCCTCTACGATAGAGGAATTATTGGGAGCGATCGCAGCCCGACTAGAAAAACAAGCAGCCCTCAGGGAGTGCTACGCTGCCCAGTCTCAGCAAGTCCTACCTCCTGCTGAAACTGCTAAATTGGCAGATTCTGAATCGTTCTTTCCTTCCTGCCCCCAGTTGAGCCAGGTCTTCGACTTCATTGAAGCTAATTATCACCAGCCGATTGGTCTAGATGATGTAGCGCAGGCAGTTGGTTACTCCGCAGCTTACCTAACCGACCTAGCGCGTCGTCAGACGGGATACCCACTGCATCGCTGGATAACCCGACGCCGTATGGCAGCAGCGTGTTCTTTGCTCTTGGAAACCAACCAGTCAATTGAGCAAATTGCTGAGGCAATCGGCTATCGCTATACAGGATGCTTCTTTCGTCAGTTTCGCATCAGCTTTGGAACGACTCCTCAAGTTTGGCGAAACGCGCAGCGCACCCAAGTATGAGGGGTTAGGTTAATCAGATTCCCGATTTCTTAAAGACAGATTCCCGACTTCAAAGAAGAAATCGGGAATCTCGCAGCCCAAATTATGACGACATTCGGGGGGAAGTTACTTCCCCTACCTCGCCTACCCGTCAAGCGTTGGTGTGGTGGACTACTAAGGCAAGGCGATCGCCTCGCTTAACTATGACCTCGGACTTCTGCTGAGTGCGTTTGAGTGATAGACCGACAATCAGAACACCGATGCCCAGCAAGGCTGGGACTGCGGCAGGTTCGGGAACTGTTTTTGGTTTCACGCCTAATGCTGCGATCGCTTTGTCTCCCCGAATCAAACCAAAGCCAAGTCTGGAGTCGAAACCGGGCAAAGAACTGTCAGCCGTATTTCTTAGAGCGTCATATATCTCAGTGGGCGTTGCGCTTGGGTCTGCCTGTAACAGCAGCGCTGCCACCGCAGCCGTATACGGAGCCGACACCGAGGTACCAAAGAAGTCGAAGAAGCCAGGGTTGGCAACACGACGAGCGTTTTCACCGCCCAAGCCGAAGGAAATCGGCAGCGCGTCCGGACCGACAACATCAGGCTTCAGCGAACCTGGGTTGCCTTCCGAAGAAAAGGGTTCCAGTTGCCCCTGCTCTATAACAACGCCGTAGGCTTGGTTTGAGTAGGATTCCGCGTTTCCGTAGTAAACTGCTCCAACGGTCAGTGCATTTGGGTTATTCGAGTGCCCATAAATTGGCAATTCGGGAAAACCATTACCAGCTGCACTGAAGTAAGAAACCCCTTGATTGACTACCGCATTAATCGCCTGGTTGATCGATCCGTCCGGAGGCTCCAAATCTAACAGCTCTTGAGGTACATCAGGAGTATTCGGGGGATTATAACCAACATCATCGACGATGATATCTGCACCGGCAGCCGCTAGAGCCTGAATGCCTTGACTGAAGACATCCACGCCGCCCACACCTGTATGAAACGCCAAGTTAGCTTTTGGAGCCACAGCATGAATGAGCTGCAATATGGCGCGACCCTCATCGCTAGCACCAAGTTCAGAGTAGTCCTTTAGCACGTTAACGCCAGATGGTAGATAGCCATTGGCTATGTTGGTTGCATAGGTATCCAGATTGCCAGAGGTGTCGAAAGTCTGTGCTGTGGCGAAGCTATCAGTTATCACACCGATGGTGATTCCGGTGCCATCTAAACCGTAGCGATCGCGCAAAACATCAACCCCTGTAGCTTTGGCTGCTGCTTCAATCGGCAGGCTGAAGGTAGCCGCTTGAACCTCGGCAATGAAGCTCCCAAATGCGGTAGTCGTCGCAATCACCCCTGACGTAACGATTGTTCGGAGGAGTCTTAAATTTTTCATGGCGTTTAAAGACTTGAAGTATACAATGCTGCCGGCATCAAGGTTAGGTCTAATTTTATTGAATAACTGAGCAGTGCGAACGTTTATAAACTATAGAAGGCTTAAGTCTAGAAGTTATGCAATTTACAGAATACATCTACAGCACCACTTTAAAAACGGCGAAATCGGAAAATAGTAAATCTCAGTCATTCCTCTTGCCTTGACGCACTACCTGATAAGCTAATCGTCATTCATTTTTCCAGGCTGATTGCCTTATAGTAAAGGCTTCAGCCCTAGTATTATGCAACTTAAATGCTGATTAGCTTACCAAGTTGCAGCTAAAGACATAATGTAGTGCGAGCCTTTCGCTTGCACTACATTGGAATACAACTCCGTATGAATCCTTACGAAAGTAAACCCAGTAAACCAAAAAGAATTTTTTTCAGGACTCATTGAGTTAGAACAGTTTGGATCTCCATGTAGTTACTAGTGTACTAAGTTTACGCTTATGTTAAGCCATTGGCATTCCGCAGCAAGGTAAAGGCTATGCACTGGGGTCGCATTATAGAGCCAAGGATACAATTACCACCTGCCACTGTCTCCAAATCTGCCTCAGATAATTCTTCCTCAGATTCAGATGATGCCGGGTTAGTAGGAAGCACCAAGTAGACCTTGTTTGCAGTTTCTTGGATTACTTCAATTTCAAGGTTTGTTGGAATTTCTTCTCCTGACTCTCTCGCAAAAACTGCTTTGGGATTGCTGAGTAATTCTTGTTTGAAGTTTTCATCTTCCCAAGCTCGCTGAATTAGCTTCTGCTCGAATTCAAACCGGGTGTTCATTGCCTGAGAGATGATTTGTTTTAGTTCTTCGTGCATTTTCTTTTCTCCTTATTTATTTCTATCAATCTAGAATTGGCACTAATCAGAATATCGATTCGTGAAATCAACCGTCAATTTGAATTTTTTCAGCAAAAATCCCAAGAATTAGGAGTAATTATTTGCTGATATAAAGTAAACCCAGTGAGTACAAAAAACTTATGTTGCAAGGCTCACTAGGTTATAACAGCATGGAATTATTCGGAATTACTGCTGATTATTGGTCTGTTAAGCTTATGCTAAATTATTAGCGTTTCTAACAGCACTCCAACCAATGCAAACACTTTTAACACGACTCCAAAGCGTACAGCCATCAACACCGCCTGCGACTGTCTCCAGAGCTTCCTCAGATAATTCTTGCGTAATATCTGGAGCTGGGTTAGTTGGAAGCACCAAGTAGACCTTGTTTGTAGTTTCTTGGATTACTTCAAATTCAATATCTTTTGGAAGTTCTTCTCCTGACTCCCTTGCAAAAACTGCTTTGGGATTACTGAGTAACTCTTGCTTGAATGCCTCATCTTCCCAAGCTTGTTGAATGAGCTTCTGCTCGAACTCGAACCGGGTGTTCATTGCCTGATATATGATTTGTTTCAGTTCGTCGTGCATTTTATTTTCTCCTTATTTTTTTCTATGAATTTAGGATTTACACTAACTACAATATCGATTCGTCAACTCAACCGTCAATTTGAATTTTTTAGGCATAAAAACGAAAAAACTAGGAGTAATAAAATATTGATATAAAGTAAACCCAGTGAGTGCAAAAGACTTATCTGTCAAGGCTCACTGGGTTATAACAGTATGGAGTTACTCAAAGTTACTACTGATTACTGGTCTGTTAAGCTTACGCTAAATTGTTGGCATTTCTAACAGCACTCCAACCAATACAAACACTTTTAACACGACTCCAAACCGTACAGCCATCTATGCCGCCTGCAACTGTCTCCAGAGCTTCCTCAGATAATTCTTGCGTAATATCTGGAGCTGGGTTAGTTGGAAGCACCAAGTAGACCTTGTTTGTAGTTTCTTGGATTACTTCAAATTCAATATCTTTTGGAAGTTCTTCTCCTGACTCCCTTGCAAAAACTGCTTTGGGATTGCTAAGTAATTCTTGCTTGAATGCCTCATCTTCCCAAGCTCGTTGAATAAGCTTTTGCTCGAAATCGAACCGGGTGTTCATTGCCTGAGAGATAATTTGTTTTAGTTCGTCGTGCATTTTATTTTCTCCTTATTTGCTTATGTCAACCTTTGATTGACACTAACTAGAATATCGATTCGTCAACTCAACCGTCAATTTGAATTCTTTCGGCATCAAATCGAAATAATTAGCATTAATAAACTGCTCAATTTAAAAGGTTATGTGATTTTTTTAGGTAAACTAAAAAAATCAAACGAAATAAACGTATTAGCAGCACCAATCTTTAATTAAAAATAAATAAGGGAATAAAAATCAGTGCTTTGCCTAAGAAGCTAGTTGATCCAATTAAATATTAAACATCAGCTAAAAGATTGTTAGTCTTACCGAAAGATTTTGAATTGTAATTCTGGGTAGGCATCCCTTAAGCTATAAGTCTAAGTACAGTTTTGCGTCAAAGCGATCGCATTTTTAAACGCAAAGGAACGCAGAGTTTTTCTGAATTTAATTCGTTACTAAGTATCGGTACAAAAATTATATAAGTTCAACTAAAAGGGGATGCATATAGATGGAAGTTTCACAGGAAGATTTAATCAAAATAGTCGAGCAAGCTAGTACGCTCACTGAAAAATTGGGCAAGCGCTTCATTCCTAATGAGTCCCAAACCAACGAAAAGCTAATTATTTCCCGCTTAGAAGCGTGGTGTCAGGTTGTTGGACAAGGAAACCCAGAAAAATTTGCCAAACGTCTTGCTTGGGATAATCTGGATTCTAATGCTGTCAGTAGTGTTCTCGGATCTGTCCACCTCCCTGATGCAAAACAATTCCCTGTTTGGACAGAAACTTTGCGGTCAGCTTTGCAAACTGACTGGGAAACAGTTTATGCAGATGCTTCTCGCTGTCTGGATGCTGAAAAGCCAATTCCCTTTGAAGAAGTTTATCTGCCGTTTGTGTACGTAGCACGGCAGAAACTTATTGCACAAGTTGGTGATAATTGGCAACTGCTGTCGGAAGTAGTTCATATACGTCTAGAACGTCAACTGTTATTGCAGTTAGTGTCTCTTTGCACCCACTCTCTAGAGCTTGAATTTTCACTATTTAAAGCGCTCAAGCAATCCGCTTTTACTCTCTTATGGGGACGAGGACAAAACACAGGCTTTAATTCTAATCAACAGTATCAAACCTTTGTCAAAGACTTGAAAACAGGCAAGCTACTGTCATTTTTCCAGAAGTACAGCGTTTTAGCTCGGTTGGTAGCAACAGCGATGGATCTTTGGGCGGAGGAAAAAGCGGAATTTCTCCAGCGATTAGCATCAGACTTGCCAACTATCCAGCAAAACTTTGAAGATACAGGTCAGGTCGTTGTTATCCAATTGAATCTCTCCGATCTTCATAATAGGGGACGCTCTGTAATTGCCCTCACCTTTGCCTCTGGATTGAAACTGATATACAAACCCAGAGGTTTGAGCTTGGAAGCTGTGTATTTTAACTTACTAGCTTGGTGCAATCAGCAAAAAGTTCTGCTACCGTTCAAGTTAGTGAAAGTTATCGACTGCAAGACTCACGGCTGGATGGAGTTTGTAGAGCATTTGCCTTGTGAAGACGAAGCAGCAGCGCAGCGATACTACCAACGTGCGGGAATGCTTCTGTGTCTACTCTATGTGCTGCAAGGGAATGACTGCCATCAGGAAAATCTGATCGCTAGTGGAGAACATCCGGTGCTGGTAGATTTGGAAACCCTTTTGCAGCCTGTAGCTGAGGAGATTGACCCCAAAACAGAGGAAGTGGGAGGAGCGCAATACGAGGCAAATCAACAATTTTTCGACTCTGTGCTGCGAACTGGACTACTGCCGAGATGGCAATTTGGACTAGGAGGGAAGGCTGAAGACATTAGTGGTTTGGGGGGAGTTGGCGAAGGAACCCCTGTGCAAATGCAAAAGTGGCAGAACATCAACACTGACAATATGGCACTGGAGTATGAGCCAGGGATAATGCCAGCCGAAGCGAATACACCTTTTCTCAATGGCATCACTTTATCACCAAATGATTATGTTGATGAACTTATAGATGGTTTCCAGCAGATGTATCAGTTCTTGAGAGAGCGGCGAGAAAGGCTTCTAGAAACTGATAGTCCTTTAGCTGCCTTAGCTCATCAGAAAGTACGGTTTTTGTTTCGCAATAGCCAAGTCTACGGTGATGTTCTAGGTAAAGCCCTCAACCCAAAATTTTTACAGCATGGTGTAGACCGCAGCATTCAACTTGATGTGTTAAGTCGGGCTTTTTTGGCAGGCGATCGCAAACCCTCTATCTGGTCGCTGCTAGCAGTGGAACTCCAGGCTCTAGAACAAATGGATATTCCTTACTTTGTCGCTGACTCCAGCAGTGATGCTCTCTGTATCAATCCTGACTTGATAATTGAGGGATATTTTAAAGAACCTAGCTATGAGCGAATGATTTCTCATCTAAGGCGGCTCAATGATGCAGATTTAACTCAACAGATTGCAATTATTCGAGGTTCTTTTTACTCGCGGGTCGCTCGTGGAATTACCGATGCCGCATCTACTAATGCTGCTTTGGATCTGGATGCAACCGCTGCTTTGCCACCAGCACAACTGGTGCAGTCAGCAGTAGAGATTGGCAAAGAACTGCACGCACGAGCAATTTACGCTGCTGACGGTAGTGTTACCTGGATTGGCATGGGATACCTGCCTAAGGCAGAGCGGATGCAACTTCAGCCCTTGGGCTATAGCTTGTACGATGGTGTTGGCGGAGTTGCTTTATTTTTAGCAGGGTTAGCAAAAATTACTGGTAATGCAGAATTTCGAGATTTAGCACTCAGCGCTTTGCAAGACCTGAGAAAAACCTTGCAGGACACAGACCCGAATTTTCAGCGTAAATTTACCAAGCAAATCGGTAACGGTGGAGGCACTGGATTAGGGTCTATCGTTTATACCTTAGTTAGAATTAGTCAGTTTCTGGATGAACCGCAACTTCTGGATATTGCCAGCCGTGGAGCATCGTTAATGACTCAGGAAAGCATTGCAAGCGATCGCCAATTTGACACGATCGCTGGATCTGCCGGGGCAATACTAGGATTACTAAGTTTATACCAAGCTTCATCAGATCCAGCTGTTCTAGATCGAGCCACTGCCCTAGGTTATCACCTGCTGATTAACCGCACCAAGAGCGATTCTGGATTTAGAGCTTGGGCAACTTTAGAAGGCAAGTTAGCGACGGGATTTTCTCATGGTGCAGCAGGCATTGCCTACGCTTTACTGCGATTGTATAAAATAACGCAAGAAACAGTTTTTCTGGAAGCAGCAGAGGAAGCGATCGCCTACGAACACAGTTTATTTTCCCCCAGCGCCGGTAATTGGCAAGACGTGAGGGAGAATAAACCTTCGTTTATGACCAGTTGGTGTCATGGTGCTCCTGGCATTGGTTTAGGTCGTTTGGGAGGTCTAGAACTTCTCGATACTCCAGAAATTCGGCAAGAAATTGTAGCCGCCATCAACACGACTCAACAGTTTGGTTTACAGAACCTCGACCATCTCTGCTGCGGCAATTTTGGCAGGATGGAGGTACTTTTGCTAGCAGCCTCCAAGCTGTCGCATCCGGAACTTGGGAATACTATCCAAAAACAAGCGGCATGGCTTGTGGCAAGAGCAAAGCAAGTCGGTGCTTTTTATCTGTTTCCCGAACTTCCCGCAGATGTTTACAATCCTGGTTTCTTTCAAGGCACTGCCGGCATTGGTTATGAACTACTGAGGTTGGCGTATCCAGAATCACTTCCTTCAGTATTGCTGTGGGAGTGAATGAGAAACTCGTTAGTAGTTGTAGAGACGCAAGGGTATCGCATCTGTACGAGAAGCAAACTTAAAAGGCGCGGGATTTTCCAACCAACAACTAACCACTAACAATCAACAACTCCCAATCCAAAATCTAAAATCTAAAATCAGAATGAAGCTTACACATCGGTTATTTTACCCGCCTGCCTGGTCGATCGCTGCCAAACTTTCGGCAGCATTGCTCGTGGCTGCGATCGCACCGATGAGCTTCACCGCATACTACAATTTGCGACAAAGCTTAGAAAGTGTGGAGGCAAGCGAATACCGTAAACTGGAGTTATCAGCCGCTAGTACTGCTAGTCGCCTTGATCGCCTAATTATTGATATTCAGCGGGTTGTATTTCAAGTTAGCAGCGATCGCAATGTGGTGGGTTTGCTGGCTTCAAAAGAAAGCGCAAAGCAAGCTGCCTTCCGCTCTAACCTGCAATGGACACTCTCGAACATCTTCCGCTCTAATCCAGAGTTTGATGCTATCTTTATCATCGATAAATTTGGTCGCTGTCTGGCTTCCACCGATCCAACATTCATTGGTCAAAACTACGCCTTCCGCGAATACTTTCGCTCCAGCATCCAGGGAAACTCCTACGTCTCTAGCATCCTTGTGGGTCAAACTACTAAACGACCAGGGCTTTTTCTCTCGAACCCCGTGCGTTCTGATAATGGCGAGATTGTCGGAGTGACGGTACTTAAAATCAAAGGAGAAGATATTTGGGCGATCGTTAATACATTGTCGGTAGGCGAAGAGAGCTACGCCTTTCTTGTTGACCAGCATGGGGTAATCATCAGCCATCCCGATAAATCCCGACTCTACAATAGTTTCAATCCTTTACCGCCAGAAACGCAAAAGCAGGTGGTGACTGACAGACGTTACGGTGTTGATGAAATTAAAAGCTTGAATATTCCAGAGTTAAAGGTGATGGTGAGGGCAAAACAACCCGGTCATACCAGCTATCGTTTTCCGATAAACCAAATGCCCCGGATAGTTGGCTTCGCACCCTTGGAAAAGCAACCTTGGGTGTTGGGAGTCAGCCAACCCAAAGAAAAGTTTGAAGAACCCTTGAAGCGCCTGATCTGGTTGAACGGCACCAGCGTACTGGTAGTGGGGGGAATCACGGCAATCATAGCGCTGTTTTTAGCACGCAGCATTTCCCGACCGATTCGCGTCCTCACTGCCGCAGCGCAAGCACTAGAGCAGGAAAATTTCAATCCTCAGGAATTAACTGTTGTGTCTGGCACTCAGGACGACATAGGGCGGTTGGTGCGTGTCTTTCTACAGATGGCTCGTGAGGTTAGGGCTAGAGAGCAAAAGCTGAAACAGCAGGTAATCAATCTAAAAGTTGAGATTGACGAAACTAAAAGAGCAAAAGACCTTGTGGAAATTACTGAGAATGAGCACTTTCGACAGTTACACAAAAAGATCCAAAAACTCAGAGAGCAAGCGGTAAGCTCAGGTGAAACTGAGACGCAATACTACCAGCGATTGCAGAGTCAGGTGCAATCTATCAAAGAGCGATCGCTTAAAAAAGGTCAATGAAACCAAAAGTTATGTACTATACAAATTAACTAAAATGTGCACTGTAATATTTGGCGAGTTCCACGTTATACGGCAATTAATAAAGCCCGACAGCAACAAGCAAAAAATCTACTTAACAACGCTATCAGTATCAAATACCAAAAAACAGAAAAATTATGGTTTTCATTACTCCAATCCTGATACAAGCTAAAGCTGTTGCTACTAAACAAATGTCCTATCTGGAGATAGCAGCAAGAACCATAGTAGCTCTTATGGTTATTTATTACGGAACAATGCTTGATTTCTTATCAGGCACTTTAGAAGACTGAACCTATAATACAAAGTTGCCAAAGTTAGTATTGTTTGGATCGTAGAGACGTTACTGAGGAACGTCTCGCCAAGATTTTGTTCCATATGCAAAAAATACTATCTTCGACGACATTGTGTAAGCAGTGATCGCCAGCCAGCTTTGAGTCGCGTAAGTCCGAAAAACTTTGATTTTACAGTACCCTACAGGAGGTGATAAATATGTCAAACGACGATGAACTGATATCGCGTGAGGAAGTATTAGCGGGTTTACCAGCCAGACGAGCGAATACTTTGCTGTTTTTGATCGAGAGTCGAACAGCGCAGATAGTAGCGCGATCGCGTGTGGAGTTTTCCCTTACGGAGCAAGCGTCGGAGCGCGATTTGGCTTTTTTGGAAGCCTTTGCTTTAGGAAATGCGCCACCATTCCACCCGACTATCCAACACCTCGAACGCTACGCTCTCCAATGGACACCCCTCCTACCGGAAAACCCTAGACTAAAAGCCGCCATTGCCCACGCTCTCAGCCATAAATACACCTTTACCTATCAAGCAGTACCTAACATCCGGGCTGCTTTGGGTTTGGATGAGAAAGCAGTACAGGTGGGTTACTCGCGCTTGTACAGAACACAGCTAGAAACAATCTTTGCATCCAAGCTGCCACTAATCGAACAGATGCGCTGGAAGAATAGTGCGATCGCACAACGACTGGAAGAAATGCCACCCTTCTGGCTTGCCTATGCAGTAACCGTTGCTCTAGGTCTTCCCCAAGCTTTCTTAGCCTTGCCCATCGCTGTAGCCGATGTTGGCCCCTTGGTTACTGTTGCCTTTCTGGTCATCATTGGCACTATTAACATACTAACTATGGCTTGCATGGCTGAAGCTGTTAGTCGCAGTGGTGACTTTCGTTACGGCAATGTCTTTATCAAACAATTAGTATCCAACTATTTAGGATATGCTGGCTCATTTATATTTTCTGTCGCCGTAAGTATCCGTGTTTTTCTCATATCCTTGGCTTGCTACATCGGTTTGTCAACTACTATGGCAAACTTTACACACATAAACGCAGCAGTGTGGGCGGTGTTGCTTTTCTTCGCCGGATTATACCTGCTGTCGCGGACATCGCTTAATTTCACGGTTGCCGTGATGGTATTGCTTGCAGCTATCAATGTTAGTTTGCTTCTCATCCTCTCACTGCTGGCATTCCGCCATGTGGAACTGGACAACCTTTTATATGTAAACTTACCTTTCCTTAATGGTCATCCTTTCCAACCCTGGATGTTACAGCGAGTTCTCGGCGTTAGCCTGATGCTTTACTTCGGGCATGTGTATGTGGGTGAATGTGGCAAATTGATACTTCCCCGTGACAAGAGCGCTTCCTCATTGATTTGGGGTAGCGTGGCAGGAACTGCTTTTTTAACTGTGCTGTTTTGCATTTGGGTATTGGCAGTCAACGGAGCGATCGCACCGCAGCTATTAGTTGGGCAGTCAGGCACTGCCTTGGAACCACTGGCTGCTGAGGTTGGTTCCATCGTCACAGTTTTGGGAGGAGTCTTAATCATCCTTTTGTTGGGAATGGCTTGGCTGCGTAGTTCCAGTCTCCTGCTCAATTTAGCTAGGGAATGGTTGCCTGCCCGACCTCGACCCATCTTAATGCTGCCTCGCAAGCTCTTAACCTTGATATTGCACCCCTGTGGCAACCCCAATTGTGTTCCCCATATTGGTATAACCTACTTGGGATTGGAAGAACAAGCGCCAAAGTTTCGCCTAGATATCCAATCGAGCGGCAAGGTTTACCACCGAGAGATAACAGTTACTGAACGTTGGGAGATTAAAGAGTTACTTAAGCAGTTCCCAGACTTGGGCAAGTGGAACACTCGTCTGACTCTAGAAGTGCGATCGGCTAACGAAGATGCTGCATGTCTGCAACTGACCTCACCAATGCTCCTAACCTATGAAGGAGATTTGAGGGCAGATGTAGCTAATGTTGCATTTAAAAATCAAAGTCAGACTAATAAGCTTAATATGCAAGCGCTGACACAACAGTTCTGGGCAACCCTGCTCAACCAGCGTCGTTTCTTGCTATCCATCAGCCCGTTAGTCCTAGTCTTCTTACTAACTGAGTGGCTTTTGCTTGCTGGTACGCAATCCTTTACCAGCATACTGGCATTTGCTGGTGTACTTGGAAACACCCTAGTTGGTGGTATTTTTCCAGTTCTGTTGTTGGTTTCCAGTCGTCGTAAGGGTGAACTCGTACCCGGAGTGGTCTTGGAGATTCTGAATCATCCGGTTTGTAGTGTCAGTATATACAGTCTCTTTTTAGCCATTCTGCTCGTCCACGGTTTCTTCATCTGGGAAAATCCTGTAGCGCGGATCGGTGCATTGTCCATTGCCTTGCTGTCGCTTTTAGCGACTCTTGTCATGAAGCGCTATGGAGCTTTTGCGAACCGTGTGGTAGTAGAACTGCGAGAAGAGCAGTACCCAGGAGGGCGATCCGTTTTCACAATCACTACTGGGGGACAACCGAAGATAGCAGAGGTACGGCTGGGATATGCCGAGGGAGAGCAACGCACCAGGTCTGCCACTATCGAAATTCCATCACTCGCCTCATTACGTTATGCCATCTTCCGCTTACCAACCAAACACGAAAAGGAACTGAGAGTGTGGACACACAAAAGCAACTCCACCGGGGACTCCAAAAGCCTACCTGCACTTATGCAAGTCGAAAGTGGAAACAAGAATATGCAGTTTGACCTGAAGCTGTCCGGCGGAAAAGTTTTGCTACCTCTCATCAGTGATGCTTGCTCTTTGAAGTTCACATTTCCAGAAGTGGGAGTGGGGAGTAAAGAATAGGGAGGTGGGGGACAACTAACTCCGCTCCTCCCAACTAACACCCATCAACTAACAACTAAGAATTTTGAGGTAAATTATGGCACAAATTATAGCTGTTCACTCATTCCGTGGCGGAACTGGCAAATCAAATTTGATTGCTAACCTAGCTGCTACTATGGCACAACACGGGCAACGGGTAGGCATTGTCGATACTGATATCCAGTCGCCAGGAATTCACGTTCTTTTCGGTCTAAATGAGGAAAAAATGGATCGCGCCCTTAATGATTATTTGTGGGGACGCTGTAATATTAAAGACACTGCTTACGATGTTAGTCATACTCTCATAGCACAGGGGGAAACAGGTATGATTAACGGCAAAGTTTACCTAGTTCCCTCTAGTATTAAAGCTGGTGAAATCGCTAGGGTTCTGCGTGAGGGATATGACGTAGTTCGGCTCAATGACGGCTTTCAGGAACTCATCCGCTGTCTGAACCTCGACTATTTGTTAATTGACACTCACCCAGGTCTGAATGAAGAAACCTTACTTTCCATTGGTATATCTAATGTTCTAGTTGTTATTCTGCGTCCAGACAGCCAAGACTTTCAGGGAACAGCCGTGACGGTGGATGTAGCTCGCAAGCTGAAAGTACCTAAAATGCTGTTAGTGGTCAATAAAGTGCTACCAGCCTTCGATTTTGCAGACTTGCAAAAACAAGTGGAGACAACTTATAACGTCTCAGTGGCTGGTATTTTGCCTTTGTCTGAAGAGATGATTCAGCTAGCTAGCAGAGGTATCTTCTGCCTGCGCTACTCTCAGCATCCCATCAGCCAGAGGATGAAAGAGATTGCTGAACAGATTGTTGGTGAGGGTGAGACAAAGAAAGTATTTATTGCAAGCGATCGCCTATGAGCAACCAACAGGAATTCCGCAGGAGTGTACTTGCCTCCTATGGTGCTAGTGCCTCCCAAACAGAGGAGGTGCTTGCTTACAATCAAAATCTCTTCTCGCACAAATGTTTAAAACATGCCCTCAAGTTTCCACTTGCACCTGAAGCCCATGTTACCGTTTGGGAGGAGTACGCTTTTGCCGCAAGAGTTATGGGAGCATTTGAGGCACTAAAGCAGTGTCTAGTGCAGTTTAGATTTCCTATACTCGCAGGTATCAGCCAGACTGAAGCATATCGCTTTGCTACCCGTAAGGGTGTTCCAGTGGATAATATACCCGAAGCTACTGGTTTGATTCTTACGCTGCCTGAGAAACTCCAGTTGATAATACATCAAAGTTTAGCTGGAGCCATCCCGGTTTTGCTTGCCGGAAACCGAGAGGATTTTGTAACTCTTGTACAAGCGTTAACAATGCAAAATGAACCCAAACTAGTCCCAGCTTCTATGGGAGCCTGTATGGTTGCTGGTTTCAACAACTGGGATAGGATTCGCCGCGATCGCCAACAATGGTCAGCTAAAAATTCTGGTAATTGCTCCGAAAGTAGTTGGGCAGCAGAATTTCAACGGATTATACCACAAAAAACGCTCTATCAGGATCGGTTCATTATTTTGAGTGACGGTTTCTATAGCGACGTTTCAGCTATCGATATGGGACTCTCAGAATTAGAATGGCAGCGCTTATCCCTAACCATTCGGCTGGAACATGAATGTACCCACTACTTCACACGTCGCTTGTTTGGCTCAATGCGAAACAATATGCTCGACGAATTAATTGCCGACTACAGAGGCATTGTAGCCGCTACGGGGTACTATCGAGCCGACTGGTTCTTGCGCTTTGTGGGGTTGGAGTCGTTTCCACATTACCGAGAAGGAGGTAGGATGCAAAACTACCGGGGTCAACCCCCGCTTTGCGATCGCGCTTTTAAAATTCTACAGGCATTGGTAAAGGCAGCCGCAGAAAATTTGCAGCGCTTTGATACCGACTATGCAAGCGAGTTAAGAGACATCAATATTCAACCTTTGATGTTAATCGCCTTAACCTACTTAACCTTAGAAGAATTGGCTTCAAAAGAGGCAAACTTCCGCATCCAACAAACCTTAGAGGAATTGCAGAAAACTATATCTGCATCAAATCATTAAGTATCATTTAATTCCAAATCCTGCTTGTAATTACTCTCTCTTTTTTCTTTCCTCTCTGCTTTCTCTGCTTCTCTGCGGTTCGTTTTTCCTTAAATTCTCATTAACAAAACATAGGGGAATTCACTTATGACAGAAGTTCTACTTAAAGAATTGAGTAACAGTGACATCGATTGGATGATTGCTACAGGTCGTCGGCGAGAAATAGCAGCAGACACCGTACTCGTCCAAGAAGGAAAAGCTGCCGATTCTCTACATATCTTACTAGAGGGAATTTTAGCAGTTACTGTCTCTCAACCAGACAACAATCCTCTGGCTCGTGCTTTTGCGGCAATCGAGGGTGGTGAAACCTCACGCACAGAGATTGCGCGGCTTTCCAGCGGTGAGGTAGTAGGAGAAATCCCTTTTTTAGGTACTCGTCCAACTGCCACTACTGTTAAGGCTATTGAAAAGTCGCTGGTGATGTCGATTCCCCAGCAGCAATTAACGGCAAAATTGCTTTCTGATGTGGGTTTTGCTTCGCGCTTTTATCGTGCGATCGCTATTATGCTCTCAGACAGACTGCAAAGCATCATCAATCAGCTTAGTCGTAGTAACCTTGCACAAGGTCAGCCACTGAAGGATGTATTATGTGTGTTAGCGGAAATGAATGATAGTGACATCGATTGGATGATGGCTACAGGTAATCCGCAAAAAATACCTGCTAACACTGTACTCATTCATGAACAAGGACCAGTGGACGCGCTGTATATTATACTGGGTGGAACAATGTCAGTTTCTATTTCTGAGAATGAGCGCAATCCTTTGGCTCGTGCCTTCGCAGCTATAGAGGGTGGCGAAATCTCAGGACGAGAAATAGCGAGATTATCCAAAGGCGAAATTATGGGAGAAACACCCTTCATTGATGCCCGCTTGCCCTCTGCAACAGTCAAAGCGCTTGAAGACTCGCTTGTGTTGTCGATTTCTCGACAGCAACTGGCAGCAAAATTGCTTTCTGATGTTGGTTTTGCATCCCGCTTTTATCGAGTGATTGCTACTTTGCTTTCTAATAGATTACAGGGTATGCTCAGTCAACTTGGTTATGGCAGACGGGTTTATAGCAAAGGTCAGCCACTCAATGAAAATGTTGAATATGAAGATGAACTGGATTCCAATGTTTTAGATCGTATGGCATTGGCTGGAAAAAGATTTGATTGGATGCAGGGACGTTTAAAAGTAAGTTGAATCAAATGCGGCAGTGAGGAACGCTTCGACGGTCATTTCTGCCGCTAGTTTATTAATGAATTTTTGTAAAGATGCAGGGGAGTTTTGCATAAAACTGCACGTCTAAAACTGAGAATTAGTAGAGGTTTCTTCGACCACAAGTAAATGCTAGGTTTTGAGGGGTGCAATGTCCAGGATAAATAATTGGGGTCGGAGGTTCTTAGGTATTGCGAACTTGTGCGATCGGCTTTGCCGTGTCGCAGACATTCGCTTTAGGAGCAGATTGCGCTATTGCCCAAATTACCCCGGATACCACTCTACCCAATAATTCTATCGTCACGCCCTCTGGCAACACCAGGATTATTGAGGGTGGAACTAAAGCAGGAAGCAACTTGTTTCACAGCTTTGGGGAGTTTTCTGTACCCACTGGTTCCACAGCTTTCTTCAATAATGGAGCGGACATTCAAAACATCATTAGCCGAGTAACAGGTAAATCAATCTCTAACATTGATGGTTTAATTCGTGCTAACGGCACTGCCAATCTGTTTTTCCTCAATCCCAATGGGATTCTTTTTGGTTCTAATGCTCGCTTAAATATTGGCGGTTCGTTTTTAGCGACTACGGCAAGTAGTTTCAAATTCAGTAATGGCAGCGAGTTTAGTGCTACCAATCCCCAAGCACCGCCAATACTTACGATTAATGTGACTCCAGGGTTACAGTATGGTTCGAGCCAGCCAGGGGCTACTATTACCAATGCCGGAAATTTAGCAGCAAAGCAAGACTTGACGCTAGTAGCTGATAAAGTTGACTTACAGGGACAGCTACGTGCCGGAAGAGATCTGACACTGCAAGCACAGGATACAGTGCAAGTGCGGGACAGTGTGGAAACACCGTTTATGGCTACTGCGGGTGGTAATCTCACAATTGTTGGCGATCGCGGTATCGACATTCTGGCACTGAATCACCCAACGCAAACGCCGTTTGTGAGTGGGGGTAATCTGAGCTTAATCAGTGATGGGATTATTTCTGGGGATGCTCACTTTACCAGTGGTGGCAGTTTTTCGATACGGAGTGTATCAGGGGGACTGGCAAACTTTGTAAGCAAATATGACCCGATTATCAGTGCTACTGGAGATGTGGATGTTGCTGCTAATTATACAGGAGCATCGCTTTTAGTCGAAACTCAGGGAAATATTCGATTCCAGGGTGATATCAACATCACCGAACCAGATACTAGTGGTTTGCCAGCAGCACTAGATACTGCAACCCTCAGCACGAGTTCAGCATTAATTATGCGTCGGGGCAGAGCGCTCTGGCTTATGGAGGCGTCAATTATGGCTCAGTACCCGCCGATGGCACTAGTACAGTGCCTGCTGGAATTACGTTGGATGGAGCGGTTACTTTACAGCCATTTAATGGTTCTGGGGGGATAGTTAGCTTGTCGGCGGCATTGGGGAATGTAAGTACACAAGGAATTATGACTAATGGTGGCGCGATTAATATTAACAGTGCAGGAGCGATCGCCACTAATGGAAAAACCTTGGATACTACGAATGGCGGAAACAATGGGGGTGATATTACCCTGAGTGGCAACGGCAACATTACTACTGACGATTTAAAGTCTTCCTCGTATGGCGATTTAAATCCTTCCTCTTCCTCGTTCTATGAGTCTGACACAGCGGGAAATGGAGGCGCGATTAGCCTCAGTACCTCCAACGGCAACATTACCACTGGCAGTTTAAACTCTTCTTCGTACTCTAAATATGGAATAGTGGGAAATGGAGGCATGATTAGCCTCAGTACCTCCAACGGTAACATTACCACTGGCAATTTACGCTCTTCTTCGTACTCTTTTTGGGGTACAGGAAAAGGAGGGGCGATTAGTATTATTACTGCCAACGGTAGCATTACCACTGGCAATTTAGATTCTTACTCTGTGAGCGGATTAGAAGACAAAAGTGATGGGGGTGATATTACCCTGAGTGGCAACGGCAATATTTCTACTGGCGATTTGGATTCTTCTTCCTCCTCTTTTACGGGTACAGGTAATGGGGGAGCAATTAGCCTCAGTACTTCCAACGGCAACATTTCCACTGGCGATTTGGATTCTTACTCAGACTCTACATATAACAAAGCGGGAAATGGGGGAGCAATTAGCCTCAGTACCTCTAATGGCAACATTTCCACTGGCGATTTGGATTCTTACTCTAGCTCTTATTCTTCACCCTCTTCTTCAGGGACAGCGGGAAATGGAGGCGAGATTAGTCTTAGTGCCTCCAATGGCACCATTACCACTGGCGGTTTAAATTCTTACTCTCGCTCTAAATCTGGAATAGGAGGCAATGGGGGTGCGATTAGCCTCAGTACCTCTAATGGCAACATTTCCACTGGCGATTTGGATTCTGAATCATTCTCTGCTTCTAACGTGGCGGGAAATGGGGGCACGATTAGCCTCAGTACCTCTAATGGCAACATTACCACTGGTGATTTAAATTCTGCATCATGGTCTTTTTATGGCACAGGGGGAAATGGGGGCACGATTAGCCTTAGTACCTCCAATGGCAACATTACCACTGGCGATTTAGATTCTTACTCGCAGGGCGTAGGAGAACTTGAGCGGGAGCTTAGCGTATGTAGGCTGGGTATAATTTGCCCGCATGTAACTGGTACCACAGCAGCGAGAAATGGGGGTGCGATTAGCTTGAGTGCCACCAATAACATTACCACTGGCCAGTTAAATTCTTCCTCTTTCTCAATCTCTGATTCTGGAATACCGGGAAATGGAGGTGCCATTAGCCTCTTTGCCACTAACGGCACGATTACCACTGCCAATTTGTATTCTTCCTCGTTCTCTAATTCTGGAATAGCGGGAAATGGAGGCGCCATTAGTCTTAGTGCCTCAAATACTATCAAACCTGGTTCAATTAACTCTATAGGGGCACTAGGTTCAGGAAACATTACCATCAATAGTCAGGCGGCTTTTACTTTAGGGACTTCCAAAAAATAAATTATGCCATTATTTAAAATGATAATCATTCTTGGGGGGGGGTGAAGGGGCTGCCGTCGGCAGCCCCTTCACCCCCTTTTGTAGTAATTTGAATAATGACTAGGTTTTTGAGTGTAACAAACGGTGTCTATAGTTTTAACTGATTCTCTAAAAAAGTTGTTG
>JAESGY010000322.1_pt1 | contig 27021 bp, 26 predicted proteins | sample 9269841 | NCBI WGS metagenome assembly JAESGY01 (sample SAMN17022865, study PRJNA683097) | algae metagenome | isolation source: Spirirestis rafaelensis WJT71-NPBG6 and co-occurring heterotrophs from... | place: USA: Pinto Wells, Joshua Tree National Park, Colorado Desert, CA | collected 2006-08-15
CTTCAACAAGCTCAAACAGTTCCGCGACATTGCCACCCGCTACGACAAGAACCCGGACAACTTCCTCGCCGCCATCAAGCTGGTCTCAGCTCGCATCTGGATCCGCAGTTATGAGTCCGCTGCCTAGGTTCGTTATGCCCTCTTCAGGTTGATGCAACAAAGCTGGCACCTTCATCTGCCACGACCAAGGACTGGGTATTGGCTTGGAACCACCGTAGGTGCCCGAAGGAGCCACCTTCTTCGGCTATTCGGCGTCTTTCCACGGCTCGGATAGGGTTTCCATACGTTTGAGCACATCGAGGCCTTGCATGTTGAGATAGTGGAGGATGTCGATGAAGATCCAGTTTTCCGTGAGCTTCCCGTCTTCCTCTCGGTAGAGGTCGACCACCCTCATGTCGGCGCCATTTGGACTTGCGGTCATGCCCATGAAGCCACCAGAGTTTGAAAGGGTGAGATTTGCCCAGCCAAAGAAACCGCCGAAATGTCCCTCAGCCATCCGGCAAAGATGTCCATTAAAGCGATAGGCGGTGCTGAACGCTGATCTGAAGGGGCCTGAGTGCTGCCGAATGTACCGCGGGATCGTGTAGGTGGCTCCTATACCTGCGGGCCCCCACCAGATCATGTCATCGTTCCAAGAGCGGGCGAGCTCCTCAGCAAGGCCGGCGGCGCCCTTGCTGCGATCGGCACTGCGCATATCTCCGAGCATCGCGTTAATCGCCGCGAGGGTTGCAGTTCCCTTGGCCGGGTCCTGTGGCCCGTACATCAGACCCTCGTGAGTGGCCGGTCCGGGCTGAACGAGGTGGGCTCCTGTCTGAGGCGGAAATGGGTTCTGCCCGGCTTGAATCATAACTTGCGGTATATCGAAAAACATCGCGGTCTCAGCGATGCGGCCATCCTCGACACGGTTGAACTCCGCATAACGCATCATCGAGATTTTTCCAGATGGCCGAATGCCAAGCCATGCTTGGTCGAAGAGGCCCATCAGATGTCCCATCGATACGACCCAGACCGACTGGTAGTTGTCCAATTGGTTGCGGCCGGCCATGAAGATGTCGGGCCGGCGTTGCAGGCGAGTCATCGCTCTGCAAAACGGTGACCAGAACACCTGTGCGACTGCTTCTGCACCTCGTTGTTCATGGAATGGGTGCATGCCACGCCAAAGCCAGTCGGGGGCTGTGTGCTCCGCAAGCGCCGCCGTGATACTGTCCGCACTGGCGCAAGCAATGGCCGCATGGTGCGCCCGCACAAGATCCTTTTCTGCTTGGAAACCCATCTCGATCATGCCTCTATTGATGCCTTTGGCACGGGTCTGACCCGTGTCGTTCACGCTCCTGCCTTGCTCTCCTGGTGAGCAAAGATCTGTTTCCAGATGGTAACCTCGTCCGTCACTATCCACTCGAAAGTCACGCGTCCCTTAACCATGTGGGCGTGGCTCTGCCCCATCACATAGACGGAGGCGCCGGTTGGTGGTCCAAAATGGCCAAAGCCGGTATGGTGACCCTTGAGCGACCATCGCGCCGCGATCCTGACAGGTTGCCCAGGATCGCGGTTCACAACAATGCTCTGCATCGTCAACTCCGCGTCGGGGAAGGAGGCCAGATAAGCCAGGCAGAATTGATCAAGGTCGTTGTGACCCGACAACACGTCACCGCCGGGTACCGCCACGAAGGCTCCACGGAAATAAAGGTCGTGGATGGCTGCCGTCTCCTTGTCGTTCCAAATTCGACCCCAGCCTTCGCGATAAGCGTCGGCCTCGAAACCGCGCTGACACTCGCTCCGGTAGAGACCCTGCACGTCACACTCCGGGGTGAAGAAGTCCACGCATCCTTTGCGGCGCAGTTCCACTTCGACCATCTCGCGTGCAATCTCGCGGGGATCAAGGCCCATACAGCGGGCGAAAGCGGCCTGATCACGCACCAGCCATTCTTCCTTCACCTGCTGGTCCCGCACATAACAGTCTGCGATGATGCGCGAGCGTACGACCCGCCCTGTGGCCTTGCCGTAAACGCCGTCGCCCTGGTGGCGCATGACTGAGATCAGGCGATGGGACGACAGGAAGCTGCCGTCGTCGTAGCTTCTCCAGATGACATCCTCACCGACGAGCTGCCTGTCCGGGAACTGATGGAGAGTCTGCAGCGTCTGGCCGGTTACGCCAGCATTATCAATGGTGACTCCGGTCGCAGCACGGACCAGGCAGTCAGCCGCGTAGTATTGCTTGATCTTTTTTCCAATGCCGCGATCCTCCCAGATCTCCTGCGTGATGCCATAGATGAATTCGGGCACACCGCTGTAAGGACCAAGATCGAGCTTACACATACTCTTTGCGGATTCCATCTCGGACGCCTCCGGCAGGTCTAAAACAGGAGAAGCCAGTAGGCCATTCCGTCTGCCGTTATGACGGCAGACGGCCTCTACCTGAAACTTCAAAAGACTGGCTGCCGTTACTCCGCAGCCTCTTGGCTCAGCTTAGGTGGAATTTTGCGGCCCGCGTCATACTCTTCCCAGCCATGACCGTTGAAAGGATCGACGCCGAGCTGACGCATAACATGGGGAAAGTCGACCATCACCCAGTTGTCGACGATCTTGCCGTCGACGACCTTCCAAAAGTCCATGTAGCGAATCTCGACACGTTTGCCGGTCGGCGCAATGCCCATGAACTCCCCGGAATGCGTCGCTTCCTGACGCCCGAACGCCGCCATCCATTCGCCTTCGGCAAGGCGGGCTTCATCGATGCAGACCTTGTCCGAAAACGCAGCCTGGAACGGACGCTGCCAGTTGTCCTGGAATTCATTCAGGCCGTTCTTGGTGCCGCATCCTGCATTGCCCATCCAGCGGAAGGTCTCAGCGAAGAAACGCCCCATGCCACGGATATCATGATCGTTCAGTCCATTGACCATGTCTGTAACGACGCGGCGGGTCTCCTCAGTTCTACTGAGATCGTTATCTCGAGTGAGCGCCGCTTGTTCGGGTCGTGACCCTTTCATCTGCTATCCTTTGACTGCACCGGCCGTCAAGCCGGACACGATCTGACGTTGGAATGCCATAACGAGAAAGAAGAGGGGAGCTGTGATAGAAACGGCAGCCGCAACGGCTTCAATCTGGTCAGTCGAGGTTGTCTCGCGGTTGAAGTACTGTGTGATCGCCGGGACCATGGTCTGTGACTGCGCATCGAGCAGGAGAGCACACACAAGGTAGTCGTTGTAGGCGAGCAGGAAGCTGAATAGGCCCGTGGTGATAATGCCTGGCCACATCACTGGTATAATCACCCGCCGGAAGGCCTGAAAGTGGGTGCAGCCGTCCACTCGGGCGGCCTCGTCGAGCTCGGCCGGCACGTTCTGGAAGAAGCTGCGCATCATCCAAATAGTGAAGGGCTGGTTGATCGCAACGAGCACCGCGATCACCGCCCAAGGCTGACCGTAGAGCGTCGGCGGCGTCTCAGAGAACAGTTTCAGGATATCGCCGAGCAAGGGCGTCGACCACAACGGCATAAGCAAGTCGCGGCTGTTGATGAACGCCGGCAGATAGCCTGTCACGAGCACCGAGCCTGGAAGAGCCCGGAAGACCAGGGCAGTGATGAGAAGCCAAAATACCAAGTTGGACTTCATCCGGGCGAGAGCATAGCCGGCCAGCGTGCCCACCGTGAGCGACACGGTGACGACGCCGCCTGTGACAATCAAGGAGTTGATGAAGTTGCGATAAAACCCGTTGCGCACCCAAACGGCCCAGTAATGCTGCCCCGTTGCCCCGATCATTGGCTCAGCCAGAATCGCAAGCCCGGGGATGTGCGAGATACCCGCATTTAGTGCCCGAAGGATCGTCGGCAGGACGAGGCCTAGGCCCAGCACACTCCCTCCGATGATCAGGAGGGCGGTAACGAGCCAGCCGAGTGCGATCACTCCCCCAAATGAAAGCCGGCGCGCCCAAACTGACGACTGCCGCGCGATGAGCTTATAGCCGACGTAGATAACCGCGAGAGCGCCGGCAATGTCGATGATACTCAAACCTTCCCCTGCCGCGACGGTACGAGGCCCCACGATCACCTGAAGGGGATCAGACGAGAAGGCATCGACCGGCAGCTTGACCGACATCAGCAGCACCCACAATAGCGGGAAGACTGCGATGATCGTCCAAAGAATGAGGGTACCGGCCGTTGCGAGAGTGACGCCAACGGGTGTTGGCATCGCTCGGGATCGGCCTTCGGCAACCTGTCCGAGTGATCTCGTTGGCTGTGCAACCGGCAGGGAGGTCATCGGGGTAGAGCTTGTCACCAGAGCCTCCTAGCGCTTCTGATCGCGCCACGTGCGCATAATGAGAGGGATGAGAAGGATCACGATCCCGATCATTGTCAGCATGGACGAGGCCGACGCCCGGCCGATGGCGCGGTTGCCCGTGTTGTCGGGCATCAGGAGTTCGAAGGTCAGCCACTGCAGCGAAATGACGTGGGCCTGGCTCGAAAAGCCGACCACCTCGTCGAACACGCGGTAGCTGTCCATGAGGTGGATGAGCGTGACGAACACGATTAATGGCATGAGGTGCGGAATGACCACGTAGCGCAGCCGGTCCCACCGGGATGCGCCGTCAACGACAGCTGCGTCAACCGTATCCTGGTTCAAGCCCTGAAGGCCTGCGTAAAAGATAATGAATGCGAAAGGCGCGACGTGCCAGACCTTGTAGATCATCATCAGGACTTCGGTTGTCCAGCCCTCAGCGAGAAGCGATATCTTGCGATCGAAAATAGCCTCGAGAGCTGCTGTCAGGATCCCGTCACCCACGAAGAGCCACTTCACGGATAGGGCGCCAATCACGGGCGTGATGATGAAGGGCAGGAGCGTGACGAAGATGACAGGGCCCCGGATGGTTTTGATCGTCCCATTGAGCGCGATCGCCAGAGCCAGGCCAAGGCCTACCACGAAAGGAAGGGTGACGAAGGTGAAGGTCAAGGTGAAGCGGAGAGCCCGAAAGAAATCGATTGCCATGATGGAAGAAAGACTGCCGCCTGGACTGAAGGCCGCCGTGATGTCGCCCGTACGCAGGAGCGCGCGATAATTGGCAAGCCCGACCCAGACGTTCTGCGTCATGACGCGGCCCTCTTCATCTCGGGCCGGGGTTGTTCGGGTCTCCTTCTCGCAGATAGGGTTCGGAAAGCCGGGGGTGCATCGCTCCACAACCTCTTCTTTGAAGAGAGTCTGAGTGTTCTGGAAGCTCTGCAGGAAGACGCTGACGAGCGGGATCGCGATGAACAGGAGCATCATCGCAAGCGAGGGCGCGACGAACATCATGAAAGTCCGCGGCTTCATAAAATCTTCCTCCGCAGCGTCGAAACAGGCCCGCCTCGAAGACCCAGGAAATGGGTGACGGGCTGCGCCGGGCACCCGGCGCAGCCTTGGCGATCGGATTACTTGATCAGTCCGGCTTCCTTGGCGGCTGTCGTGTACCGTTCTTCGATTGCAGCGAGGGTCTGCTCTGCGCTCGCTTTGCCGGTCAGGTAGTCGCCGACCATATTGCCAATCGCTGTATGGATGAGCCCCATGCGCGAGGAGGCCGGGTAGGCGGGTGCGCCGAGCTTCAGGGTCTCGAGTGCGCCCATTGATGCAGGAGTCGGCTTGTAGCCAGGGATGAGCCAGACCGCATCAGCATTGTTGGCCTCTACCATCTCCTTGTCGAGGCCTTCCATGACGACCCGGAACGCAGCTTCGGCTTCGGCATCGGAGATGTTTTTGGCGATCACGACGCCATCCCACCAGACTGTCGTTGCCGGCTTTCCGCCCGGGACGGCCGCAGGCGCCGCTGCCACCTTCACCTTACCGACAACTTGCGACTCGGCTGGATTTTCCAGGGCACCAGCGCGTGAGGCCCAGAAGTTGGACAGAGCAACCTTGTTCTGCTGGAACTGCTTCTGAACAAATGTCGAGTCGGCCGTCAGGTACTCCGGATCCATGTAGGCCGAAAGCTTCTTGAGCATCTCCAGTGTCTTGATCCCGGCCTCGCTCTTCACGGCAGGCTTATTGTCCGCCGTAAAGAATTGGCCGCCGTAACCCATGTAGAGGTTGGTGAAGTCCATAGCGAGATTCCAGCCCGTGCGGGTCGTGGCACCGACAGGGTAGGGCACGAGACCGGATGCCTTGATCTTCTCGGCCGCTGCCAGCATCTCGTCGTAGGTTTTAGGCGGCTCGATCTTGAGCTGCTCCAGGATGTCCGAACGATACATGAGGTGCTGGGCATTGACCATCATGGCAATTGCCATGATCTTCCCGTCGATCTTGATCAGCTGGTTTGGCGATAGGTTCTGACCGTACTTCGCGACGAGCTCGTCGAGGGGCCGAATCAGACCATTGTTCAGCAGCGGCACGATCGACTCCGTGGCGACGCCACCGATCTGGTAGAGAGCGGGCTTCGTAGAGAAGGCCTCGACTTGCTTCCTGGCGAAATCCTGGTCGAGCTCAGCCTTAAAGTTCCCGCATTCTGCCATCGCGTTAGTGACAGATTTCCAGGCTTGAAAGCCGGCAGTGAGGGACTTCAGCGGCACCTCGTTCTTGAAAGCGCAGGCTGCGGAAGCTCCAGCGGTGGTGGCAAGCGTCAAAGCCGACGCTAAGGCAAGTTTTCTGATCAGCATGATTGTTCTCCACTGGTGTTATCGGGCTGCTTGCGGAGCGATTCCGTGCGGCCTTCCGTTATCAAACGTGACAGGATCGAACGACACAGCGCCGACCTGGTCTATTGCCGGAGCGGCGCTGTCTCGATGCGCTTGCCGGACTTCATGTCGAACAGGTGGCACTTACCAGGCTCGATCGCGATGCCGACAGGTTGTCCGATATCCGCCCGAAACGCCTTTTCGGCTTTAACGGCCACAAGGGCGCCGCCGGCCTTGACGGTGACGAGCGTCGCATCGCCGAGCAGCTCGAAGGTATAGATAGGCGCTGTAATCGCCCCCTCACCGGGCGCTGTGACGCGAGCATCCTCGGCGCGGAACCCCAGAGTTACTGAGCCCGAAATCACGGGCGGAACCCCCTCGATACCAACATTCTCGCCAGAGAAAACACCGTCCGTGATATCGCCAGTCAGGAGATTCATGGCTGGCGACCCAATGAAGCTGGCCACGAACGTATTTGCAGGGGCGTCATAGATCGCCATGGGGGAGCCGACTTGCTGGATCACCCCCTTGTTCATGATCACGACCCGGTCGGCCAGTGTCATGGCTTCGATCTGGTCGTGGGTCACATAGACTGTTGTCACCGCGAGCTCATGCTGGAGGTGCTTGATCTGCGCGCGCGTGGAGACCCGGAGCTTTGCGTCCAGATTGGAAAGCGGTTCATCCATCAAGAAGACGGCCGGCTCGCGCACGATGGCACGCGCTAGCGCCACGCGCTGGCGCTGGCCGCCGGACAACTCGCGAGGGAGCCGATGAAGCAAATCTTCAAGCTCGACCATTGCAGCAGCCCGGCGCACGCGCTCGTCATGCTGCGCTTTCGGGATCTTCCTCACCTTCAGAGGAAAGCAGATGTTGTCGTAGACCGTCATGCTCGGGTACAGGCCATAACTCTGGAATACCATCGCCACATCGCGATCCTTCGGCTCCAGATTGTTGATCACCCGCCCTCCGATGCGGATCGTGCCGCTCGAAGGATCCTCGAGTCCTGCGATCATGCGCATGGTCGTCGTCTTCCCGCAGCCGGAGGGCCCGAGCAAGACGAGGAATTCCCGGTCGCTGATCGAGAGGTTCATCTCCCGCACGCCAACGAAGGCTCCCCATCTTCGAGTAACGTTCTCTAGCACTACATCGACCATGCACAGCACCTTTGCATGCGGTTGCAATGACGACTATACTTTGTTAAACCAGTCTGGCAATAGCGAATGTGGAACTTAGCGCGGGACAGACGCGATGGTACTCGACACTCGGCGGAGCGCTATAGAGTTCAAGGACTCCCCGCTATTCAAGAGTTGGCGAGGGTACAAGGGCTGCCAAGGCCCACTGCGGCCCCGTTCGGGTTCCTCGGCCCGCTTCCGGTGGGAATACCGCCTTGAGCCGATTGCACTTCTCCAAGCCCTCCCGAGGTCGCGAGCGTTCGACCGACGGGCTGGGACTACACTCGCCGACGCCCTCCCGGGTTCATTCTATCGGACCTGAGTCCTGAACTCAGGGCTAAGATTAACCGGAACGGCGGTGCCGGTCGCTGGATTCATAAGGAGAGAACGGGATGACCCGCTATCTGAAGAAGGGCCGCGACGCAGACGCGATCGCGGAGGACGACGCCAAGGTGCGTGCCACCGTGGAGGCAGCACTCGCCGATATCGCCCAAAGAGGCGACGCGGCTGTGCGTGAAATGTCTGTGAAGTTCGACGGATGGGATCGCGCCGATTACCGGCTTACTGATCAGGAGATCCGCGACTGCCTCTCTCAACTCTCCCAGCGCGACCTCGACGACATCCGCTTTGCGCAGGAGCAGGTCAAGAATTTCGCTGAGCACCAGCGCGCCTCCATGCAGGACATCGAGGTCGAGACGCTGCCCGGCATCGTGCTTGGGCACAAGAACATCCCTGTCAATTCGGTCGGTTGCTACGTGCCCGGCGGCAAGTACCCGCTCCTCGCATCCGCCCACATGTCCGTGATCACAGCCCGCGTTGCGGGCGTGCCTCGCGTCATCACCTGCGCGCCGCCTTTCCAGGGTAGGCCCGCGCCCGCGATCGTTGCGGCCCAGCACCTCGCCGGTGCCGACGTGATCTATTGTGTTGGCGGCATCCAGGCGGTGGGCGCGATGGCGCTTGGTACAGAGAGCATCGCGGCCGTCGATATGCTGGTCGGGCCGGGGAATGCCTTCGTGGCCGAGGCGAAGCGCCAGCTCTACGGACGCGTCGGCATCGACCTCTTCGCAGGTCCAACCGAAACTCTGGTCATTGCTGATGAGAGCGTCGACGCCGAGATGTGCGCCACAGACCTCTTGGGTCAGGCGGAACACGGCCCGAACTCGCCCGCGATCCTACTCACCACCTCGGAGAAGCTCGCGCGCGAGACTATGGCAGAGGTGGAGCGCCTGCTCGGGGTGCTGCCGACCGCCGAGGTTGCGCGCAAGGCCTGGGAGGATTACGGCGCGGTGATCGTCTGCGACTCGGATGAGGAGATGGTGCAGGAGGCCGACGCTATCGCCTCCGAGCATGTGCAGGTGATGACCCGCGATCCGGACTACTTCCTCCACCACATGACCAACTACGGCGCACTCTTCCTCGGGCCCCGCACCAACGTTTCCTACGGCGATAAGGTGATCGGCACGAACCACACGCTTCCCACGAAGAAAGCTGCGCGCTACACAGGCGGCCTGTGGGTCGGCAAGTTCCTCAAAACGGTCACTTACCAACGGGTCCTCACGGACCAGGCCTCGGCGATGATCGGCGAATACTGCTCCAGGCTTTGCATGCTGGAGGGTTTCGTCGGCCATGCCGAGCAGGCGAACATCCGTGTCCGCCGCTATGGCGGCCGCAACATCCCTTATGCGAGCGCCGCTGAATGAAAGCGCTCGCTTTGCCTAAATTGCCCTCCTTCCGGCTCGATGGCCGGCGCGCCCTCGTCACAGGCGCGGGCCGCGGCATCGGGCTTGCGGCCGCGGCCGCGCTGGCAGAGGCGGGCGCCCACGTCACGCTCGCCGCCCGCAGCCGAGATGAGATTGAGGCTGGCGCAGAGGCGATCCGCAACACGGGCATGCAAGCGGCGGCTCTCCAACTCGACATGACGAATCTTGATGCGGTCGCGCGGGCAATCGCCGCTGCCGAGCCCTTCGACGTTTTTCTGAATAATGCCGGCATGAACCGGCCTAAACCCTTCGTGGAAGTGCCGGTCGAGGATTTCGATGCCATCATGGGGCTCAATGTCCGCTCCGCCTTCTTCGCGGCACAGGCGGTGGCGCGGCGGCTTATCGCAGCCGGCAAGCCAGGCTCCATCATCAACGTCTCGTCCCAAATGGGTCATGTCGGCGGTGCAGAGCGCACGGTTTACTGCGCTTCGAAGTTTGCGATTGAGGGGCTCACTAAGGCCATGGCGATTGAACTCGGCCCACACGGGATCCGGGTCAACACACTTTGTCCCACCTTCATAGAAACCCCCATGACGGCACCGTTCCTGGTCGACGAAGGCTTCAAGGGTCGCGTACTGTCCAAGATCAAGCTCGGGCGGCTCGGGCAGGTCGAGGACCTGACCGGTGCTGTGGTATTCCTAGCGAGCGATGCGGCGGCCCTGATGACTGGCTCGTCGCTGATGGTTGACGGGGGATGGACCGCAGAATGAATAAACCTTCAGTTAAGCAACGCCAAAGGCCGGTGAACGCTGAGGATGTGGCCGAGTTGGCTGGCGTCTCACAGTCTGCCGTATCACGCACCTTCACGCCCGGCGCCAGCGTTGCCCCAGCAACGCGCGAGAAGGTGGAAAAGGCAGCAAAAAAGCTCGGCTACCGCCCCAATGTCCTTGCCCGTTCGCTGATTACACGCCGATCACGCATCGTGGCAGTGGTCATGGCTTATCTCGACAACCAGTTCTACCCGGGTGTCCTTGAGGCACTCTCCGGCAGACTCCAGGCGCTGGACTATCAAGTCCTTTTGTTCACTTCGCCGGATGGCTCGCTGTCTGAGCCGATGTTCGAGCAGGTTATGCGCTACCAAGTCGATGCGGTCGTGCTCGCGTCTGCCACTCTGTCGTCAGCTCTCGCTAGAGAATGCAAGAAGGCGGGGGTTCCGGTCCTGATGTTCAACCGGACGACCGACGACCCTGATGTTTCCAGCGTCACCGGCAGCAACGAGTTCGGAGGTCGCTTGATTGCCGCTTTCCTGGCCGCGAGCCGGCACAAGCGTCCCGCTTACCTCGCCGGGATCGAGATCTCGTCAACCAACCGAGATCGCGAGAAGGGCTTTCGGGCGGGACTTGCGGCGGCGGGTCTTCCGGAACCTCTCAGGGTTGTCGGCAACTACACTCTTGTCGGCGCCGAAGAGGCGACGCGAGAACTTCTTTCCTTGCGCAAGCGGCCCGACGCCATCTTCTGTGCGAACGATCACATGGCAATCGCCTGCTTGGACGTAGCCCGCCATGAGTTCGGGCTCAGGGTTCCAGATGACCTCTCGATCATCGGCTTTGACGATACTCCCCCGGCTCAGTGGCGAAGCTACCAACTCACCACGTTCTCGCAGCCACTTCATCCGATGGTGGATTCAACGGTGAATGCCGTGCGGGAACTCATTGAGCAGCCATCCCAGAATGCAAGGCGAACGGTCATCGACGGTGAACTCATCATCAGAGCGTCAGCCCGCCTTCCGAAGAAGGGGGTGGTAGATAGTAACGGGCGCCGGATCTGGCGCTCAAACCAGGAGGACTAAATGAGCATGAGGGGCTTCGATCCGGACTTCGAAGATCTGCCGGATTACATCATCAAGATCACCGAAAGAATCTGGGAGGGCAGGGGGATCGGTCTGATCCGCCGCTGGTACTCGGACGATTGCTCCGTTCACACCACAATGGGCCCGTTTACAGGCTCAGAGGCGATGGTAGCAGGCACGTTAGAGACGTTGAATGCTCTTCCGCAGCGACGCTTGCTGCCTGAGGACGTGATCTGGTCCGGCGACGACACCGAGGGTTTTCTCTCGTCGCACCGGCTGATTTGCCCCGGAACCCACAAAGGGGGCGGTCCACTTGGCCCCTCGACTGGCAAACCTGTCGTGGTCCGCGCCATCGCCGATTGCTTCTGTATCGAGAACCGGATTGTCGAGGAGTGGCTCATCCGCGACTCCGCAGGGCTTCTCTTCCAACTCGGCATCGACGCCGGCGAGTACGCATCCCAACTGGCAGCGGCCGATCAGGCTCAAGGCAAGCAGCCTTGGCATCTGGAGGACGCGAAGAAGCTCCGGAAGGAAGGACAGTTCCGCCCGCCCGTGCATCAGAAACATGCTGCAGCAGCCTTGGCGCGTGAAACTTTGGAAGCGATCTGGCGGGCTGACCTCGATGTGGTCGGTCGTGTCTACCACCCGGCGTGCAGCGTGCACCTCCCAGGCTTCAAGACCGCTTATGGGCACGAGCAGGTTTATGAGTTCCTGTTCGGATACTTGTCTGCCTTCCCCGATGCCAAGATCGTCATTGAGCACTCGATCGCCAGGGACGATCCTGGTCATCCGACTCGTGTTGCCACCCGTTGGTGGCTTACCGGAACGCATACCGGGCACGGCATCTTCGGCCCGCCGTCTGGCGCTACGGTTCTCGCGCTGTTCATCAATCATGCCCACGTGATCAACGGACAGATCCGGGAAGAGTGGGTGCTGGTCGACGAGGTTGCGATTCGCAAGCAGATCGCCCTGCAGCGCGGGTAGCTTCCGCTATGCTGGTTGCAAACTTATGCACTACATGTTGCAAACCTATGCATTCATGATAGCATTCGCGGGAGTTGGGAGGAAAACATGATCATCAACAGACGCCAGCTGATCGGCACGGGCTTGGGTGTCAGCGCTACCCTGGTGCTGCCCCGGATGGCTCTTGCTCAAGGCAAACCCTTCGCCGGCACCACGATCAATGTGCTGTTGCCGCAAGGCGCGCAGTTTCGGGCCCAGGAGAAACGCTTCTCGCAATTGGAGGAGTTGACGGGCATCAAGGCGGTCTACAACTATGTTCCTTATGGCCAATTGAGGGACAAGATCACCACTGAGGGCGTCGCCAGCTCCTCCGCCTTCGACATCATCTGCTACCAGGACAGCTGGGGTCCGGGGCTTTCGGTCTACCTGCACCCGATCGACGATTGGCTGAAGCGAGACGGCATTAGCATGGACCGCTACCCCCAGGCCTATAAGCAGGGCAGTCAAATGGAGGGCAAAACCCTAGGCCTGCCTGTGCGCGGTCACCCGCAAATGCTGTTCTACCGCAAGGACCTGTTGGACCAAGCTGGCGTGCAGCCGCCAAAGAGCTGGGACGAACTCGTCACGGTGGCCGATGCCGTGCAGAAGAAGTCGGGCGTTGCCGGTGTCGCCATGTATTATGGCAAAGGCAACGGCGGCCAAAACTTGTTCCTGTGGCTCAACCATCTTTGGGGTGCAGGCGGGGACATCTTTTCGCCGGACTTCAAGACGACGCGGTTCAACGAGCCGGCCGGCGTGGACGCCACGCAGCGCTATCTCGATTATCTTCTCAAGCACAAGGTTGCGGCTCCCGGCTCGGTGCAGTTCGTCGAGGCAGATGCCGTCAACTCCGTTGCCCAAGGCAATTCCGCCATGGTGATGGTCTGGTGGTGGGTCTACCCGCAGCTCACCGGTGCCCAGTCCACCTTGAAGCCCGAGCAGGTGGCTTTCGCGCCCATGCCACGCTACGCACCCGACAAGCCGGCATCATACGCGTTGTCGCTTCCCTTCGCGGTAAGCGCCAATTCGAAGAACAAGGATGCAGCCTGGGAGTTCATGAAATGGGTGTCTAGCCCTGAGCTTGAGGTCGCCTGCGCCACCGACAAGTCCGACAAAGACACAGCCGATATCGTCGTGACCCATAAGTCGAGCTTCGTCGACGCGAAGGTGAACGAAGTCAACAATGGCCTACATCGAGTGGCGGCGCAGAGCCTTGAGGGCTCCCGGATCATGCCGCAGCTCAAGGAATGGCCGCAGATCGCCGCCGTCCTGGAGAACACGATATCTGAACTCGCCACGGGAGCGAAGCCGGTCAAGGCAGGTCTCGATGCGGCAGCTCAGGAAGCGGACCGCATCCTTCGCCGGGCTGGTCGCCGGAGCTAAACGTCAGTGGGGAGGGGGCTTTGCACCTTTCCCATCCTTGGGCAACGTGAGGAGAGACGCGATGCAGGACCGTGTCCTGAAGTACTGGCTGATTGCTCCGGCCCTCCTCGTGATCGCAGGAACATTGCTGTACCCATTGATGTCCGGGCTCTGGTACTCGCTTCACGATTGGAAGCTGTCGGACAGCCCTACGATCGGACCCTTCATCGGCTTGGACAACTACATCCTCGCGGTAACCGACGATCCTGATCTCATCAGCAGCGGTTGGGTCACACTTGTCTTCACCGTCCTGTCGGTGGTCTTCACCCTCACAGTCGCGATGGCCTTAGCTGTGCTGCTGGCGGGCAACGGCCGGCTCGAAGTCAACACCCGGACGCTGCTTGTCATTCCCTTTGCCATGTCCCCGGCTCTTGTCGGCGTGTCCTGGCGCTTCCTCCTGAATCCCGAGTTCGGTGGGTTCACCGCCGTGATAGGCACCCTTGTCCCGAGCCTGAAAGGCGCCTCGTTCCTCGCAGATCCGTCTCTTGCGATGGCGGCGCTTATCATCTGCGATGTCTGGCACTCGGCTCCCTATTTCATGCTCATGTTCATCGGAGCCTTGGCTTCGTTGCCGCAGGAGACCGTCGAGGCGGCCCAGGTCGACGGTGCGTCGAAGTTCAGGCTGTTCTTCGAGGTGATCCTCCCGCAACTCAAGCCCGTGCTCGCGATCGCCGTTCTCCTCAAGATCATCTTCTCCTTGAAGGTGCTCGATCAGGTGATCACTCTGACGAACGGCGGGCCAGGCACGTCAACGGAAACGCTTGCACATTTCATCTACCAGACCGCGTTCCGCTGGTTCGATGTGGGTTACGCCGCGGCGACAGCCTACCTGCTTGCAGCGATCATGGCGGTGTTCGCCGCCATCTACTTCCAATTGATCACAGAGCGTCGTGTGGCATGACCGATAACTCCTCCATCGCGGCAGCCCCCATTGCCGAACGCCCAAATCGCCATCCTGCGGTAGGCCTATCGCTTGCCCAGCGCAGACGAGTCGGCCGTGTCGCCCGAACGCTCGCCATCTTGGTCGTTGCTCTCCTTTTCTTTGGGCCTGTGGTGTGGATCATGCTAACGGCGCTCAAGCAACCGCGGGACGTCTATAGTCTCAGCGTCTTCTTCACCCCAACCCTCGACAATCTTCGGGCGGCGTTCGCTTCGCCCTACTTTCTTGGTAGCCGGACGCTCAACAGCATCGTCGTCACGTTTGGAACCATCGTGCTGTCGCTGCCGATTGCCACGGCGGCCGCCTACGCCTTCTCCCGTTTCAGGTTCCCGGGGGGTAACGCGTGGTCTCTTGGTGTTCTTGCCACGCAGTTCATCCCGCCTGTGATCGTCATCATCCCCCTGTTCATCGCATTTCGATCAGCAGGCCTCCTCGATACGCGCCTTGCACTCATCATCGCCAACATGTCGTTCGTCGTTCCCTACTCGATTTGGATGATCAAGGGCTTCATCGATGCCATTCCGACGGACATGGAAGAGGCAGCGCAGATTGACGGTGCCTCGCGTCTGCGCGCTATCTGGGATGTGGTCGTGCCGATGGCCGTTCCCGGCATAGCGACAGCCGCCATCTTCGCCTTCGTCGTCTCGTGGAACGAGTTCTTCTACGCCCTCGTCCTGTCCCGGCAGGAGGCGGTCACGCTCCAAGTCGGCCTCATGGGAGCGCGCACGGAGCGGGGCGATGCTTGGGAGATCATGGCCGCCATGGGCCTCGTCATCATCCTGCCCATGCTGGTCCTCTCGCGATATGTCCAGAAATACTTTGTGGCCGGCCTGGTGTCCGGCTCGGTCCGATAGGAGATTTCCATGGCCTCAGTTGAGCTTGTTGGGGTCGAAAAGCGGTTCGGTGCCTTTACGGCGCTGCAGCGCCTCGACCTGTCGATTGCCGATGGAGAGTTCCTGGTCCTGCTGGGACCGTCCGGATGCGGCAAGACCACGACCATGCGCATGGTGGCCGGGCTGGAGGAGCCAACGGCGGGAGACATCTTCATCGCCGGTGAGCGGGTCAACGATGCCCTGCCGAAGGACCGGGACGTGGCCATGGTCTTCCAGAATTATGGCCTCTACCCCCATATGAGCGTTGCACAAAACATCGGCTATCCGCTCAAGGTGAGAGGTATCCGCGGTGGTGATCAGGAGTCCCGCATCAGGCAGGCTGCCGAGAAGGTAGAACTTGGGCCTCTCCTGCACCGCAGGCCCCGGGAACTCTCGGGCGGGCAGCGCCAGCGCGTGGCTCTTGCGCGCGCGATCGTCAGGACGCCGCAGCTCTTTCTCATGGACGAGCCTTTGTCGAACCTTGACGCCAAGCTCCGCGTGACCATGAGGGCAGAGATCAAGCACCTCCAGCACGAGCTTGGCGTGACGACCATCTATGTCACCCATGATCAGATCGAGGCCATGACGCTCGCCCACCGGGTCGCCGTCATGAACGGTGGAGCCATCCAGCAACTTGACACGCCGGAAACCATCTACGATCGCCCCGCAAATCTCTTCGTTGCCGGCTTCATCGGCTCGCCGCCTATGAACCTTATTCACGGCCAGATCTCCGGCGACACCTTCCATGCGCCTGGCGTGTCCGTTCGTGGCCCGTTCGTCGGAGGGCATGGCAGAGTCGTTCTCGGCATCCGGCCCGAGGATATGACCATAGCGGCTCCGGGGGAGGGATCCATCGAGGGTCAGGTCTATGCCTCCGAGCTCACCGGAGAGGCCGTGCTAGTAACGGTGAGTGTCGGTGGTGCCCGCCTGATCGCCCGCGCTCCGCGCCCGTTTCGCGCCAGCTTCGGCACGCCGGTCGACCTCAGGGTCGATGGCAGCAAGCTCCACCTCTTCGACGAGGTCACCGGCAAACGAATTGAAACCACTGACCAACGGAAGGCAGCTTAACATCATGTCCATTTTCGATCGTCTCGTCCGCTATGCGGATCTCCGCCCCTGCACCAACGCCTTCGTGGATGCCCGCACGCCGGGTTCCGACAAGAAGGAGAACTTCACCATCGTGGGTCCAGGCGTCTCCGAGAACCCGAACCAATACGTGCATATCCCCGAGCCGCATGGCTTCAACATCGGCGCTGCGCGCCAGCCGGGTGGATGCCTTAACTCGCAGCACAGCCACGAGACAGCGGAGGTGTTCGTCATCCATTCGGGCCATTGGCGTTTCCTCTTCGGCGTCAACGCAGGCGACGATGGGCACTTCGATGCAGCGCCGGGCGATGTGGTCTCCGTACCGATCCACATGTTCCGCGGATTCAAGAAGCTGGATGATGGCGTGGGCTTCCTATGGGTGGCGCTCGGCCAGGATAACCCTGGTAAGGTCACCTGGGCGCCGCGCGTCTTCGAGCTCGCCAAGCAGTATGGGCTGGTTCTGCTCAAGGGCGGCCGGCTTGTCGACACCACGATCGGTGAGACCGTGCCTGAGGGAGCGGAGCTGGAGGATGCTCCCAACGAGGAGCTAATTCGACGCCTCGCAACGCCGTCTCTCGACAAGCTTGCCCAGGGCTATGTGCCGCTCGGACAGATGGTTGGAAATCCGCGCTCGCCCCTCGCCGGACCCGGTGTCGAGGAGTGCCCTGTGATCACGCCGACGCATACGCGGGACGGCTTCGAGCCCGGCCCCATCGTCGGCTGGTGGCCGCACGGGTTCAACCTGCGCTGCCTCAAGATGGAGACCGGTGCCGTCGTGCCGACCCATGCCCGCGACGAGGAAGAGGTGATCTTCGTTCACTCTGGGACCATGGAGATCGAGACCCCGCAAGGGAGCGTCGTCATGGGCGCAGGCGACACCTTCTCGACCCCGAAGCATCTGGAGCGCGCCTTTCGGGCGCTTTCGTCGGATGGCGTCGTCGCCTACGTGGTTCGTGGCGGCGACGAGGCAGGCGCGGTGCGCTTCACGAAGCCGATGGCCGCTGAATGAGGGTTCTCACTACACACGTCGGTAGCCTGCCGCGCGGTCAAGCGGTCACCGACTGCTTGTTCGCGCGGGAGAAAGGTCTGCCTCTTGACGAAGCCGCTTATGACGCGCTGATGGCCGAAGCGACTAGAGCCATCGTGCGTCATCAGCGGGAGGTCGGGATCGATTTGCCTTCCGACGGGGAGACCTCGAAGATCTCCTATGCCACCTACGTTAAGGATCGACTGACGGGCTTTGATGGCGATTCGCCGCGCCGCGCTCCAGCGGATCTGGCCGATTATCCGAGCTTTATGGAGCGCCTTGCGAAGGCCGGCGGCACGCCGAACTACCGTCGCCCCCGATGCGTCGGGCCGATCGCAATCAAGGACCTCGCCCCCCTCGAAAAGGACATCGCGGCCTTTCAAGCTGGTCTTGACGCGGCGGGTTACCAGCAGGGCTTCATGAACAGCGCAAGCCCGGGCGTCATCGCCCTGTTCCAGCCGTCGGATCATCACCCCAATCTCGACGACTATTTGACCGACGTTGCCGAAGGCATGCGAGCCGAGTACGAGCGTATCGTCGCCACGGGTCTCATCCTGCAGATCGACGCGCCTGATCTGGGGCTCGGGCGTCACATGATGTACCGGGATCTCTCCGAGGAGGACTTCGTCCGGCGGGCCGAACTGCACGTGGAGGTTCTGAACCACGCCCTGCGCAACGTGCCCGGCGATCGCGTCCGCATGCATGTGTGTTGGGGCAATTACGAAGGTCCTCATACCCGGGACGTCGCCCTTGAGAGCATCCTGCCCGTGGTACTCAAAGCCAAGCCCCGTGCGCTACTCTTCGAAGCTTCGAATCCGCGGCACGCGCATGAATGGACTGCCTGGACCCGCATCAAGGTGCCGGACGACTACGTGCTCATCCCAGGCTGCCTCGACTCAACGACAAATTTCGTGGAGCATCCGGAACTCGTGGCGGAGCGGATCGAGCGATTTGCCAATATCGTGGGGGCAGACCGCGTGATCGCCGGCACAGATTGTGGATTCTCCACCTTCGCCGGCTTCGGTGCGGTCGATCCGGAGATTGCCTGGACGAAGCTGAGGTCGCTCGTGGAGGGAGCCGCCATCGCAAGCCGCCGACTCCACTCCGCGTCCGTCCGTTGATTATCATGAAAACTCCGCTCGTCCTGCTTCCCGGTATGATGTGTGACGGGCGGCTTTTCGAGCCGCAGATCCAGGCCCTGGCGGACATTGCCGAGATCTGGGTCGGCCACATCGGTGCAGCCGCGAGCGTTGAAATGATTGCGGCCGGGGTGCTGGAGGAGGTTCCTTTCCCGCGCTTCGCCTTGTGCGGCCTCTCCATGGGTGGGATCGTGGCGATGCAGATCCTCGCTCAGGCGCCCGATCGGGTCACGCATCTTGCCCTGCTCGACACGAACCATCTCTCCGAAATACCCGAGCGCCAGCGATTACGCGGGCCGCAGATCGAACGCGTGCGCCAAGGAAGGCTGCGTGAGGTGCTCATCGAGGAGATGAAGCCGAACTATCTCGCTGGTGCTCACCAGGCTGACTCTGCGCTGCTGGAGCGCGTTCTTGACATGGGGCTGCAGCTGGGGCCGGATGTGTTTGAACGGCAATCCCTCGCCTTGCGCGACCGGCCCGACGCGACCACTGCATTGCGCCGGTTCGGTGGCCCCGCTCTCGTCCTGTGCGGCGAGGAGGACAAGCTCTGCCCCCCTGAGCGGCATCGGGCTATCGCCGATCTCATGCCCGGTTCGACTCTTGTTGTCGTGCCGGGTGCCGGTCATCTCACGACATTGGAAGCACCGACAAACGTCAACTATGCACTCCGAGTCTGGCTGCTGAGTGAGGCCCGCGGGGCTCAAGCGGGATCGTCTGCCTCTTCGGGAAGCGCCGAACCCGCCGCGCCGAACCCGGTGCCCCTCGGCATTCGGAAGACTGATGGTCAGGTCAGATTTTTAGGAGCAGTCATGCAGCAAAGTACATCAGACACTCACCATTCGCTCAAGGCCAGACTAGCGGCGCGCGAGCCCCTCATCGGCACATTTCTGAAGACGCCGGCAGCCGTCGTGGCGGAGATCCTTGCCATGACGGAGCTCGACTTGCTTTGCCTTGACGCCGAGCATGCCCCGTTCGACCGTCGCGATCTCGACAGCTGCATTTTCGCCGTCCGAGCGCAGGGCAAGCCGGTTCTCGTCAGGGTTCCCGCAAGCAGTGCCGAGCATGTCCTGAATGCTCTCGATATGGGGGCCGACGGGATTGTCGCCCCCCACATCCGCAACGCTGCCGAAGCACGGGAGCTCGCGCGGATGGCGCATTTCGGCCCAGGCGGACGCGGCTATGCCGGCTCTCCCCGGGCGGCGCTATACACGCGGTGCACGATGGCCGAGCACCTTGCCCGCGCCAGCGGGTCGGTTGTGGTGGTCGCCATGATCGAGGATGTCGAGGCCGTCCAGAATATCGATGAGATCGTCGCGGTTGAGGGCCTTGATGCTGTTTTCGTCGGTAGGGCCGACCTGACTGTGGCATACGGGAAGGCGGACCCCTATGATGCCGCAGTGGTCGCTGCGGTGGAAAGGGTCTGCGCGGCGGCACGCTCGGTAGGAATGCCCTTGGGAATGTTCGTTCCGAAACTCGAGGATGTTCGCGTCTGGACAGCACAGGGCGCGAGTTATTTTCTCCTGGAATCAGATCAAAGTTTCCTGTTGCGCGGGGCAGATAGCTTGGTGCAGCGCTTCCGGGCGACGCTCGTACCATGAGGGTCGGTACGCACGGGCGCGTGCCACGCCTTGCATCGTCCACGTGAGCGGTAGTTGGAACAGCCGCATCCGCAGAGCTCGCTCGTCCGAGCTGGTCAACAATGAACTTCGTCGGAGGAGGACATGGCACAAGCGGACAGTTACACGCAGGCAAAGGCTCTGATCGCGCCTCTGCGCGCCACGATGTACGATTTCAAGGAGCTGAGTGTCAGGCGCTGTCTCGACACTGTCCTGCAACCTGACGCCACAGTCCATCTTTGTCACCCTTTCGGCAGTCTCGTCGGGCCGGAGGCTCTCTACGAGACTGCCTATCGTGGTCTATTCTCTGCCATTCCGGACCTCGAGCGGCGCGACACCATCGTGATCGCCGGGCCAGACGAGGAAGGGGCAGCATGGGTCGGCTGCGGGGGGTACTACACAGGTAGCTTCGAGCGACCATGGCTCGACATTCCCCCGACGGGTTACCAAGTGGCCATGCGCTTCCACGAGTTCTACCGGTTGGACGCCGGGCGCGTGGTAGAGATGCAAGCGATTTGGGACATTCCCGAAGTGATGATGCAGGCCGGCGCGTGGCCGCAGGCACCGAGCCTTGGACGGGAGTGGCACGTGCCGGCACCTGCTACACAGGATGGGATCGTTCCGGGACCCTACGACCCGGATGCGAGCGGTCGCAGCCGGCAACTGGTGTCCGACATGCTGACTGCCCTTCAGCGCCACCCCGCGCAGGGCGGGCCCGAGTTGATGGAATTGGACCGCTTCTGGCACCCTCGGATGAGTTGGTACGGCCCTTCTGGTATCGGGACGGGTCGCGGGATTGCTGGCTTCAGGAACTGCCATCAGATCCCGTTCCTCGCCGCCATGCCAGACCGGGGACAGCACGGAGGCACAAGCTCTCACCTGTTTGCCGATGGCAATTATGTCGCGATCGCAGGGTGGCCTAACATGCGTCAGACATTGTCACACGGCGGCTGGTTGGGACTTCCACCCACTGGCAAGATGATCGTGCTGCGCAGCCTCGATTTTTGGCGCGTTGAACGAAGCTTGATCCGGGAGAACTGGGTTCTTATCGATCTGCTCGATGTTCATAGCCAGCTGGGATTGGACATATTCGCCCGATTGAGAGACTTCAAGAAAGCACAATTCTGAGCGGGATACTCACGTGGGACAGGAAGTTTCCCTCAGACCTAAAAGAAAAATGAACCTATCACCGACTGAATTCACCTGAGCCCAACGCAGAAAGTAATTCCAAACCGCGAATGGGCATGAATGCGCGGTGCAGGCCGGATGCCGCCGCCACACTCCACGTGTCGCGTGCTGACCTGCATTATGAGCGCGGCATTGCAGCCGCCATGCGCGGCCAGGGCTGGGGCCAGCCAGGGCGGAACATACGTCTCGATGTTGCGGTTACCCTAACGGCCAAGCCTGGCCCGTCAGTTCGCCCCAGAGTTCGCATCCGTCATGCCCGCCGCACCATCTCCGTCCCAGGGTTCCCCGAAGCACATGGCTCCGTCTATGACATCCACCCTGCTGGCTATCGCAGCCGGCATGGCCCTGGTCCAGCTCGTGGCCGGCGGAAGCAGGGCGGCCGCGACAGAGCCTGCATGGAGTTCTGGCCGCAGGGAGCAAGTTGACCACCCACTTGGCGTACCGGACCCGGGCCAGCATGCGCCGGCAGCGGTGGCCTCGGAGACTGGGCGCGGACGCGAGGCGGAAACGCCGACGCAGATCCCGACGCTCGGCTGGAAGGACATCCTGTGGCGCACCTACGAGGAGTTCGGCCAGGACCGGCTGATGTCGGTGGCCGCGGGCGTGACCTATTACGCCCTGCTGGCGCTGTTTCCGGCGATCGGCGCCCTGGTCTCCGTCTACGGACTATTTGCCGACCCGGCCACGATCCAGGACCATCTGACGGCCCTCTCCGGCGTCCTGCCCGGCGGCGCGCTGGACATCATCCGGGAGCAGGTGGTCCGCATCGCCTCAGCGGGTGAGGGCACCCTCGGTCTCAGCTTCGTCATCGGCCTGGCCATATCGCTGTGGAGTGCCAACGCCGGCATGAAGGCGATCTTCGACGCGCTCAACATCGTCTACGACGAGGAGGAGAAGCGCAGCTTCGTGAAGCTGAACCTCGAGTCGCTCACCTTCACGCTGGCAGCCGTCGGGTTCATCCTCCTCGCCCTGGCCGGGATCGTGGTCCTGCCGATCGTCCTCGACTTCGTCGGTCTCGGCAGCGGGATCGAATGGCTGCTCGCCATCGCGCGCTGGCCGATCCTCCTGGCCGTGGTGATCGCCGGGCTGGCCGTGCTGTACCGCTACGGACCGAGTCGCGACAAGGCGGAGTGGAAGTGGGTCACGCCTGGCGGCATCGTGGCCGCTGTTCTGTGGCTCGTCGTGTCGATGCTGTTCTCCTGGTACGTGGCGAACTTCGGCAGCTACAATGAGACCTACGGCTCGCTCGGGGCCGTCATCGGCTTCATGACGTGGATCTGGATCTCAAGCGTGGTCGTGCTGCTCGGGGCCGAGATCAACGCCGAGATGGAGCACCAGACCGCGAAGGACACCACACAGGGTCCCGAGAAGCCGATGGGCGCCCGTGGCGCCACCATGGCCGACACGCTGGGGCCTGCGAAGGCCTAATTAGGCGGTTGGCTCGGACCAAGGGTTCCGTGTAGAAAGCGCCTGTCTCTCCAGGATTTCTGCCTTTCGGATGCCGCAGTTCCCTTCAGATCCCGATGACGAAACGCTCCAGAGCATCGTCGAGGCGCTCGCCGGGAGCGGGCAGGCGGTGTCTGTTTACGATGCCGAGGACAATCTCCGGTACGCCAACGAGACCTACCGGGGCATGTTCCTGCGGGACTATGAGGGCCCTTTCACCTTCACCGGCATTCTCCGGTACGGCGCCGCAAACGGATTTGGTGTGAGGATTGACGATGGTGACGTCGAGGCGCTCATCGCCAGGACACTGCCGCGCCGCAGGAGCAGCCGCCGGAAATCCTTTGAGACCGATCTTCTCGACGGGCGCTGGTTCTGGATCGAGCACACGGTGCTTCCGAACGGATGGGTCATGACGGTGGGGACGGACATCTCGGCCCTGAAGCACAACGAGAAGTCCCTGCGCCAGGCCCACGAGGCGGCGCTTCTTGCCTCGCGAACGGATCACCTTACTGGACTGCCGAACCGGCGCTATATCCTCGAACTGCTGGATGAGGGCCTTGCGGCAGGCATGGCGTTCGGCGCCGGCCTGTGTGTTGCGATCATTGACATTGATCAGTTCAAGACCGTCAACGACACCTACGGGCATGAAGCCGGCGATGCGGTTCTCAGGCATTTCGCCCAGGTCTTCCGCGAGGGTCTGCGCCCCGGGGATCACCTTGGGCGGATTGGAGGCGAGGAGTTCCTTTTGCTGCTGACGGACGTTCGCCTCGACGATGCCGCCCGCCTGATCAATGGGATCAGGGCCGGCTTCCCACCTGTGACAATGCCTGACCAGGCAACGCGCCGGCCCATCGCCTTCAGCGCAGGCTTGGCGGCGGCGCTGCCACATGATGACCGCAGCTCGATCCTCTACCGTGTGGATCGGGCTCTCTACGTCGCGAAGGCAGAGGGGCGCAACTGCACCAGGATCGGCCTCGGGATGACAGAGTCGTCTCGAATCGTGTGATCTCCTTGCGCCCTGCCGTTGAAAGCCACTCATGATCTCCATGTTCAGATGTGGCCATCTGGCCGCTGTCCTGACAGGGCAGGCTGTGCAGGCAGCATCTGGATATCCAAAGCACGAGGCTCCCATCCCGCCAGCATCCGTGTCTCTGATGAAGGGAAGAACACCTCTCCCGCGGAGCCCATGCTGATCCGTATTTACAGGAAGGAAGCAGAGTTGGAAGTCTGGCAGCGTAGCACAAGCGGGCGGTATGTGTGGCTCAAGACGTTCCCAATCTGTCGTTGGTCAGGCCAACTGGGGCCCAAGCGCAAGGAAGGTGACCGGCAGGCGCCAGAAGGCTTCTATGCTATCACCACCTCATCGCCCTTCCATTTGGTTGAAGGAGTCGCCGCCGTTCACGTCTGCCCGGTTGGTGCTGCACCGATGGATTTTGCACACAACCAGCCGATGATCCTGGGAGCACAGCAGATCGTGCCTGGTCGCCTGACAATGCTGCAGTAACAGACGTTGGCAGGTGCCAGCCGTGACCGGCTCGGTCATACCTGGCTCGGGTTCACATTCTGCTCCTCGGAACCGGACCTGAACGACCAGTCTTTGCGTTTTCACGCTGATCATCAGTGAATGCACAGAAGTTGCCGATCCCGTTGAAAGGGAGGGGCTCATGAGACGAACCACGTATTACGTGTTCCGCTCGGAAAGTGCCTCTGATCTGCGCGGCATCAGTGGCGATCAAGCCGCAGTGAGACTTCCGGCGACGGACGGACCGTGGACCCTGGAGCGGCGGATCGCCCCCGATGAGCCTTGGCCCCTGGACGTCAACGAAGCCGTCGTGGAGTTCGGGATTCTGGAGAATGGTTTTTATCTCTGGGGCCCTATTCCTCAGCACGCCTCATCCAAGCCCGTCATCGAAAGCGACCGTGTCGAGGGCACGGCAGTGTTCGATCGTCAGGGACACCGGATCGGCACCATCAAGCGGCTGCTGATCGAGAAGGTGAGCGGGCGGGTGGTCTACGTCGATGTGACCTTCGGCGGCTTCCTCGGACTTGGCGTCCATCATCACACCATCCCGTGGGAGAAGCTCACCTACGACACAAGACTTCATGGCTACCGCACCGACATCACCGAGGAGCAGGTCCGGGGTGCTCCGGCCTCCTATGGCGATGACGAGATCTGGCCTGATAGGAAACGCGAGCAGGAACTGTGGGATTACTGGCGCGACCTGCCCAGAGGGCCGGTCTAAGCCGCAGTAACCAGACCTGGTGGGGCACCTAAGAGGAGGAAGCGATGAAAGTCAGTGAAGTCATGACACGGGATGTACGGCTGATCGAGCCGACCCAGACCATCCGGGAGGCGGCCCGGCTGATGGCCGAGCTGGATGCCGGCATCATGCCGGTACGCGAGGGTGACCGCCTCGTCGGCATGATCACCGACCGCGACATTGCGGTGCGGGCGGTCGCTGAGGGCAAGGGGCCCGACACTTCGGTCCGTGAGGTGATGACCAAGGACGTCAAGTACTGCTACGAGGACGACGACACCGAGGATGTCGCCCGCAACATGGCCGACATCCAAGTCCGCCGCCTGCCGGTGCTCACCCGCGACAAGCGTCTGGTCGGCATCATCTCGCTTGGCGACATGGCGGTGACGGATGAGGCCGGCAAAGCCGGTGAAGCCGTGGCTGGCATCTCGCAGCCGGGCGGTCAGCATAGCCAGACCGGCGAACCGCGAACCTGAATCAGACTGCAACACGCTGGTGGCGAAGGGCACCCTCGAAACTGACGATGAAGCCCCGCGTTATTAGGGCGGCACGGAGTGTGTGCTGAACCTCAAGAGGTTTTGCCATGACCATGTCGGAGATCACCAACAAACTGAAGTACGATATTTCGGATGCGCTCAAGCGCGTGGCCGGCAGGCTGCCATTCCGCAAGGAATGGCAGGACGGCCGGGCCTCCGCAACGAGCAACCGAACCAGCTTGACAAAGTAAGCCGACGTGGTGGGGTGCTCGGTCGATCGCCCCACCGTGTGGTGGAGCAAAGAAGGCGCGCTCATGCGGATGAGATGCTTCCTGTATAAGCTCGCTGGATGCTTGCACGTCCGCTGAACCGATCTCATATCGAAATCGGGTGCGCTCGGCCCTTCATCTAATGGAGGAACGAATGAAGCTGAAAGGTATCGATCGAACCATTCTGGTGCAAAGCTCGATTATCGATCTAGGGGACGTGCTCCCCGATTACGCCCGAACGAACATCCTGCAGCTGGCGAGCAAATACCTAGGGCATCTGAACACTGCGACTGTGCACTTCACCCGCGACGGCATCATGTACCGGTGCACGGTCAATATCCAAATGGCCGCGCTCAAGATGATGAGCGGTGCGGCCAAGAGTACCGACATCTACGCGGCGTTTAGGCTTGCCCTCGGGAGGGTTGCCAAGCAGCTGCGGCGGTCCAAGCGCGAGCTACGAGAGGACAAGGCCGTGCGTCCCGACAAGCATCTGGACTGGCTAAGGTCGACGCAGCGGCGCCGTCCCGCCGCACACCGCGAGCAGGGCACTCCGGGCATGCGGGTGAGCATCGATCACAGCAGCGCCTATCGTGTGGCTGCGGAGTAGACCAGGGGGTCAACTCGGACAACCAGGTTGGGATACGGGATTGGGAGCAAGCCTGCGCTGCCTTCTCCCGTCTTTGCCATGTCGGGGTGCGCCTCAATGACTTCTACCTGTTTGTGGCATTCGGTCTGACCCCAGCGTTGAGGTCGGATGGGGCCAGTCAGCCGCCAGTGTGGCCCATTTGCAAAGCCTGAGCCTAGAGCATCGGACTGGAAATCCGACTCCAGGCCTTCTGGGCTCTTGTGATCTGTGATTCACTTTCTGAAACGGGAGGTGGATCATGGGTCATTGCTATTCTCTCGATCTTCGAGTGCGGGTTGCAGC
>JAESGY010000323.1_pt1 | contig 26926 bp, 26 predicted proteins | sample 9269841 | NCBI WGS metagenome assembly JAESGY01 (sample SAMN17022865, study PRJNA683097) | algae metagenome | isolation source: Spirirestis rafaelensis WJT71-NPBG6 and co-occurring heterotrophs from... | place: USA: Pinto Wells, Joshua Tree National Park, Colorado Desert, CA | collected 2006-08-15
GCCACGGTGCGCCTGTCCGTACCCGCCACAACACCGCCTCCAAGAACAGCCGATTGTCCCTGGCCGTCGCACCAGGATCGGACGCCTTGCCGGGCAACAGTGGGGCTACCTTCTCCCAAACCGCGTTGCCCACTACGAACCGAGACCTCTCCAGCATCGCCCCAACCCCGCCAAAGCGGAGCTTGAATCACAGCCGGTCTGCCGCGTGAATCCCCAATGTCAACGGACCCTAGTCATGCAAATCCTGGCTTTGCTGACGCTCCAAAGCGTCACACCAGTCATGGCCAGGGCTGGGCGCGGCGGCCTGGACATTCATCCCTGCCGCGCTACTCGGGACATTCTGCGGCCTCGCCATCTTCAAGCATCTCACCGACCGGCAATTCGCCACCACGGTCAACCTGCTGCTCATTGCCGCCGGCTTGGGGCTCGCTTTTTAGCCGCTTGCAAGACGCGCCCCTGATCACGTCCCCCTGCCATTGAGGGTCCGTCGCCGCCCCGACCGCGGCGAATCAGCCGCGCGGACGAGTCGGGGGGAGGACATGATCCATGAACGCCCAACTTGTTGGTTCTGGGGCCAGCCAGGAGCCCCCGCGGCCTCCGGCGCGCGCCCGCCTTCGCCATCGCCCATTGACCCCGGCGCCCGGGGGCGGTTTGCATGGCCCATGACCCCGCCCGTGCCCGATGGGACCCTGCTCTCCGGCCATGCCCGCATCGCCGGCATCCTCGGCTGGCCCGCCAGCCATTCCCGCTCCCCCCGCCTGCACGGGCTCTGGCTGCGGCGGCATGGCGTGGACGGCGCCTATATCCCCCTGCCGGTGCGGCCGGAGCGATTCGCCCAGGCGGTGCGGTCGCTGGCCGATCTCGGCTTCCGCGGGGCCAATGTCACGATCCCGCACAAGGAGGCCGCCTTTGCCGTCTGCGACCGGGTGGATGCCACGGCGCACCGCGCCGGCGCGGTGAACACCCTGATCTTCCGGGATGGGGTGATCGAGGGTTCCAACACCGATGGCTGGGGCTTCCTGCAGAACTGCGCCGAGGCGGCGCCGGGCTGGACCCCGGATGCGGGGCCGGTGGTGATCCTCGGCGCCGGCGGCTCGGCTCGGGCCATCGCGGCTTCGCTGCTGGATGCCGGCTGCCCGTGTGTCGTGCTGGTCAACCGCAGCCCGGCGCGGGCCGAGGCGCTGGCCAGGGCCCTCGGCGGGCCGGTCGAGGTCGCGGATAGCCCGCCGCTCGCGGGCGCGGCGATGCTGGTGAATACCACCTCGCTCGGCATGCAGGGCCAGCCGCCGCTGGAGATCGACCTGGCGCCGCTGCCCGCGGCGGCGGTGGTCGCCGACATCGTCTATGTCCCGCGGGAGACGCCGCTGCTGGCCGCGGCGCGGGCGCGCGGCCTGGCCGCGGTGGAGGGCCTCGGGATGCTGCTGCACCAGGCGCGGCCCGGCTTCGAGGCTTGGTTCGGCGTGACGCCGCAGGTGGATGACGAGCTGCGCGCGGTGGTGGGCGGGGACATCCCGCTGCACGCTCCGGATCGCGCAGCAGGCGAGGAGCAAAGCCTGCCCCCGCAGCGCCGGGCATGAAGGTCATCGGCCTGACCGGCGGCATCGGCATGGGCAAGTCCACCGCCGCCACTACCTTCCGGCGCCTGCGCGTCCCGGTCTTCGACGCGGATGCGGCGGTGCATGAATTGCAGGGCAAGGGCGGCCGGGCCGTGGCACCCATCGCCGCCGCCTTCCCCGGCACGGTCGAGGGTGGACAGGTGGACCGGGAGGCATTGCGCCGCGCCGTCCTCGGCAACCCCGCGGCGCTGAAGCGGCTGGAGCGCATCGTCCACCCGCTTGTCCGCGATGCGGAGCGGCGCTTCCTCGCCGCCGCCCGCCGCCGGGCGGAGCCGCTGGTGGTGCTCGACATCCCCCTGCTCTTCGAGACGAAGGGGCAGGGCCGCTGCGACCTGGTGGTGGTGGTGACGGCGCCCGCCGCCGTGCAGCGCTGGCGCGTGCTGCGCCGCCCCGGCATGACGGAGGAGCGGCTGCGCTACATCCTGGCGCGGCAGACGTCGGACCGGGAGAAGCGCCGCCGCGCCGATGTGGTGGTGCCCACCGGCCTGTCGCGCCACGCGGCCCAGCGGGCCATTCGCAAGCTCGTCAGGGAGAACCGCCCATGAGGCAGCTGGTACTGGATACCGAGACCACCGGCCTCGACCCCGCCACGGGCGACCGGGTCATCGAGATCGCGGCCATCGAGATCGTCAACCTGGTTCCGACGGGGCGGCACTACCATACGCTGCTCGACCCCGAGCGCGACGTGCCGGAGGAGAGCACCAAGGTCCACGGCTTCACCGCCGAGCATCTCCGCGGCAAGCCGAAATTCGCCGAGGTGGCGGAGGAGTTCCTGGCCTTCCTCGCCGGGGACCAGATCGTCGCGCACAACGCGCCCTTCGATTTCGGCTTCCTGGACGCGGAGTTGGTGCGTGCCGGCCGCAAGCCGCTGGACCGGGCGCGGATGGTGGACAGCCTGGCGGTCGCCAAGAAGCGCTTCCCCGGCATGCCGAACAGCCTGGACGCGCTCTGCCGCCGCCTCGGCGTCGATAACTCCATGCGCACCAGCCACAACGCCTTGCTGGACGTGAAGCTGCTGGCCCAGGTCTATCTGGAGCTGATGGGCGGCAAGCAGCCGGGTCTGACGCTGGCGCAGCAGGTGGCGGTGCCGGTGGTGTCGCTGGGCGGTCTGACGAAGGAGCGGACGCCGCGGCCCATCCTCCCGACCGCGGCCGAGCTGGAGGCGCATGCGGCCTTCCTGAAGAAGGTCAAGGATCCGCTCTGGCTGAAGCCGCCCTTCGTGGAGGCGGAGCAGGGCTGATCGCCGCCCCCCACGCCCCGCCCGGCTTGCCGGAGGCAGGCGCGGAACCCGATCGCCGGCCGCGGCTTGTTGCGGGCTGAACCCGTTCTGGGAGCAGCCCGCGGATGCCTAACCTGCAGAATGCCGTCGTGGTCATCACCGGTGCCTCCTCCGGCATCGGCAAGGCCACGGCCCTCGCCTTCGCCCCCACCGGCACCCGGTTGGTGCTGGCCGCCCGCCGCCCGGAGCCGCTGGAGGTGACGGCCGAGGCCTGCCGCCGGCAGGGCGCCGAGGCCCTGGCGGTGCCGACCGACGTGACCGACGAGGCCGCGGTGCAGGCCCTGGCCAGCGCGGCGATCGAGGCCCATGGCCGGATCGATGTCTGGTTCAACAATGTCGGCACCGGCGTCGTCGGGCCGTACTGGGAAGCGCCGCTCGCCCTGCAGAAGAAGGTGGTCGAGGCGAATCTCTTCGGCACGCTGCACGGCACCTATGCGGCGCTGCCGCATTTCCTGCGCCAGCGGCGCGGGGTGCTGATCAACATGGTCTCGATGGGTGGCTGGTCCCCGACGCCCTTCGCCGCGACCTATGCCGCCAGCAAGTACGGCATCCGCGGCTTCACCGCGAGCCTGCGGCAGGAGCTGACAGGCCATCCGGACATCCATGTCTCGGCCGTCTTCCCGGCGCTGGTGGACACGCCGGGCCTGGCGCATGGCGCGAACTACTCGGGCAGGGCGATCGACCCGCCCGGCCCCTTCCTGACCCCGGAGGCGGTGGCGCAGGTCGTGGTCGGCCTTGCGCGGCGGCCGCGGGCGGAGGTGGCGGTGGGCTGGCCGGCGAGTGCGGCGCGCATCGCCTATGGCCTGGCGCCGGTGCTGACGGAGCGCGGCGTGGGCGCGGCCATGCGCGCGGCGCTGCGCCGTGCCCGGCCGGAGGGGCGGAGCGAGGGCGCGGTGGCGCAGCCCGTTCCGACCGGCACCGGGACGCGCAGCGGCAAGCCGGTCTGGCATGCGCGCGGGCCGAGCCTCGGCAGCCTGGCGCTCGGCGGGCTCGGCCTGCTGGTCGGCGCGGAATTGCTGGCCGGGATCCTGACGCGGCGGGGCTGATACTTGGCTCATGACAGGCTGACGCCTGTCCTGCCTCAAACGCCGGCGGCCCTCCGGGCCTTGGCTTCGCGGCACTGGCCGCGGCGCGCCTTCGCGCGCTCGGCCCGCCTGGCGGGCCGCAGGTCGGGACTTCACGAGCCCATTATGGAGCAGGCCGGGCCATCGCGGGCGATCCAGGCCTGGCAGGTTTTCAGGCCGGGCGATCGCGGGCTAGCCTCCCTCCCGCACAGAAGACCGCAGAAGGAAACGCATGGGCCAGGTCCAGGGCAAGGTCGCGCTCGTCACCGGCGCGGCGGCGGGCATCGGCGCCGCCATCGCCACCACCCTGGGACGGGAGGGGGCGAAGGTCGTCCTCACCGATCTCGACGATGCGCGCGGGGAGGATGTGGCGCAGTCCATCCGCGCCGCGGGGGGCGAGGCGCTCTACCTGCACCAGGACGTGACCGAGGAGGCGCGCTGGGCCGAGGTGATGGGCGAGATCGACCGACGCTTCGGGCGCCTCGATGTGCTGGTGGCCAATGCCGGCATCGCCATCATCGTTCCCATTATCGAAATGACGCTGGAGCAGTGGCGGAAGCAGACCGCGGTGAACGTCGACGGCGTGTTCCTGTCCGCCAAGCACGGCATCCCGCTGATGCGGAAGTCCGGCCAGGGCGGCTCGATCGTCATGATCTCCTCGGTCGCCGGGCTGCGCGGCTCGGCCGGGTTGGCGGGCTATTCGGCCACCAAGGGGGCGGTGCGGCTGTTTGCCAAGTCGGTCGCGCTGGAATGCGCCGGGGCGCGGGACAACATTCGCTGCAACAGCATCCATCCCGGCATCATCGGCACCGAGATCTGGGAGAAGATGCCCGGCGAGCGGCGCAACACCCCGATCGACGCGAATGCCGTGGCGGCGGCGACGGTGCCGACCGGCCAACTCGGCACGCCGCAGGATGTGGCGAATGCCGTGCTGTTCCTGGCCTCGGACGCATCCAGCTACATCAACGGCTCGGAGATCGTGGTGGATGCCGGGCTGATGGCCGGGCGCGTCGGGAACCTCGCGGCGCGGTAGCGCCGCTCATCCGCTGGCCATGCGGCGGAGGCCGGCGACGCCCTCCGCCAGCGCCTGCTGCATCAGCCAGGCATCGCCGCCCCAGGCGATGAGGCGGAAGCCGTCCTTCAGCGCCTGGCGTGCCTCCGCCTCCCCGGTCACCAGCCGGCCCAGCCCCTTGCCGTGCAGCTTCGCCGCCACGCAGATCCGCCGCGTCGCCTCCCGGAAGGACGGGTGGTCAAATTGCCCGGGGATGCCGAGCGAGGCCGAGAGGTCGAAATGGCCGAGCCAGAGGGCATCGACGCCCGGCAGCGCCGCGATCGCCTCGGCATTCTCCACCCCCTCCGCCGTCTCGATCATCAGGATCAGCACGGTGCGGTCATTGGCCGCCGCCAGGGCCTCGGCCGGCGGGGCGATGCGGTAATTGTCATGCGCGATCCGCAGCGCCACGCCGCGGCGGCCGAGCGGGGGGTATTTCAGGGCGGCCACCGCGGCCTTCGCGGTCTCGATGCTGCCGACCAGCGGCAGCATCACCCCTTCCGCCCCCACATCGGCGATCCGGGCGATGTCATGCGCGTCCCGCGAGGGGATGCGCACCAGGGTCGGGATGTCGCCGGCTTCCAGGAAGCGGAGGCCGGATTTCACCGTCTCCACCGAGAAGCCGCTGTGCTCCATGTCCAGGAAGGCGAAGTCGCAGCCGGCGCCGGCCAGGATATGGCCGATGCCCGGGGTGACGAATTCCACGAGGAAGGTGCCCGCCGCCAGATTGCCCGAACGGACCATTTGCTTCAGTGATTTGACCATCTCGACCCCCCCTTTGTCGCAGCATTGATTGTGAAATGGCCGCCGCCGGCCGGCATTTGCTCCTATCCTCCCACCATGCCTTACTGAAGGGGAAGTCCACGGGGGAAGACATCCACTGATGCCGGAAGCGCCGACGCCGACGCGCCTGCAACCGCCGCCCGATCCGCGTGTCGACTATTCCGTCCCTGTCGGCGACACGGTGAAGACCACCACCTGCTACATGTGCGCCTGCCGCTGCGGCATCCGGGTGCATCTGAAGGATGGCCGGATCCGCTATATCGAGGGCAACCCGGACCATCCGGTGAACCGCGGCGTCATCTGCGGCAAGGGCAGCGCCGGCATCATGACGCAATACGCGCCGGCGCGGCTGAGCGGCCCCTTGTTGCGCGTGGGCGAGCGTGGGTCGGGCGAGTTCAAGGAGATCTCCTGGGCGGAGGCGATGGACATCGCCACCGGCTGGCTGAAGGCGGTGCGGGAGACGGCGCCGGAGAGGCTCGCCTTCTTCACCGGCCGCGACCAGAGCCAGAGCCTGACCGGCTTCTGGGCCGCGCAATTCGGCACGCCCAATTTCGCCGCGCATGGCGGCTTCTGCTCGGTCAACATGGCGGCCGGCGGGCTCTATTCCATCGGCGGCAGCTTCTGGGAATTCGGCGAGCCGGATTGGGACAAGTGCAAATATGTCCTGATGTTCGGCGTGGCGGAGGACCACGACAGCAACCCTATCAAGCTCGGCCTGTCGCGGGTGAAGGCGCGCGGCGCCAAGTTCGTCTCGGTGAATCCGGTGCGGACGGGCTACTCGGCGGTGGCCGACGAATGGGTCGGCATCCGCCCGGGCACGGACGGGCTCTTCGTGCTGGCGCTGGTGCATGAGTTGCTGCGCAACGACAAGGTCGATCTCGACTTCCTCGCCCGCTACACCAATGCCGCCTGGCTGGTGGTGCGCAACCCCGGCGGGGCGGATGACGGGCTGTTTGCCCGCGACGGGAACGGCACGCCCCTGGCCTGGGACCGGACGCGCGGCGCCGTGGATGCCAAGGCCGCCGATCTCTCCCCGGTGATGGTGGGGGACTACACCCTGCCGGATGGCCGCAAGGCCCAGCCGGTCTTCCACCTGCTGGCCGAGCGGTATCTCTCGCCCGAATACGCGCCGGAGGCGGTGGCGGAGCGTTGCGGCATCGAGGCGGCGCGAATCCGCCGCATCGCGGCCGAGATCGCGCAGGTGGCCTTCGAGCAACCGCTGGTGCTGGACCAGCCCTGGACCGATGTGTGGGGGCGCCGGCATGAGCAGACCATCGGCCGCCCGGTCGCCTTCCACGCCATGCGCGGCATCAGCGCGCACAGCAACGGCTTCCATTCCTGCCGTGCGCTGCATCTGCTGCAGATGCTACTGGGCGCCGTCGATACTCCTGGCTCCTGGCGCTACAAGTCGCCCTTCCCGCGGCCGATCCCGCCCGGCCCGCCGCCGGCCGGCAAGGGCGCCAAGCCCAACACGCCGCTCGCTGGCAATATCCTCTCCTTCCCGCAGGGGCCGGATGATTTGCTGGTGGACGATGCCGGCAGCCCGCTTCGCATCGACAAGGCCTTCTCCTGGGAAGCGCCGCTCGCCCTGCACGGGATGATGCACACCGTCATCGGCAATGCCGGCGCCGGCGACCCTTACCCGATCGACACGCTGTTCATGTTCATGGCCAACATGGCCTGGAACAGCGCCATGAACCCGGGCGAGGTGATCCGCATCCTGACGGAGAAGCGCCCGGACGGGGAATATGTGATTCCGCACGTCATCTACTCGGATGCGTACTTCTCCGAGACCGTCCCCTATGCCGACCTGATCCTGCCGGACACGACCTATCTGGAGCGCTGGGATTGCATCTCGGTGCTCGACCGGCCGATCGGCAGCGCCCACGGCGCGGGCGATGCCATCCGCCAGCCGGTCATTCAACCGGACCGGGACGTGCGCCCCTTCCAGGAAGTGCTGATCGAACTCGGCGCCCGGCTCGGCCTGCCGGCCTTCGTGAAGGAGGATGGCTCGCGGCGCTTCAAGGATTATCCGGACTACATCGTGAATCACCAGCGCGCCCCGGGCGTCGGGCCGCTGGCCGGCTTCCGCGGCACGGATGGCAGCAAGAAGGGCGTCGGCGAGCCGAACCCGGATCAGCTCCAGCGCTACATCGAGAATGGCTGCTTCTGGCGCGACCACCTGCCGCCGGAGCAGCACTGGTACAAGCACGCCAACCAGGCCTATCTGGACGGCGCCAAGGCCATGGGCTTCATCCCCAAGCCAGAGCAGGTGGTGCTGCAGCTCTGGTCCGAGCCCTTGCAGAAATTCCGCCTCGCCGCCGAGGGCCATGGCGAGCGGCAGCCACCCGATCACCTGCGGGAGCGCGTGCGCACCTACTGCGACCCGCTGCCGATCTGGTATCCGCCGCTCGAGCAGCAGGGAGCGGACCTCGACCGCTTCGACCTCTCCGCCGTCACCCAGCGGCCGATGGCGATGTACCATTCCTGGGGCTCCATGAATGCCTGGCTGCGGCAGATCCATGGCAGCAACAAGCTCTACATGGCGCGCAGCCGCGCCGAGGCGATGGGCCTCGCCCAGGACGACTGGGTCTGGGTGGAGAGCCGCAACGGCAAGCTCAAATGCCAGGTCTCGCTGATGGAGGGGGTGAACCCCGACACCGTCTGGACCTGGAACGCCATCGGCAAGCGCGCCGGCGCCTGGGGCCTGACGGAGGACAGCCCGGAGGCCGTGCGCGGCTTCCTGCTGAACCACGTCATCAGCGAATGGCTGCCGGCGCAGGAAGGCTTCCGCGCTGCCAATGCCGATCCCGTTACGGGACAGGCCGCCTGGTACGACCTGCGCGTGCGCGTCACCAGGGCCGATGGCCCCGGCGTGACCGAGCCGCATTTCTCCACGCTGAGGGACCGCCCCGGCGCGCCGCCGCGCCCGGAGGTCCTGAAATACAACGCGAAGTCCCCCGCATGACCTGCCTTCCGGACCCGGTCCCGGGCGCCAAGAAGCTCGGCCTCGTCATCGACCTCGACACCTGCGTCGGCTGCCAGGGCTGCGCGACCAGTTGCAAGGAGTGGAACGCCTCCGGCCACTCCGCGCCGCTGCCGGACTACAAGCCGTATTCGGCGGGCGCCGAGGGCGTGTGGTTCAACCGCGTCCACAGCTACGAGGCCGGCGAGGGCGCGGCGGGCCGCACGGTCCATTTCCCCCGCTCCTGCCTGCATTGCGAGACGCCGGCCTGCGTCACCGTCTGCCCCACCGGCGCCAGCTACAAGCGCGCTGAGGACGGCATCGTGCTGGTCAACCACGACACCTGCATCGGCTGCGGTCTCTGCGCCTGGGCCTGCCCCTATGGCGCGCGGGAGATGGACGAGGACCAGGGGGTGATGAAGAAATGCACCCTCTGCGTGGACCGCATTTATAACGAGACGATCCCGGAGGCGCAGCGCCAGCCCGCCTGCGTCCTCGCCTGCCCGACCAAGGCGCGGCATTTCGGCGATCTCGGCGACCCGGACAGCGCCGTCAGCCGGCTGGTGGCGGAGCGCGGCGGCCAGCCGCTGATGCCCGAGCTCGACTACAAGCCGGTCAACAGCTACCTGCCGCCGCGCCGCAAGCCGGACCCGATGCCGGTCGAGGACGCGCCGACCCAGATGGATATCAAGAATCCCGTCCTGTGCTGGATGGACCGGGTGCTCTCGCGCGCTGATGGCGCGAAGGTCTGATCGGCAGGCGCACGCATGAACCCCGCCCCTTCCATCGTCTTCTTCACCACCGCCTCGGGCGCCGGCTACGGCTTGCTCTTCTGGCTCGGCCTGCTGCGGCCCATTGGGCTGCTGCCGCAGGCGCCGGAATTTGCGCTGACCTGCCTGGCGCTCGCCCTGGTGCTGGTCACCGCCGGCCTCGCCTCCTCGCTGCTGCATCTCGGCAATCCGCAGCGGGCCTGGCGGGCGCTGACGCAATGGCGCTCCTCCTGGCTGTCGCGGGAGGGGGTGGCGGCGGTCGCCACCTACATCCCGGCCGGGCTCTTCGGCCTGGCGCTGCTGGCGGACCAGCCGGGCCTTGCCACCCTCGCCGGGCTGCTCGCCGCGGCCGGCGCGGTGGCGACGGTCTGGTGCACCGGGATGATCTACGCCTCCCTCAAGCCCATCCCGCAATGGCACCACCCGCTGGTGGCGCCGGGCTACCTGCTGCTCTCGGCCCATACCGGCATGGCGCTGCTGGCCGCCGTCTCGGCCCTCGGCGGCGTGGTCGGCGGCCTGGCCGGCCTCATCGTCATGCTCGGCATCGCCGGGGTGATCCTGAAGCTCGCCTACTGGAACAGGATCGACGGGATGCGGCCCGCGGCGACGGCCGAGAGCGCGACAAGCCTCGGCTTCATCGGCAAGGTCCGCACCCTCGACCCGCCGCATACCGAGACGAACTACCTGCTGCGGGAAATGGGCTTTCGCGTCGCCCGCAAGCACGCGGCCAGGCTGCGGCGCATCGCGCTGGTGGCGGGCTTCGGCCTGCCGGTCGTGCTCGCCCTCCTCGCCGCGCTGTCCGGCGGCGTCGCGCCGCTGGCGCTGGTGCTGGCGGCGCTGCTCGCGCTGGCCGGCATGCTGGTGGAGCGCTGGCTGATGTTCGCGGAAGCCACGCATACCGTCGCGCTCTACTACCGGGGGTCCTGAAAGCCCCGCCTCACCCCGGCCCGATCCCCGTCTCCTCCTGCCGGCGCTTGTCGATCTCCTCGCCATAGCGCCGCAGCAGATGCGCCTCGGTCAGCAGGCCAAGGACGCGCCTCTCCGGCCCGTCCACCACCGCCAGCGCCTCGGCTTCCGCCGCCTCGAACAGCGCCATGGCGTTCTTGGCATTGGTCCCGGGCAGCAGCACGCGGTCGCGGTGGCGGGCCAGCTCGGCCAGCGTCGCGGTCTCGGTCGGCGCCGCATGCGCCTCGGGCACCGAGACGATGCCGGCATAGCGCCCCGCCTCGTCCAGCAGCACCACCTGCGCGGTCGCGCCCAGCGGCACGGCCTGCCGGAAGGCGGCCAGTTCCATGGTCGCGAGCAGGCTGCGCGGGTCCCGCCGCATCAGCCGCCCCGCCGTCAGGTCGTTGATCCAGCCCACGTCATGCGCGCTGCGGATGGCCTCGCCGCGCAGGTGGAAGCGCCAGGTGGCGAAGGAATAGCCGAAGAGCCGCCGCACGATCAGCCCCGCCACCGCGACGGCCGCCAGCACCAGCCCCGTCACCGCCAGGCTGCCCGTCGTCTCCAGCGTCAGGAAGGTCATGGCCAGCGGCGCGCCGACGACGGCGGCGCCGAAGGCGCTCATCCCCACTAATGACAGGATCAGCGGGTCCGGCCCCGGCGGCAGCACCAGCGCCACCAGCCCGGCGAAGAGCTTGCCGCCCAGCGCGCCGATCAGCAGGGAGGCGAAGAACAGCCCGCCGCGGAAGCCACTGGCGACCGAGATGAGGGAGGCAAGCGCCTTCACCAGCATCAGCAGCAGTAGGAGGCGCGTCGGCGTTTCCGTCACGAAGGCCAGGTGCAGCGCGCCATGCCCGGCCGAGAGCGCGACGGTCCAGACCGTCGCCAGCCCGCCGACGCAGAGCCCGCCGAGCATCAGCCGCAGGGCGCCGGAGGGGATGGCCCGGGCCAGCAGCCGCTCGGTCACCGCCAGGCCGCGCATCAGCAGGATGGCCGAGAGGCCGCAGAGCACGCCGACGAGGAGCGCGAGCGGGTAGAGCTCATTGTCCACCGGGCCAGTGGCGAGCGTCTCTACCGCATAGCCCTTCACCTCCAGCGCCCGCGCCACCAGCACGGCGCAGACGGCCGAGGCCACCACGGGGAAGAGCGCGCCGATGCTGTAGCCGCCGATCACCAGTTCGAAGGCATAGAATGCGCCGGTCAGCGGTGCGTCGAAGGCGGCGGCGATCGCGCCCGCCGTGCCGGCGCCGACCAGCACGCGCAGATCGCCCCGTCGCAGGGCGAAGAAGAGGCCGAGCTTCGAGGCGAGCCCGCCGCCCGCCTGGGCATAGCCCGCCTCCAGCCCCACCGAAGCACCGACGCCGTTGGAGAGGATGGTCTGCGCCCCGACCACGGCGGCATCGGTGAGCGACAGGCGCCCGCCATGCAGCGCATTGGCCTCGATCGGGTCCACCGGCGCCTTGGGCCGCCAGCGCTTCAGCAGCCGGTTCAGGCCATAGAGCGCGAGGCCGCCGAGGGTCGGCACCAGCAGCAGCCGCCAGTCGGGAATATGGCCTGCGGCGGAGAGGCGCGTTCCGGAGGGGATGCCGAAGAGCAGCGCGTGCAGTTCATGCGCCGCCAGGCCCATGCCCCAGGCCAGCAGCCCAACCGCGGCGCCGGTGAGCGCGGCGAGGAGGACGATCGCCACCTCGCTGGTGCGGACCCGATGGCGCAACGCCAGGGCGTGGTGGGCCTGGTGCCGCATCCAGCGGAAGGTTGTGCGGGCGATGGCGCGCATGCGTTCCCCTGCTTGCCGCGGCGGTGCGGCACCGGCGAAACAGCGTCCGGTGCCGTGCCGGAGGGCGGCCAGGGCCGGACATGCCGCGCCGGCGGCCGCCGGCCCGGATGGCCCCTCCGGACCGCTGGCCTCATACTGTCGCGCATCAATGCTGCCACATTGATGCGGCCTCAGCCGCCGGAGGCGGCTGCAGGTCGGGGTTCATGCCGGGCGGCAGGTATCACTCGGCGCGGATGTTGTTCGCCTTCACCACCTCGCCCCAGCGGGCATGGTCGCGGCGCATGATCTCGCCCAGTTCCTCCGGCGTGCCGCCGCCCGGCTCATCGCCGCGGCTGATGATGTTCTGGCGGATCGACGGGTCCTGGCAGGCCTGGTTCACCGCGGCATTCGCCTTCTGGATGATCTCCCGCGGCGTGCCCTTCGGGGCGAACATCCCGATCCAGGCCAGCACGACGAAATCCTGGATGCCCGACTCGGCCGCGGTCGGGATGTCGGGGAAGGCCGGGATGCGCTGCGCCGTCGTCGCCATCAGGCCGCGGAGCTGGTTGGACTGCAGGAAGGGCGCGACCACGCTGGCGCCGTCGCACATGATCTGGAAGCGCCCGGCGATGAAGTCCTGCATGGCCGGCCCGCTGCCGCGATAGGGCACATGGGTCATCTCCGGGCTGCCTATCTTCGCGCGGAACAGCTCCATCGCGACATGCGACAGGCTACCCGAGCTGGCCGAGCCGTAATCGACATCGGCTTTCTTCGACTTCGCCCAGCTGGCGAATTCCTGCACGGTCTTCGCGGGCACGGAAGGATGCTGGCAGAAGATCAGCCCGCTGGTCAGCATCATCGCGATGGGTTCGAGCTCGAGCGGGTTGAACCGCATGGACGGCATGGTGTGCGGGTTGATGACCAGCGGATTGGCATTGCCGACCAGCAGCGTGTAGCCGTCCGGCCGTGCGCGCAGCACCGCCTCGGTGCCCAGATTGCCCCCGGCGCCGCCGCGGTTGTCGATGACGACCGGCTGGCCGAGCGCCTGCTGCAAGCCGTTCTGCAGCACCCGCGCCGCGAAATCGGTCTGCCCGCCCGGCGGGAAGCCGACCACCAGGGTGACGGGGCGGGAGGGCCAGGGGGCGGAGGACTGCGCCTGGGCGATGGCCGGCGCAGCCAGCCCGGCCGCGCCGAGAGCAAGGGTGGTGCGGCGCGTCAGCGCGCCGCGAAGGAAATGGGTCATGGCTGTCGCCTCCCGGATGGGGCGGCCGGACGCCGGCCGCAGGGGGCGGCAGATACCGGATGCGGCGCCATCGCCCCAGCCCCAAGCGCATACGGCCGGGTCCGGTTCGGTCCGCAGCGCGGCGGTCCTCCTGCCGCGACGGCTGGCCCCGGACGCAGGAGTGAAGCAGAGTGGCGGCAACGTCACCCTTCCGGAGGAAGCCTTGCCCATCACTCGCCGCGCGACCCTGGCCGCGCCCGCCCTGCTGCTTGCTGCCCGCGCCCAGGCCCAGGGTGGCGCATCAGGAAGCTTCCCGAACCGCCCCGTCCGCATCGTCGTTCCCTACACGCCGGGCGGCGTCTCCGACATCACCGCGCGGCTGATGGCCGAGCCGCTGGCCGCCATCTGGGGCCACCCCGTCCCTGTCGAAAACCGCGCCGGCGCGGATGGTGTGATCGGGACGGAAGCGGTGGCGCGCGCCGCGCCGGATGGCCACACCCTCGGCCTTGTCTCTGTCGGGCATCCGGTCAATGCCGCCTTCTACCGGCTGCCCTTCGACACGCTGCGCGACTTCAGCTTCGTCACTCAGACCACGGCGACGCCGCTGGTGCTCTGCGCCGGCAAGGGCTTCGGGCCGAACACCCCGGCGGAGCTGGTGGCGCATGCGAAGAAGAACCCCGGCGTCACCTTCGCCGGCACCGGCGGCGTGGTGCGGCTGGCCCCGGTGCTCTTCGCCCAGCAGACCGGCACCGAGCTGACCTATGTGCCCTATCGCGGCAGCACCCAGGCGCATCCGGACCTGATCGCCGAGCGGGTGGACATCATGTTCGACACCGTCCCGGCCGCCCTGCCGCACATCCAGTCCGGCAGCCTGAAGGCGCTGGCCACCACCGGCACGAAGCGCGCGCCGCAGCTTCCCGACGTGCCGACGATCGGCGAGGCCTTCCTGCCGGGCTTCGAGGCCTCGACCTGGGGCATGGTGATCGCCCCGGCCAACCTGCCGGAGGCGGTGCTGGCGAAGCTCAACGCCGATTGCGTCGCGGCGCTGAAGCGGCCGGAGGTGGTGGAGAAGCACCGCACGCTGGGGGCGGAGGTCGTCACCTCCTCCCCCGCCGAGATCCGTGCCTTCACCGAGAGCGAGATGCGCAAATGGGGCGAGGCGGCCCGGAAGGCCGGGATCGTGCCGCAATAGGCGGCACGATCATCAAAGGGGGGCCTCAGCCCCCCTCGACCTGCCCGCCGCTCTCGACCCAGTCCTTGAAGCCGCCGAGGTTGCGGACATCGGTATAGCCCATGTCCTTCAGCGTCTTGCCCGCCATGGCGGCACGGCCGCCGGAGGCGCAGTAGGTGACGATGGTCTTCGCCCGGTCGAAGGCCGCCTCGTGCAGGGCACTGTCGGGATCGGCGCGGAATTCCAGCAGGCCGCGCGGGATGGCGAGCGCGCCGGGCACCTTGCCGGAGGCCGCGACCTCCGGCGGCTCCCGCAGGTCGACGAAGACCACGTTGGGCTTGCCGTGCATCTCCTTCGCCTCATGCGCGCTGATGCGCGGCACCACGGCATTGGCGGCCTCCAGCATCTCCTTCACGGTCGTCGGCATGGTGGTCCCTCCCGGTTGTTGGGCGGGCAAGCCTAGCCCAGCGCATCCGCCAGGACCAAGCCGAGCAGCGCCGCCGCGCCGGTGCCGAGCGCCGCGAAGGTCAGCCCCATGCCGAAGGTGCGCCAGCGCAGCACCTCCGGTTCCTGGCTGATGCCCCAGGCATGCAGCACCCGGCCGGCGAGGAAGGCGGTGCCCAGCGCATGCACGCCCCAGGCGGGCAGGCCCATCCCCTCCAGCAGGCCGAGCAGCACCAGGCCGAGGGGGAGGTATTCCGCGCAATTGCCATGCGCCCGCACCGCCCGCTCCACCAGCCGGTGCGGCGCACCGAGCGCCACTTGGTAGCGCCGCCGCGCCTGGATGACGCGGATGGAGAGCAGGAGGAACAGCCCCGCCAGCAGGGCAGCGTAGAGGGAGGTGGCGGGCAGCGGCATGCTGGGTGCTCCGGCGGGTGTGGAGGCCCTATATCGCACGGGATGGAACCCCTCGCCCTCTACCTGCACTGGCCCTTCTGCACCGCGAAATGCCCCTATTGCGACTTCAACAGCCATGTGCGGGAGCGCATCGACCAGGCCCGCTACCGCGACGCCCTGCGGCGGGAGCTGGCGCGGGAGGCGCAACGAGCGGGGCGGCGGAAGCTCGCCAGCATCTTCTTCGGCGGCGGCACGCCGAGCCTGATGGCGCCTGAAACGGTGGCCGCGCTGATCGCGGATGCGAAACGGCTGTTCGACGCACCGGATGATCTGGAGGTCACGCTCGAGGCGAACCCGACGAGCGTCGAGGCGGCGAAACTCGGAGAAATCCGAGCCGCCGGCGTCAACCGCCTCTCCCTCGGCGTGCAATCGCTGGACGCGGAGGCCCTGCGCTTCCTCGGCCGGAAGCATGACGTGCCGCAGGCCATCGCGGCGCTGGAGGCGGCGCGGGCGCTCTTCCCCCGCCTCTCCTTCGACCTGATCTATGCCCGGCCGGGCCAGGCGGAGGCGGCCTGGCGGGCGGAGCTGCGCCAGGCCCTCGCGCTCGCCGCCGACCACCTCTCGCTTTACCAGCTCACCATCGAGCCGGGGACGCGCTTCGCCACCGAACATGCCCGCGGCGCCTTCGCCCTGCCGGAGGATGACGCGGCCGCGCGGCTCTATTGGGCGACGATGGAGGAGGCGGCGCGCTTCGGCCTGCATCCGTATGAGGTCTCGAACTACGCCCAGGCCGGCGCCGAGAGCCGGCACAACCTGGTCTACTGGCGCTATGGCGACTATCTCGGCATCGGCCCGGGGGCGCATCAGCGGCTGACGCTGGGCGATTCCCTGCTGGCCGCCCGCCGCCACCGCGCGCCGGAGGAATGGCTGGCGCGGGTGGAGCGCGACGGCCATGCGGTGACGGAGGAGGAAGCGCTCGCCTCCACCGACCGGGCGCGGGAGGCGCTGCTGATGGGCCTCCGCCTTGCCGAGGGCGTCGATCCCGCGCACATCGCGGCCCGCACCGGCCTGACCCTGGCCGAGGCGCTGGACCCTGCCATGCTCGCCGCCTGCCTGGACGAAGGCTATCTGGAATGGACCGCGGCGGGCCGGCTGGTGGCGACGGAGGAAGGCCGCATGCGGCTGGACGCCATGCTGCCCGTGCTGCTGCGATAGCGGGGACGGCGGACCACCTGAAGGCGTGACCGCACCCGGCACGGAAATCCATTCCGGTCCCGGCTGCACAGTGGCACGAAGCCGGCTTGGCAGCCGCTTTGCAGGCCAACGAGCTGGTGCGGAAGGTCCACCCGGGTCTCTGACTCAAGGGTTCCAAGGACCTTTCGGCCCTCGGCAGGGGCGCACGGCCACCCATCGAAGGCGCAGCCTTCAATGGGACCCGCCGAGGGGACGGCGTCCCCTCGCTATTCCGGCGGCATCGCCCAGGCCAGGGCCTCGTGCCCCGGCGCGTAGAGGGTGTTCGTCGTTGCCGGGTTGCGGTTCACCAGCTTGCGCATGAAAAGCGGATGGGTGGTAGAGCGGCACTCGTGCTCCACCTCGAACAGCAGCCTACCATCCTCCGGATCCACGATCCTGATGAAGCGGTACTGGTGCTGGCTGTCTTCTTGGCTGATCAGCCCGCGCTCCGCCAGCTTCGCATGCACGCCGCCGAAATCGACGAAGGCGAGCTGGATGTGGTGGCCGTCATAGGCGGGCTGGGGCGCGTCGGTCTCCCGGAAGGTCAGGACCTGCCCTGGTGCCACCAGCACCTTGGCCACGCCGTCCTCGATGGCGGCCGGCGCGCTCACGATCTCCCGGTAGAAGCGGGTGATGCCGTCCAGGGTGCCAGGCGCCACGTCGAATTCGACATAGGGCATGCCCAGGATGATGCGGCCGAAGCGTTTGGCATCCGGCGCATGGCAGCGGATGCGGTTGCCCCAGGGGCAGGTGACCGCGACATGGTCCTCCCGCTCCTCGAACCCATACTTCGTGCCGTCCAGCCAGCGGCGGGCGGTCTGCAGGCGGTGCAGCAATTGCTCGCGGCTGGGCAGCACCAGGCCGATGGTGCCGCGCAGCACCTGCGCCGGGCCGCTCGGCAGGTGGAATTGGCTGACGCCGACATTGGCCCACATGTTCTCGATGCCCGTCACCAGATACGGGTCACGCGTGAGGCCGAGGGCGGAGATGTAGAAGGCGGTGGCCTTGAGCTGGTCCGGCACGCGCAGGTTGACGTGCTGCAGCTCCACCGAATTGCCGAGCGATTCCGTGGCGCGGGTCCAGGGGCACTCGACCTTGCTCATGCCGTCCATTCTCGGTCCTCCGTCCTTGGCGGCAGAGGGATGCGCCGCCCCGTCCGCCGGTGAATTTTGCCGGAAGGCTCGCATGCGGGGCGGCGGGGCGTAAAGGGCCGGGCGTCCCGGGGAGCATGGCCCCCGGGCCGGGTCGCATCAGTCGGCGTACTGGCCGGCGGCCTGGATGATCGGCTTCCACTTGGCGATATCGGCCATCCAGAACTGGCGATGCGCCTCGGGCGTCGCCCTCTCCTGCGCCACCGGGGTGGTGCCGAGCTCGGCGAAGCGGGAGACCAGCCGCGGGTCGCGCAGCGCCACCTGCAGGGCCTGGGAGAGGCGCTGCGTCACCGCCGCCGGGGTGCCCTTCGGCGCGTAGAGGCCATGCCAGACGGAGACCTGGAAGTCCGGCAGGCCGGCCTCGGTCGAGGTCGGGACATCCGGCAGCGCGGCCAGCCGCTCCGGCGTCGTCACCGTGAAGACCTTCACCTCGCCGGCCTTGATCTGCTCGGTGGTGTTGGTGGTCTGGTCGCACAGCAGGTCCACGCGGCCGGAGAGCAGCTCCTGCATCGCCGGGGCGGTGCCGCGGAAGGGTACGGTCGTCATGGCCGTGTCCACGGACTTCATCAGCAGCAGGCCGCAGAGATGGCTGGCCGCGCCGATGCCGGCATTGGCGTAGTTGAGCTTGTCCTTCTCCCGCCGGATGACCGCGACGGCTTCCTGCAGGGTATTGGCCGGGAAGTCCTTGCGGGCCACCAGGGTCATCGGCACCTCGGTGACCAGGCCGACGGTCTCGAAGCCATTGACCGGGTCATAGGCCAGGCGGCGGTAGAGGGTCGGCGCGGTCGCCATGCCGATATGATGGAGCAGCAGGGTGTAGCCGTCCGGGCGGGCATTGGCGACGCGCTGGGCGCCGATGGTGCCGCCGGCACCGCCGGCATTCTCCACCACCACGGTCTGGCCGAGCTCGCGGCCCATCGCTTCCGCTGCCAGGCGGGCGACCGTGTCGGTCGGGCCGCCGGCGGCGAAAGGCACGATCATGGTGATGGTACGGCCGGGGAATTGCTGCGCGGCGGCCGGCCCGGCGGCCAGGGGGGCGGACAAGGCGGCGAGCGCGAGGAGCGCGCGCCGGGCGAAACGTGGCATGAAATCCTCCTGCGGGCGTGGGTGGGCGCGACGCTGCGGTGCGGCAGGTCGTCCCGGCGTGATGGGCTGTCAGGCCTCCAACGCAGTGGTCAGCGATCCCCTGCAAAGTATCAACCAGATTTGTAGGCGGCTCGGGCCGAAATTTCTTGACCGGCCACCCTGGAAGCTCCGGAGCACGACCATCCTCCTGCCACCCCACCCAACGCCGCCCTTCCTACTCCGGCTGCACCCCCGCCGCGCGCAGCAGGGCCACGCCGCTGCGCATCTCCTCCTGCAGCCAGGCCATGATCTGGGCCGAGGTCCCGATCTCCGGCGCCGGCTGCACGCCAAGTTCGGCCAGCCGCGCCGCCGCCCGCTGCTGCGCCCCGGCAAAGGCGGCCTGCAGGGCGGCAACCGCCGCCGGCGGGGTGCGCGCGGGGGCCAGCGCCACCAGCCAGGCCTCCGCCCGGAAGTCCGGCTGGCCTGCCTCGGCCGCGGTCGGCACCTCCGGCAGGCTCGCCACCCGCTGCGGCCCGGCGATGGCCAGCGCCCGCACGCTGCCGCCGCGGATCTGGCCGAGGGCGGAGGGGATCGGATCCACGGTGAAGATCGCCTCGCCGGTGATCACCGCCTGCATGGCCGGCCCGCCGCCACGGTAATGCACCGGCTGGATGTCCGCCCTGGTCGCGGCGCGGAAGACCTCGCCGGCCACATGCACCGCGCTGCCGATGCCGGCGCTGGCGAAATGGTGCCGGCCCGGCTCCGCCCGCAGCTTGGCCACCAGCCCCGCCAGGTCCCGCACCTCCAGCCGCGGGTTCACCACCAGCACCTGCGGGATGCGGCCGAGATGGAAGACGCCGGCGAAATCGCCGATCGGGTCATAGGGCAGCCGCGCCACCAGCGCCGGCGCGATGGCATGGGCGTTGCTGTGGATGAGGATGGTGTGGCCGTCCGGCGTGGATTTCGCCACGGCATCCACGCCCACCAGCCCGCCCGCGCCGCCCGGCCGGTTCTCCACCACCACCGGCTGGCCGAGCAGCGCCGAGGCATGTTCCGCCATCACCCGCGCCACCACATCGGTCGTGCCGCCCGGGGAGAAGGGGACGATGGCGCGGACCGGCCGGTCCGGCGCCCAGCGCGGGGCGCCCGAGGGGACGTTCTGCGCCCGGGCCGCCACCGGCAGGGCGGCGGCGAGGGCGAGGAGGCTGCGGCGATGCGGCATGGTGACGTTTGGCTCCCGGAATTGGACCTTTAGATGGAGGTGCCGATGTCGGCAGTCCAGCCGCCCGCGCCCGGTTGCGCCCGCCGCGGCGGCACCGCACCATCCCGGCCCTGCCGCCTTCCGGGAGACGCCCATGCAGCGCTTCGAGCTCGCCTTCCTCTCCACCACCATCGGCGCCGCGCCCAAGGCCGCGCCGGCGATCGAGGCCTGGGCGAAGGAGGGCAAGGGGAAGCTCCTTGCCGTCTGGTCCTCCGAGGTGGGCCTGCTCAACCAGATCCTGGTGCTGCGCGGCTTCGCCGATGATGCGGAGATGGCGGCCGAGCGCGCCCGGGCGCTGCGGAGCAGCAGCCCCTTCGGTTGCGCCGAGTGGCTGACCGGCCTGTCCATGGACGGCTATGCCCCCTTCCCCTTTATCCCGCCGGTGCCGGAGGGCGGCGAGTTCGGCCCGGTCTATGAGGTGCGGAGCTACATCCTGAAGACCGGCGGCCTCGGGCCGACCATGGCGGCCTGGCAGGAGCAATTGCCGGCACGGCTCAAGCTCTCGCCGCTGGTCATCGCCATGCATGCCGTAGATGGCCCGCCCCGCTTCACCCATATCTGGGCCTACAAGTCGATGAACGACCGGCTGGCGATCCGCGGCGATGCCGTGGCGCGCGGCATCTGGCCGCCGAAGGGCGGGCCGGACTGGCTGGCCGAGATGCGCAACACGATCTGCCTGCCCACCGCCGTCTCTCCGCTGAAGTAGGGGCCATGGAGCCCCTCTTCTCCCTCGCGCATCTCACCGTGCTGGACCTGCCGCCGCCCGCGGTGATCCGGGTGGCGGCCGCAGCGGGCTGCCGGGCGGCGGGGCTCCGGCTGCTGCCCGTGGCGCCGGGCGCGGCCGGCTATCGGCTGCACGAGGAGCCGGCGCTGCTGCGGGAGACGCTGGCCGCGATGGCGGAGACGGGCGTCGCGGTCACCGACCTCGAGATCATCATGCTGCGGCCGGAGACGCGCATCGACGGGCTCCTGCCCTTCCTCGAGGCCGGCGCGCGGCTCGGCGCGCGGCATGTGCTGGTGGCGGGCTACGACCCGGAGGAGGCGCGGCTGACGGCGACATTCGCCGATTTCTGCGAGGCGGCCGCCCCCTTCGGCCTGACCGGCGACCTGGAATTCATGCCCTGGACCGATGCGCCGGATCTCGCGGCGGCGATCCGGGTGGTGCGCGGGGCGGCGCAGCCGAATGGCGGCATCCTGGTGGATGCGCTGCATCTCGACCGTTCGCGGAGCCGGGTGGAGGATCTGGCCACCGTGCCGCGGGACTGGTTGCACTACTGGCAGCTCTGCGACGCCCCGGCGGAGCGGCCGGCGACGACGGAGGGACTGCTGCACACGGCACGGGCGGAGCGGCTGTTTCCCGGCCAGGGCGGGCTGGACCTGGCAGCGCTGGTGCGCGCCATGCCGCCGGACATCCCGGTGAGCCTGGAGATCCCGACGCTGGAGCTGGCGAGGACGGTGGGGCCGGAGGAGCGGGTCAGGCGCGCGATGGCTGCGGCCAGGCGCGTGATCGCGGCGGCGCGACGGTGACCGGCGGGGGCCACGTCCCCTCCGCCCCCCTCACCAAGCCGGACGGCCGGCCTGGACGCGGATGAGCCGGCGCATTCAGGGCCGCATCGGAAGGATGAGGGAACAGCGGCGCAGGATGCAAAGCCGGGCCTGGGCGGCCGCCGTGAGCCGCCCGGCATCCCCCTTCTGCCTCGCCGCCGGGCCTCTGATCCTGTAGAGGCTCGTCGTCATGCCAGACCTGACCCAACTCGCCCTGTACTTCGCCGCGGCTTTCGTGCTCGCCGTCACGCCCGGTCCGGGCATCTTCTACGTCGCTGCGCGCACGCTCGCCGGCGGCCGCGCGGAAGGCGTGGCCTCCAGCTTCGGCACCGGCCTGGGCGGCATGGTCCATGTCCTCGCCGGCAGCCTGGGCGTCTCCGCCCTCGTGCTCGCCAGCGCGGAATTGTTCACCGCACTGAAGCTGATCGGTGCGGCCTATCTGGTATGGCTTGGCTTTCGCACCTTTCTGTCCGCGCGCCGGGATGCCTCGACGGTCCTGCATGGCGGGGCCGCGGCACCGCCGATCGGACCACGGCGGGCGTTCCGGGAAGGCGTGCTGGTCGAGGCGCTGAACCCGAAGACGGCTGCCTTCTTCCTGGCCTTCGTCCCGCAATTCGTGGACCCGGCCCAGGGCCAGGTCGCCCTGCAATTCGTGGCGCTTGGCTTCGTGTCGGTGGCGCTCAACACCCTCGCCGACATCGTGGTCGCCTTCGCGGCGGGCGGCATCCGGGACGGCGCGACGGCACGTCCCGCCCTGATCCGTCGCCTGCGGGAGGCGTCGGGAGCCGCGATGATCGCGCTCGGCATCGGCCTCGCCCTGGCAAAACGCCCTGCATCCTGATTGCCGGGCCAGGCTGCTCTCAGGACCGGCCAGGGCCGGGTCCGCTCCGGGCCGGGATCACCCCTGCCGCTTCGTTCCGGAGACAGCCGCTACGCCCGCATCAGCACCCGCACATGCGCCGCCGTGCTGTGCGCCAGCGCGTCCAGGTCGTAGCCGCCCTCCAGCAGGCTGACGACCTTGCCGCCGCAATGCCGCTCCGCCAGGGCGCAAAGCTCCGCCGTCAGCCAGGCGAAATCCGCCTCCCGCACCCGGAGCTGCGCCAGGGGGTCGCGGGCATGCGCATCGAAGCCGGCGGAGATGACGATGAGGCCCGGCGCGAAGGCATCCACCGCGGGCAGGAGCCTGCTGGCCCAGACCTCCCGGAAGGCGGCGCCATCGGCGCCCGGCGGCAAGGTCGCATTGAAGACATTGCCCACGCCCTTCTCCCGCACATCGCCGGTGCCGGGATAGAGCGGCCATTGGTGGGAGGAGGCGTAGAGGATGCTCGGGTCGCCCTCCACGCAGGCCTGGCTGCCATTGCCGTGGTGGACGTCGAAATCAATGATGGCTACGCGCCCCGCGCCATGCTCGGCCTGGGCCTGCCGGGCCGCCACCACGGCATTGGCGAAGAAGCAGAAACCCATGGGCCGCGACGGCTCGGCATGGTGGCCGGGTGGGCGCGTCGCGCAGAAGGCGCGCCGCACCTCGCCCTTCATCACCGCATCCACGGCGGCCACCGCGGCGCCGGCGCTGCGCAGCGCGGCTTCGGCGCTGCCATGGCTCATGATGGTGTCGCCATCCAGCGGCACGCTCTCCCCCGCCGGCGGGCGGATGCCGATGATGGCCTCCACGTAGTTCCTGGGATGGACGCGGCAGAGCTGCTCCACTGTCGCCTCCGGCGCCTGGTCGCGGATCAGCTCGGCGAAGTCTTCCTGGTCGAGCGCCTTGAGCACCGCGCGCAGCCGGTCCGGGCATTCCGGGTGGTAGTCGCCCGGGTCGTGCAGCAGGCAGGCCCGGTGGGTCAGCAGCAGGGTGCTCATGCGGACTCGGCCCTTTTCCTCAGGACATAGCGATAGACGCCATCCGTTTCCGCGAAGGAGACCAGCTCATGCCCCGTCTCCTGGCAGAAGGCCGAGAAATCCTTCACGCTGGCCGGGTCTGTGGCCAGCACGGTCAGCCGCGCGCCGGGCAGCAGGCCGCGCAGCGCCTTGTTGGCTTTGAGGACAGGAAGCGGGCAGGAGAGGCCCTGCACGTCGAGCAGCGTTTCCGACATCCCGGATAGTCCAGCACCCGCGCCGGGCCGCCGCAAGGCTTGCCTTGGGCCCGCCCGGCCAGCACCTTCGGCGCATGTGGCGCATCGGCATCGACCTCGGCGGGACCAAGACGGAGATCGCGGCGCTGGACCCCGCGGGGGTGGTCCGGCTGCGCCGCCGGGCGCCGACGCCACCGGACTATGCCGGGGTGATCGGCCTGATCGGCAGCCTGGTGGAGGCGGCGGAGGCGGAGCTGGGCGGGCCGGGCACGGTGGGTGTGGGCATCCCCGGCAGCCTCTCCCCGGCCACCGGGCTGGTCCGGGGCGCGAATTCCACCTGGCTGAACGGCGGAAGGCTGGATGCGGACCTCGCGGCCCGGCTGGGACGCCCCGTGCGGATCAGCAATGACGCCAATTGCCTGGCAATGAGCGAGGCGGCGGACGGCGCCGGGGCGGGGTATGGCCCAGGGGCGGTGGTCTTCGCCGTCATCCTCGGCACCGGCGTCGGGGCCGGGATCGTGACCGGCGGGCGCATCCTGGAAGGCCGCAACCGCATCGCCGGGGAATGGGGCCACAACCCGCTGCCCTGGATGACCGCCGGGGAGCATCCGGGCCCGCGCTGCTGGTGCGGCCGGCAGGGCTGCATCGAAACCTTTCTCTGCGGCCCGGCGCTGGCAGCCGATGCGGATGGCCCCGGCGCGCGGGACGCCAGCGGCCTCCCGGCCCGCGCCGCGGCGGGGGAGGCGCGCGCCGCCGCGGTCCTGGCCCGCCATGCCGACCGGCTGGCGCGGGCGCTGGCGCATGTGATCAACATCCTGGACCCGGACTGCATCCTGCTGGCGGGGGGCCTGTCGAACATGGCGCATCTGTACCGCGAGGTGCCGGCCCGCTGGCGGGACTTCGTCTTCAGCGACACGGTGACGACGCCGCTGCTGCCGGCCCGGCATGGCGACAGTTCCGGCGTGCTGGGCGCCGCGCGGCTTTGGGACGCGCCGGCATGAGCGAGGTCTCGCGCGGGCTGCTGCCCGGCCTGCTCTATGGCCTGCTCGCCTTCCTCGCCGGCGCCGTGCTCGGCCCGATCCGAGAACTGGTGCTGGCGCCCGTCATCGGCGGCCTGCCGGCGGCGCTGATCGAGGGGGCGGTGATGGCCGTCGCGCTCTTCCTCGTCGCCCGCCTCGCCGCGCGCCGCCTGCCGCCCCATGCCGGGCGCGAGCCGCGGGCGGGCATGGCGGTCATGGGCCTGGTGGTGGTGCTGGCGGCGGAGGCCGCGCTCGGCGCCGCGCTGGATGCCTCCGGCCTCTTGGCCGAGCGCGCGGTGCGCAGCGGGGCGGAACAGGCGGTGGGCCTGATGCTGCTCGGCTGGCTGGCGGTGCTGCCCTTCCGGGTACGGCGGGAGGGCTGAGTGCCCGCCCTCTGCCGCGACTGCTTTTCCGCCACCCTCCCCGCGGACCGGCCGGGCTGCCCGGCCTGCGGCTCCCGCCGCATCCTCCGGCATGACGAGCTCTTCACGCTGACCGTCGCGCATGTGGACTGCGACGCCTTCTATGCGAGCGTCGAGAGGCGCGACCGGCCGGAATTGCTGAGCAAGCCCGTCATCGTCGGCGGCGGGACGCGCGGCGTGGTTGCGGCCGCCTGCTACATCGCGCGCACCCGCGGCGTGCGCAGCGCCATGCCGATGTTCAAGGCGCTGCGCCTCTGTCCCGATGCCGTGGTCATCAGGCCGGACATGGCGAAATACGCCGCCGCGGCGCGCCAGGTGCGGGCGCTGATGGAGAGGCTGACGCCGCTGGTGCAGCCGCTCTCGATCGACGAGGCGGTGCTGGACCTGAAGGGGACCGAGGCGCTGCACAGAGCCCCAGCCGCCGCCATGCTGGCCCGCTTCGCGCGCGCGGTGGAGCGGGAGGTGGGCGTCACCGTCTCGATCGGCCTCGCCCCCAACCGGCTGCTCGGCAAGCTGGCGGCGGAGCGGGACAAGCCGCGCGGCTTCGCCGTGCTCGGCGCGGCGGAGGCCCGCGACTGGCTGGCACCGCAGCCCGTCACCATCCTGCCCGGCGTCGGGCCTGCCCTGGCGCGGCGGCTGGAGGCGGCCGGCGTCACCCGGCTCGGCCAGCTCGGCGCGCTCGATGCGCGGGAGGCGGCGCGGCGCTTCGGGGAGGAAGGGCCGGCGCTCGCCGCCCGCGCCCGCGGGGAGGACAACCGCCCGGTGACGCCGGAACGCGAGACGAAGAGCATCAGCGCCGAGACCACCTTCGACACGGACATCGCCGCCATCGCGGCGCTGGAGCGGCCACTCTGGCGGATGTGCGAGAAGCTGGCGCGCCGGCTGAAGGAGAAGGAGCTGGCCGCTGCCGGCATCGTCCTCAAGCTGAAGACCGCGGGCTTCGCCCAGCGCACGCGCGCGGCGCGCCTGCCCTCCCCCACCCGGCTGCCGGAGACGCTGTTCGCCGCGGCGCGGCCGCTACTGGCGAAGGAGGCGGACGGCACCGCCTTCCGCCTCATCGGCATCGGCGCCCAGCCCCTGGCGCCGGCGGCAGCGGCGGATCGTGGCGACCTGGCCGACCCCGAGGCTCCGCGCCGCGCCGCGCGCTGGCAGGCGGTGGAGGCGCTGCGGGCGAGATTCGGCGAGGCGGCGGTCGGGCTGGGACGGGGGATGAAACCACGCTGAGGGCTTTCCCGGGACGGTCACGCAACCCTGCCCTCCGTTGCGCCGTTGGGATGGCTACCCCCCCCAGGAGAGCCGACCGATGTTCCTGCGCGTCAACAAGCTGCAGACCGAACTGCCTGCGCCCAAGCGCCGCGACCCCAACGCCGCCGCCGCGCTGCAGGAGCTGCTCGGCGGCAAGTACGGGGAGATGTCGACGCTCGGCAACTACCTGTTCCAGAGCTTCAATTTCCGCAGCAAGACCAAGCTCGCCTCCTTCTACAGCCTGGTCGCCTGCATCACCGCCGAGGAGCTCGGCCATGTCGAGCTGGTCAGCAACGGCGTCGCCATGCTGAACAACGGCCCGGACAGCAAGGGCGACGACACCGGCAATGGCGGCGACATCACCGGCGCGCCGATGGAGATGATGAAGGACATCCGACTGGCCGCCGGCTTCTACTCGCATGGTGGCGGCGCGGTGCCGGTGGACAGCAACGGCCTG
>JAESGY010000324.1_pt1 | contig 26695 bp, 32 predicted proteins | sample 9269841 | NCBI WGS metagenome assembly JAESGY01 (sample SAMN17022865, study PRJNA683097) | algae metagenome | isolation source: Spirirestis rafaelensis WJT71-NPBG6 and co-occurring heterotrophs from... | place: USA: Pinto Wells, Joshua Tree National Park, Colorado Desert, CA | collected 2006-08-15
TGTTGTCCTGCCAGCCGTAGCCGGCGTTCACGCCCACGTAGAACCCGGTCCAGGTGAACACCGGAACCGCCGAAAACACCGGTGCCGGAGGAGCAGCCCGCGCCGGAAGGTCTGCAGCAGACGCCGCTCCGGCGAAGCCGAAGAGCGCGACGCTGGCGAGAAGAATCTTCTTCATGGTTTCTCTATCCTATCGATATTATCCGCTCGACCGGCGGCCCTCGGGCTCAGTCGAGCAGTTCCCTTGTTTATAGGGCGAATACCGCGTGAGGGCTGTGGCACGACAACCACAGCACCCGAAAGGCACTGTGGCGCAATTGTGGCTGAAGTTTTCTGGCCTGTCCCCCTCGGCATCGCCGCCATGGTCAACGCACAGCTAAGCTTAAGGTTCAGGCTCGGGAGCGAAAAATGTCTTTTTCTTGGCGGGTCCTCAACCTGAACGTTATCGGGTTCTGTTAGATGAGGCAAGACATGGAAAATACGGCGCTCGTCACGGGAGGAGCCCAGCGGATCGGCCGCAGCATCGTCGAACGGCTGGCCCGGGAGCGTTTCGCGGTGGCGATCCATTGCGGCCGTTCCACGGCAGCGGCGGAGGAGCTTGCCTCCCGCATCAGGGCCGCGGGGGGCAGGGCGGCTGCTGTCCAGGCCGAGCTGGCGGATGCGGCCGCCGTCGCCGGGCTGGTGGATCAGGCCGTGCGGGCCCTCGGCCCCCTGACGCTTCTCGTCAACAACGCCTCCGCGTTCGAGCCCGACGAGGTGGAGACCCTCTCGCAGGAGCGCTGGGACCGGCACTTCGCCGTCAACCTCCGGGCGCCGGCTTTCCTGGCCCGGGATTTCGCCCGCCAGCTCCCGCCCGGCCGGGAGGGCTGCATCGTCAACATCGTCGACCAGCGGGTCTGGAAGCCGACGCCGCAGTTCTTCTCCTACGCCCTGACCAAGGCCGCCCTGTTCTCGGCCACGCAGACCATGGCGCAGGCGCTCGCCCCCCGCATCCGCGTGAACGCCATCGGGCCCGGACCGACCCTGGCGAACGAGCGCCAGGGCGAGGAGGATTTCGCCCGGCAGAGCAGCGCCGTTCCCCTCGGCCGGGGCGGAACGCCGGAGGAGATCGCCGATGCGGTGGTGTATCTTGCAGGCGCGCGCAGCGTCACGGGTCAGATGATCGCCGTGGACGGCGGCCAGCACCTGGCCTGGGAGACGCCGGACGTGACCGGAATCAGGGAGTGACGGCCGTGTCGGGAGGAAGGATCGGATGACCACCGGCAGCGGACAGGGGAGGGGGCCCACGAGCGCCCCATGGGAGGCCGCAGGGGTTGCCCTGGTCGAGGGGCGGGCCGAGGGAGAGGTGCTCTTTGCCGACGTGGCCTTGAGCTTCTGGGGCGGGGTCGATCCGCGAACCGGCATCGTGATCGACCGGCATCATCCCCTCTGCGGCGAATGCGTCACGGGCCGGATCCTGGCGATCCCGAGCGGCCGGGGCTCCTGCACCGGCAGCAGCGTGCTCATGGAGCTTATCCTGAGCGGGAAAGCCCCCGCCGGGATAGTGTTCGCCGGGCGCGAGGACATCCTGTCCCTGGGGGCCATCGTGGCGGACGAGATGTTCGGCCGGTCGATCCCGATGGTCCATGTCGCGCCATCCGCCTTCGCCTCGTTGAGGAGCCTGGGACATGTCACGATCGACCGCGGCCGGGTCGCGGAAGGGGGCGCCCCCGAGGCAAGGCATCGGGGCCCCGGCTCCCCCTCGGCAATGCAGCCTTCCCGCCCGCTCGAACTGACGAACGGCGACCGGGCGCTTCTCTCCGGCGGGTCGTCCAAGGCGGCGCAGGCGGCCATGCGGATCGTCGTCCGCATGGCCGAACTGCTCGGGGCCGAGCGGCTGATCGATATTTCGCAGGCCCATATCGACGGGTGCATCTATACGGGCCCGGCCAGCCTGGAATTCGCAACGCAGCTCTGCGCCTGGGGAGCAAAGGTCAAGGTCCCCACGACCTTGAACGCCATCACGGTCGACCGGCGTCACTGGCGGGCGCAGGGGGTGGAGCCCGCCCTGGGGCATCCCGCGTCCGAACTCGCCGACGCCTATGTGCGGATGGGAGCCCAGCCGACCTTCACCTGCGCGCCCTACCAGCTCGACAGCGCCCCCGGGAGGGGCGAGCAGATCGTGTGGGCCGAGTCCAACGCCGTGGTTTATGCCAACAGCGTGCTCGGCGCCCGCACCATGAAATACCCGGATTACCTGGACATCTGCATCGCCCTGACCGGGCGGGCTCCCCTGGCCGGATGCCACCTGGACGGGGAGCGCAAGGCGGCGCTCCGCATCGACGTTCCGGCGATCGAGGGGTTCGACGACGCGCTCTATCCGCTGCTGGGCCATCATGTGGGCGAGATCGCCTCCTCGGTCATTCCCGTCATCGTCGGGCTGGACCGCGCCGCGCCCACGGCCGACGACCTCAAGGCCTTCGGCGCGGCCTTCGGCACCACCTCGGGCGCGCCCATGTTCCACATGGTCGGGGTGACCCCCGAAGCCTCGACCCTGACGGAGGCGACGGGAGGTGTCGAGGTTCCCACGGTCCGGGTCACGGTCGAGGATCTTGCGGCCACCTGGCGAAAGCTGAACGGCGCCACCGACCGTTCCGTCGATCTCGTGTCCCTGGGCAATCCCCACTTCTCCTTCGAGGAGTTCTCGGCGCTCGCATCCCTCTGCCGGGGGCGCAGGCGCCATCCGGGCGTCCCCGTGATCGTCACCTGCGGGCGGGGCACCCTCGGCCGGGTCGTGGAGGCCGGATTGGATCGGGACCTGCGCGATTTCGGGGTTCAGTTCGTCGTCGATACGTGCTGGTGCATGATCGTGGAGCCGGTGATCCCGCCCGGGGCGAAGACGCTCATGACCAATTCCGGCAAATACGCCCATTACGGGCCGGGGCTGTCGGGCCGGCAGGTGCATTTCGGCAGCCTTGCCGATTGCGTCGACGCGGCCTGCACGGGAGAGGCCCGGAGCGAATGTCCGGCCTGGCTGCGCCATCGGGACCCTGCGCCGACGGCAGGCCTCTCCATGCCGGAGGAAGGCGGGATCAGGGGATGAACACCGGCGCCGCGAGCGTGATGGCGGAGATCAGCCGGCCGTAGTCGGGCTCGCCCCGGTGGGTGGTGCGGCGGTAGCTGAAGAACTGATCCTCGTCCGAATAGGTGCAGAGCCCGAGATCGGCGAATTCGCCGATCCCCGCCGCCTCCAGGCGCGCGCCGATGAAGCCGGGAAGGTCGAACATGGGGTGGTCCGGCCGCTCGCCGGGCCTGAAGAAGCGCTGGTCCCCTTCGCCGAAGCGGGTGGCGAAATCGGGGCCGACCTCGTAGGCCGCCTGGCTGATCGTCGGGCCCAGCACCGCCACGATCTTGTGGCGTCTCGCCCCCAGCCGCTCCATGGCCTCGAGGGTCGCCTCGAGAACGCCCGTCACGGCCCCGCGCCAGCCCGCATGGGCCGCGCCGATCACGCCCGCATGGGGGTCCGCGAACAGCACCGGCCCGCAATCCGCCGTGGTGACGGCGAGCGCAAGGCCCGGCGTCGCGGCGGCCATGCCGTCGGCCCGGGGCCGTTCGCCGGTCCAGGGGCCCTCGACGATCACCGCGTCGGCGGAATGAACCTGGTGGACGCTGATCAGGGCGTCCGACTCAACGCCCAGCTCGTCCGCCATGCGGCGGCGGTTCTCCCGCACCTTCACGGGATCGTCGGACGAGCCGATGCCGCCGTTGAGCGAGGCATAGATGCCCTCCGACACGCCTCCCTTTCGGGTGAAGAAGGCGTGGCGGATGTTGGGATAGGAGGCGAGTTCGGGCGCTTCGATGAACATAGCTCTAAACTGTCGACGAAGGGGGCGGGGCGGGCAGCCCGGGAACGGCTTCGAGGTTCGGATTGGTAACGGCCAAAACCTTAAAGAGCTCTCCCATGCCTTTGGGGCCTTTCTCGGTCAGGCGGGCAAGGGCCTGGTCGATCCCTGCGGCCTGGGCGGGGCTCGCCCGCGCCTTGAGGGCCGCCGCCCGCGCCTCGATGCCCAGCCCCGTCAGGAAATCGCCCAGGGCGGCGGGCCCATGGACGCGCGCCTTCCCCTGGGAAGCGGCCTGCGCCAGGCGCTGGAAATCCACATGGGCCGTGAGGTCGGCCTCGCCCGGCTCCTCCAGCGGATCGACGAAGGCATGGGCCTTGAGAGCCTGCAGGGTGTCGCCGAAGGCGGGCCCCCAATAGCCGTAGTCGATCACGAGGGCGGCTCCCCCGTGGCGGGCGATGCGGCCGGAGAGATCCTGCACCATCGCGGCCGAGGCGGCGGGCCATTCCAGCACGTCGCCCAGGCGCAGCGGATTGCCCAGGGGCCTCTCGGGCTCGGAGCGCAGGCCGAAGACCAGGCGGTCCCCTTCGAGGCCCACCAGCCGCTCGCACCAGCCGCGCTCCGTCGCCACGAACTGGCGCACCGGCAGGGCGTCGAAGAACTCGTTGGCCACCAGGAGGAGCGGGCCCGGGGGCACGTCCTCCAGCCTGTCATGCCATGCGGGGGATGCCCCCGACGACGCGAGCGTCGCCTGCTGGCGCTGCCGCAGGACCGGGCTCGTCTCCACGAGATGCACGCTCGCGGCGGCGCGGAACTCCGGCAGGAGCCTTGCGGCGCGCAGGAGGTCGGCCATGAGGGTGCCGCGGCCGGGGCCCAGCTCCACCAGGCGGCAGGGGTAGGGGCGCCCCATGGCGCTCCAGGCCTCCAGCATCCACAGGCCGATCAGCTCCCCGAACATCTGGCTGATCTCCGGGGCGGTGGTGAAGTCGCCCCCGGCCCCCACGGGATCGCGGGTGGTGTAGTAATGCCGGAGGCACAGATCCATGTAGCGCTCGACGGTGATCGGCCCCTCCAGGGCGATCAGCTCGCGCAGGGTGCCGGCGAAGGCTTTCACGCGGCCCCGACGGCCTTGGCCGGACGGGTGCGGCCGCGAAGGGCCATGACGATGCCGCCGGCTCCGATCAGCGCCATGGGAACCGACAGGAGCATCCCCATGGTGACGCCGCCGCCCAGGGCCCCCACATTCGCGCCGAACAGGTAGCCGAGCTGAGCGTCGGGCTCGCGGAAGAACTCGCAGACGATGCGCGCCACCGCATAGCCCAGGACGAAGATGCCGCCCACGAGGCCGGGCCTGCGGAAGCCGAAGCGGCGCACCGCAAGGACGAGGATCACGAACAGGACCAGCCCCTCCCCGAAGGCCTCGTAGAGCTGGCTCGGGTGCCGGGGCAGGGGACCCGCATGGGGAAACACCACCGCATAGGGGAAACTTGGCGCGGGCCGCCCCCACAGCTCCCCGTTGATGAAATTGGCGATGCGTCCGAAGAACAGGCCGATGGGGGTGACCACCGCGGCCATGTCGAGCATGGCGAGGGGATTGAGCGAGCGCGACCGGGCGAAGAGCACGATGGCGAGCACCGCCCCGATGAAGCCGCCATGGAACGACATGCCGCCGCGCCAGACCGCGAGCATCTCCAGCGGGTTCGAGAGATAGGAGCCGAAATTGTAGAACAGCACGTAGCCGATGCGCCCGCCCAGCACCACGCCGAGCGCCACCCAGACGATGAGGTCGTCGATGTCGATGGACTTGGGCTGGCGCACGGGAGTCCAGAGATCGGCTCTGGCGGCCATGCGCCGGGCCAGAAACCAGCCGCCCAGGAGCCCCACCACATAGGCAAGGGCGTACCAGCGGATCGCAAAGGGTCCGATGGAGATGGCGACCGGGTCGATGGCGGGGAACGGGAGCGGCATGGCAGGGCCTTGATGAGCGCCCTGCCATTGGACCGGCCGGGCAGGGGTCGTCAACCCCATTGCCTTTGCCCGTCGCCCTTGCCTGTTGCGCTCGGCGGCAAACGTCGCCACATGGTGCCCACCCCGGGCTCAAGCCCGCTCCAGCGATTGTGGACCGACTGCCATGACTCAATCCTCCAACCGGATCTTCGACGAACTCGCCCGGCTCGCCACCGACGCCGCAGGGGCGGCGCAGGGGGTGCGGCGGGAGATCGAGACCGTGGTGCGCAGCCAGTTCGAGCGCCTGATCAAGGACATGGACGTGGCCACCCGCGAGGAGGTCGAGGTCCTGCGCGAGATGGTGGTTGCGGCCCGGGAGGAGAACGAGCGGCTGGAAGCCCGCCTGAAGGACTTGGAGGCCAGGCTGGCGCAGCAGCCCGGCGGCCCGGGGCCGGCCTCGGCCTGAGGGGCGCGCAGGGGAGGCTTGTCCCCAGGGGGACCCTCCTGTTGTGGACAGATCCGGCCGGCGCATTGTGAGAACGGCTGAAATCTAAGACTGTGATCCATGAGCTGATTCGGGGCCGATGCGGCGAACGGCGTTGAATACCGCATGTATTCGGCGTGTCTTGTTCGAGTATTTCCTGAGTTATCGTTTTGGTCCTGCCTGCTTGTGTTTACCATGATCAGGCAATCGAGCTTCATGGATCGACATGCCACAGCTTCACATCGAAATTGATCGCATGGAACACCCTCTCGACGTGGTCGAGCGGCTGGCTTCACTGCGCGACTGGATCTTCGACCGGGCGGAAACCGACGAAATGTCCGTTTCCGTGTCGGGAAGCTGGGCAGATTACCATATCGCCTTCACGTGGATCGAGGACGTGGAGGCCCTGCACGTGGCCTGCGCCTTCGACCTCAAGGTGCCGGAGCGGCGGCGGCAGGAGGTTCTGCAACTCCTGTCCTACATCAACGAGCAGCTCTGGGTTGGCCATTTCGACCTGTGGAGCTCCGAGAACGTGGTGATGTTCCGCAACGCCCTGCTGCTGGCCGGCGGTGCCGAGCCGACCCAGGGGCAGTGCGAGACCATGCTGCGGGTGGCGGTGGAAGCCTGCGAGCGCTATTTCCAGGCCTTCCAGTTCGTGATCTGGGCCGGCAAGTCGGCCCGGGAAGCCCTCGACAGCGTGCTGTTCGAAACGGAAGGCTCGGCCTGAGGAGGCGTTTCCCAGGGCTGTTGTCGCGCGTGGCTTCTCGGGACAGTGAAGGGGTCAGGCGTAGCAAATGCGCGTGGATTCCCTTCCCCTCCGCTTCGCTCCGGCCGGGAATGACACTGAACGTGTGACACTGCGCGTGAAGCTTGGTGTCATCCCCGGCGAGCCGCAGGCGAGGGAAGGGGATCTCATTCAGAATGTGGCGCATGTCCCCTCCCCCTTGCGGGGAGGGGTGGGGGTCGCAGGGTCAAAGCTCTCCACTCAGATGAAAAGCTCATAGGCCGCTACAGCGCCTCACTCGCAACCTCTCTCACCCAGCCGCACCACCCCCACCCCTCCCCGCAAGGGGGAGGGGAAAGAAGGCAGCGCTGGCGGCGAGCCCTGCCGATCATGCTCCAGCCTCGACAGGCCGGGCGGAGTATGGATAGTGGGGCCATCCTCCACCCCTCTCCCCAGGTCCGTCATGCCGTCCCATGCTCAGCATCTGCCCTCCTCCCTCATCCTCGTCGGCGCGGGCAAGATGGGCGGCTCCATGCTGGAGGGCTGGCTCAAGGTCGGCATGAATCCCGCAGGGGTCGCGGTGATCGACCCGCATCCTTCCGATGAGATGACGCGCTTCTGCGCCCGGCAGGGAATCTCCCTCAACCCGGCGAACCCCCCTGCGCCGGATGTGCTCGTGCTCGCCGTCAAGCCGCAGATGCTGGACGAGGCCGCTGCGCCCCTCGACGCGCTGCTCGGGCCGGCAACCCTGATCATTTCCATCCTGGCCGGCAAGACCATCGGCAACCTGCGCAGCAGGCTTCCCAGCGCGGCGGCGGTGGTGCGCGCCATGCCGAACCTGCCCGCCAGCATCGGCCGCGGCGCGACGGGAGCCGCCGCAAGCCCCGAGGTGAGCGAAGGCCAGCGCCTCATGGCCGATGCGCTGCTGTCCAGCAACGGCATCGTCGAGTGGCTCGGTTCGGAGGACCTGATCGACGCGGTGACGGCCCTGTCCGGCTCCGGCCCGGCCTATGTGTTCCACCTGGTGGAGTGCCTCGCCGAGGCGGGGACGGCCGCCGGATTGCCGCTGGACCTGGCCCAGCGCCTGGCGCGGGCGACGGTGACCGGGGCGGGCGAACTCCTGTTCCAGAGCGACCTGCCGCCCGCCACCCTCCGGCAGAACGTCACCTCCCCGGGCGGCACCACGGCGGCGGCCCTGGAGGTCCTGATGAGGGAAGAGCAGGGGCTCAAGGCCCTCATGCAGGAGGCGGTGGCCGCGGCCAAGCGCCGGGCGGGGGAGCTGTCGGGCTAGGGCGTTTTCCGCAGGAGGGCCTTCCCCCCTCTCCCGAGTGGGAGAGGGGCAGGGGTGAGGGCAGGACGGTGCAGGATGCGGCGCTGCGCTTTACCCTGCTCTGCTCACCCCCGCCTGTGCTCTGTTCGGAGAGGGCCTTCCCTCACCCCTCTCCCACTCGGGAGAGGGAGATTTGTCGCGTTTCCCTTGCCCTCTGGATCATCCTTCGAGACGGCCTGCGGCCTCCTCAGGATGAGGCGGTGGTGTAAAGATGCCCCGTGCCGCAGGGCTGGCGGATCGCACTTGCGCGAAGGACGCCCTAAATAAAGCCCCGAGAGATTCACGTTCAGAGGATGCCATGACAGACGCTCCCACCGACAAGCGACAGGCGATCGTCGACGCCCTGATGGATCTCGCGGCCAGGCGCCCCTGGCGCGAGATCGAGATCAGCGACGTGGCGCAGGCGGCCCATGTCTCCCTCGCCGAGTTCCGCGACCTGTTCCCCTCGAAGGGCGCGGTGCTGGGGGCCCTGTCGCGGCGGATCGACCGTCAGGTGCTGGAGGGAACCACGGAGGACCTGGCGGGCGAGCCGGCCCGGGAGCGCGTGTTCGACGTGATGATGCGCCGCTTCGACGCCCTGGCCCCCTACAAGGAGGCCCTGCGCCGCACCTTCCGGGATCTGCAATACGATCCCCTGTCGCTCGCCGCCCTCAACCAGGTCTCGCTCAACTCCATGCGCTTCATGCTGGCCGCCGCAGGGATCGGCACGGAAGGGCCCCTCGGCGGGCTGAAGCTCCAGGGGGCGGTGCTGGTCTATTCCAACACCATGCGCACCTGGTTCGAGGACGACGACCCGACGCTTGCCAGAACCATGGCCCGGCTCGACCGGGAGCTGCGCCGCAGCGAGCGCATCCTGGAAGGCGCCGAGGATCTGCGCCGCCTGGCGGCCCCGTTCCGGGCCCTGGGGCGGGCGCTCATGGAAGGCCGCCGCTCCACGAGGCGGCGGCAAAGCCGCCAGGACGACGGCGACACCGGCAATCCCGCAGCCGCCATCTGATCGAGGATCTCATGGATCAGGCCCGCACGGAAACGCCGCCCATCGCGTTCGACGACTTCCTGAAGGTGGATATCCGGGTCGGGCGGATCATCGCCGCCGAGCCCTTTCCGCAGGCGAGAAAGCCGGCCTTCAAGCTCACCATCGATTTCGGCCCGGGGATCGGCCTCAAGCGCTCCTCGGCCCAGATCACCGTGAACCATTCCCCGGACGAACTGGTGGGCTCCCAGGTCCTGGCGGTGGTGAATTTCCCGCCCCGCCAGATCGGCCCCTTCCTGTCCGAGGTGCTCACCCTCGGCGTGCCGGATGCGGACGGAAACGTCATGCTCATCCGGCCGGACCGGGACGTGCCCCTGGGCGGGCGGCTTTACTAGACCGGGGCGTTTTCAGAAGTAGCGAGCCCTCCTCCCCCTTGTGGGGAGGAAGTGGGGCGTGAGCGAGAGCCTATCAGAACGTGACGCTCACACCCCCACCCTGACCCTCCCCACAAGGGGGAGGGAAAAGAGGGCGCAGTTCCGAGCCAGGGATTCCCTTCCCCTGCGAGGGCTTGCGCCCTCTCCGGCCGGGAATGACACTGAGGGTGTCAGCACAGGTGTCATCCCCGGCGAGCGAAGCGAGGGAAGGGGATCCACCTTTGCGACACCCGCCTGTCATCCCGGGGCCGCGCAGCGGAGCCCGGGATCCATAAACCCTGACAGGGCAGGATGAAGCACTGGGGATGTGGCCCGCCCTTCCTGGCTGCGCGGGGATGACAGGGCGGGTGCGATCCCCGACTCTGGCCTCGGCCGGAACACCAGCCCCAGCGGATCGCCTTACGCCGGCAGCCGCACGGTGGCGCGCAGGCCGCCCAGGGGGCTGTCGCCGAGGACGATGTCGCCGCCGTGGGAGCGGGCCACGTCGCGGGCGATGGCGAGGCCGAGGCCGGAGCCGCCTTCGTCCTGGTTGCGGGCCTCGTCCAGGCGCACGAAGGGCTTGAACACCTCCTCGCGCATGTCGGCCGGGATGCCGGGGCCGTCGTCGTCCACGTGCAGGACGAGCCAGCGGGTCTCGTGGTTGGCGGAGATCTCGATGGTGTCCCCGTGCCGGGCCGCATTGCCCACGAGGTTGAAGAGGAGGCGGCGGAAGGCGTCGGGCCGGACGATGACCATGGGATCCCCGACGATGTCGAGCTCGGTCACGTGGCCCTGCCGCTCCGCGTCGGTCTGCACCTCCTCCAGGAGCTGCCGCAGGTCCGTGGGCACCGCCTGCTCCCCCGAGGCTCCCCGGGCGAAGGCGAGATAGCCTTCGAGCATCCGGCTCATCTCGTCCACATCGCGCTTGAGGTCCTCCACCTCCGGGGTCTGCCTCAGCAGGGCGAGGGACAGCTTGAAGCGGGTGAGGATGGTGCGCAGGTCGTGGCTGACGCCGTTGAGCATGGTGGTGCGCTGCTCGATGTTGCGCTCGATGCGCCGCTTCATCTCCAGGAAGGCGTGGCCGGCCTGGCGCACCTCCCGCGCGCCCCGGGGGCGGAACTCGATCTCGCGGCCCTTGCCCAGCCCCTCGGCGGCTTCCGCGAGGCGCAGGATGGGCCTGATCTGGTTGCGCAGGAACAGGATGGCGATGCCCAGCAGCACGAAGGACGAGGCCCCCATCCAGACCAGGAAGATGTGCGAGTTGGACGCATAGGCCTGGCTGCGCCGGGCCAGAACCCGCATGACCTTGTTCCGGTCGAGCCTGATGCGCACCTCCACGTAGTTCGAGCGCCCCACCGTGTCGATCCAGTAGGGCCGCTCGATCTGGCGGCGCAGCTCGTCCGACAGGGTCTCGTCGAGGATCGAGAAGAAGGGCTTGGGGCCCGGGGCCGGCAGGTCCGTGTCCTGGAGGATGTCCACGTCGAGCTGGAGCCGCTCGGCGGCGATCCGCGTCAGGGTCTTCTCGTTCCTGTCCTGCGGGTAGCTCTCGTAGATGTCCATGAGGGCGGCGATGTCGGCCGTGACCGCCGAGGACAGGCGGCGGGTGACGAGCTGGTAGTGCCGCTCCATGAACGCGTAGGCGACCACCGATTGCAGCAGGATGACCGGCGCGATGATGATGATGAGGGCGCGGGCGTAAAGCCCCTTCGGCAGGACCCGGCTGAACCAGCGGGCGGCTCGCGCGACGGGCGAGTACCTCGGCGCGACGGCGAGCTTCATCGGTCGATGACGAGACGGTAGCCGATGCCGCGCACCGTCTGCAGGAAGATGGGGTTGGCCGGATCGGTCTCGATCTTGCGGCGCAGGCGGTTGATCTGCACGTCCACCGTGCGCTCGTTCGCCGCCCCGCCGTTGCCCGAGAGCGCCTCGCGGGGGACGTTGTCCCCGGCCTGGGCCCCCAGGATCGTCAGGATCTCCCGCTCCCGCTCGGTGATGCGCACCACCTCGTCCTCCCGGCGCAGCTCGCCGCGGTCGAAGCGGAACGAGAACGGGCCGAAATGCACGCTCTCGGGGGCGTCCGCCGCCGCGGCGCCCGCCGCCGGCGCGGCCCGCTTGAGGATGTTGCCGAGGCGCAGCAGGAGTTCGCGGGGCTCGAAGGGCTTGGGCAGGTAGTCGTCCGCGCCGATCTCCAGGCCGGTCACCCGGTCGGAGGCGTCGGCGCGGGCGGTGAGCATGAGGATCGGCACCTGGGAGGTCCGGCGCAGGCCGCGGGCGTAATCGAAGCCCGTCTCCCCCGGCATCATCACGTCGAGCACCAGGGCGTCGAACACGAAGGTCTCGGATTTCGCCCGCGCCTCGGCGGCGCTGGCGGCGGCGGTGACCCGGTAGCCGTTCTCGGTGAGGAACCGGGTCAGCAGGTCGCGCAGGCGGCGGTCGTCGTCCACCACGAGGACGTGCGGGGCATGGTCGGGGATGTCGATGCGTGTCGCTTCCATGGGCTCGGGCGCTGTTGTCGGCTGTCCTGCCTTTATCAGGTTTCGCCGCCGCCGAATACGAGGCGCGCCACATGGTCCCGGTCGTCCGGGTCGATGAGGCGCAGGAGGTAGCGGCTCACCGCCTCCTTGCCCTCGGGATCGAGCTCGGCCAGCGCCCGCAGGATGCGGCGGGTCTGGAGCCGGGCGAGCTTGATGGCGAGATCGTGGCCCCGCGCGGTGGCGAAGAGCAGGCGCTGGCGGCGGTCGGAGGTGCCCATCCGGCTCTCGATGAAGTCCTTGTCGAGCAGTTCCTTCAGCACCCGGTTGAGGCTCTGCTTGGTGATCCGCAGGATGTCCAGAAGCTCCGCGATGGTCAGGCCTGGATTGCGGTCGACGAAGTGCAGCACCCGGTGATGGGCCCGGCCGAAGCCGTATTCGTCCAGGATCCGGTCGGGATCGCTGACGAAGTCCCGGTAGGCGAAGAAGAACAGCTCGATGAGGTCATAGGCCGGGGGCTCCGCCAGGATGTCCTGGCCGGCGGTCCGGGGTCCCAGAGCCGGGATCGCGTCAGTCACGGGGCAGATCCATTTTTATGTCAGCCTTGTTGACATATCTCAGGGCGATTGTTACTCGTCAAGGCGCTTTCGCGAAATGAACGACATTCCAATCGGACGAAAGCACGCCGGAAATTACAAGGCCCCGGCCGCCACAAGGCCTGCATTCCAAGGAGAAGAACGATGTCCGCGACCCCCTTCGATCAACGTGATGGTTGGATTTGGTACGACGGGCAGATCGTACCCTGGAAGGACGCCCAGCTCCACGTTCTCTCCCATGGCCTGCATTACGGCTCCAGCGTGTTCGAGGGCGAGCGCGCCTATGGCGGCGAGGTCTTCAAGTCCACAGAGCATTCGGAGCGCCTGAAGAAGTCGGCCGAGATCCTGGATTTCGAGATCCCCTACAGCGTGGCCGAGATCGACGCGGCCAAGCGCCTGGTGCTGGAAAAGAACGGGCAGACGGACGCCTACCTGCGCCCGGTGGCCTGGCGCGGCTCGGAGATGATGGGCGTCGCCGCCCAGCACAACAAGATCCACCTCGCCATCGCGTCCTGGGAGTGGCCGAGCTACTTCGACCCGGCCCAGAAGATGAAGGGCATCCGCATCGACATGGCGGAGTACCGCCGTCCCGATCCGGCCACCGCGCCCTCCGCCGCCAAGGCCGCGGGCCTCTACATGATCTGCACCATCTCCAAGCACAAGGCGGAGCGGAAGGGCTATGCGGACGCGCTCATGCTCGACTGGCAGGGACGGGTGGCCGAATGCACCGGCGCCAACGTGTTCTTCACCCGCGACGGCATCATCCACACGCCCCTGGCCGATTGCTTCCTCGACGGCATCACCCGCAGGACGGTGATCGAGCTGGCCCGCCGCCGCGGCCTCGAAGTGGCGGAGCGCCGGATCATGCCGGAGGAGCTTTCGAGCTTCAACGAGTGCTTCATCACCGGAACCGCCGCGGAGGTCACCCCCGTGGCGGAGATCGGCCCCTACACCTACCAGCCCGGCAACATCTCCAAGACCCTGATGGAGGATTACATGGCCGAGGTGCAGCCCAAGGCGAAGGCGGCCTGAGGCCCTTCGCCCGACGAACAGCCCGGCGCGGAGGCCTTAAAAATCCTCCGCGTCGGGAATGCGGTTGAAGGCGATCTTCGCCCCCGCATAGCCGCCGGGAATCGTGACTCGGGGTCCCCAGTGCAGGAGCGTGCGCCGGTAATGGGCGTTGAGCCGGTCGGCCAGCAGGGACAGGTATTCCATCCGCCGCTTGAGCTGCGCCTCCGGGGTGAAGTCGAACAGGTCCCCCTCGATCCCCTCCAGGGGCACCAGGCTGTGGAGCGCGATGTGCACGCTGCGGCTGCGGTTCATCCCCTCCCGCTCCGCGTGGAGGAAGAGCCGGCTCAAACCCGCCAGCAGGGAGGGATCGTCCCAGGTGGGCGGGAAGTGCTCCTCCCCGTACCAGCCGGCGCTGTGCCGGTCGGTCAGCCACAGGCTGAGGCAGCGCGCCGAGAACCCGGCCCGGCGCATCCGGCTTGCCGCCTTGGCCAGGAGCACGCGGGCGGCCGCATAGGCTCCGCCCAGGGAGCGCCAGTCCGCCGGCAGGACGCGGCCATGGCCGAACATGCGCCGCCGGGTTTCCGGCCGCTCCACCGTATGGCCGTGCAGCCCCATCCACAGCCGCTCCCCCTCGACGCTGCCCCAGAGCCGGCGCAGCTCCTTGGGCTGGAGCCGCCACAGGGCGGCCATGTCGGCGACGCCCGCCCGGGCGAGCCGGGCGGCGTTGCCCCTGGCGATGCCCGGCACATCCGTGAGCCTCAGGGAGAGCAGGGGGCCCGGCAGATCGTCCGGATGAAGGGCCGCGAGGCCGTCGGGCTTGTTCATCTCGGCGGCGATCTTGGCCAGGAGGTCGTTGGGCCCCAGGCCCACGGAGCAGGTGAGCGTCGGCCCGATCTCGCTCGCAATGGCGTTCTTCACCCGCCGGCCGACGGCGAGCGCCTCCGCCTGCTCCGAGGGCAGGAGCGCGCACACCATCTCGTCGATGGAGCACACGGCCTTGACCGGCAGAACCGTCCCGATGGCCGCAAGGATCAGCCGGTGCAGGTCCACATAGACCTCGTGCCGCGCCACCACCAGCACGAGCCCCGGGCATTGCCGCCTCGCGTCGCGCACGAAGGCGCCGCGCTTGAGCCCGAGGGCCTTGGCCTCGCGGCTCACCGCGATCAGCCCCGTATGCTCCGAATCCACCGGAATGACCCCCACGGCCCGGCCGCGGAGCCGGGGCTGGAGGTGCTGCTCGGCGCTGGCGAAGAAGGAATCGAAGTCCACGTAGAGCCGCTCCAGGCCCGTCGGCTTGCGCATCCCCGGCTCCCATCCTGCCGCGTCGATGAACGAAACAAGAACACGAGCTTGGCGGCAAGTCGAGCGCCCGGCCTGTGGATAATGGGGATGAAAGGCTAGGGCCGATTCTATTTCCTATGGGGAACCAAAGGGGTGATTTGCCGTTCTCATTCAGGAACAAAAAGAGAACAATAGGAGTCTCTCATGGCCTCGAACACAGCCTCGAACGCAAAGGCTTCCCAGCGTCCCGCAGAGGGGCGCGGCAACCCTGCGGATGTCCAAAATCCCAAGGTCAATCCCGACCCGTCCGACAACCAGATCAAGGATCCGGAGGAGTGGGTCACCGGGCATGAGCCCATGACCGGCGCGCAGGCGTCCTATCTCAAGACCCTGTCGGAGCAGGCCCACGACCCCAAGGCCTTCGACCCGAACCTGGACAAGGCCGAAGCCTCGAAGCGGATCGACCAGCTCAAGCAGGGCCAGGACCGCTAAAGGGTCCTGCCTTGGCGTCTCAAGGGTGGCCGGGCCTGTCCCGGCCATCTGCACGTCCGGGCCCTCGAATTCTGGCCGATGGAGGCGTGACGGGTCCTTTCCCCTTGCGGGGAAAGAATGGATCCCCTTCCCTCGCTTCGCTCGCCGGGGATGACACGTAGCGTTACCCCAGTGTCATTCCCGGCCGGAGCGAAGCGGAGGGGAAGGGAATCCATGGCTCGGAACTGCGCCCTCTTTTCCCTCCCCCTTGTGGGGAGGGCCAGGGTGGGGGTGTGAGCGATAGCCTATCAGAACCTAGCGCCAACACCCCCACCTCCACCTCCTCCCCACCGCAAGTCGGGTGTTCCCGACTTGCGCAAGCAAGAGCCCATCTCAGGCAAGCCTGAGATGGGTGGGGAGGAGAGCCCGTCGCGCTCCCTGCGCTTTGTCGGCCAACCTCTCAGGCACCGCGTCGCGGTTGTTGCGGCCGGGGCGGGTCCTGTGTGATCCTGTTTCAGGACGTCAACGCTGCCCCTCGAGGATGCCTGCCATGCGAATCCTCTACGCCCTCTGCCTTCTCGTCGCCGCCGCCGGAGGTTCGGCCGCGGCCGAGGTCGAGATCGGCGCGAGGGTCCCCGGCTCTGCCGACCTCACCTATGCCAGCCTTCTGAAGCAGGTGGTCCCGGATCTCGCCCTGGCGAACGGCGAGGCCACCGGCACGCAGGTCCGACCCTTGCGCCACATCGCGGAGGGGTTCGGCGGCAAGCCTCCGGGCGCCATCGCGATCCGCACGGCCGACGCCCTCGCCCTGGAGGCGGAGGGGCGCAATCACCTTCTCGTCCTGGCCCATCTCGGCGCGTCCGAGGACCGGGTCGAGGAGACCGTCATCCTCGCCCTGTTCGATCAGGGGCCCAGCCCCAGGCTTCTGGACGTGGTCGATGTGGGGATGGACCGGTTCACCTCCCTGGGCAAGCCGCCGCTCCTGCGCATCGGCCCCAAGGACCAGGCGGTGGTGACCACGAGCAGCCATCACAATTCCAACCAGTCCTATCGCTCGACAGCCCTCATGGCGGTGCAGCAGGGACGGTTCAAGCTCATCGACACGTTCTCCACCCTTGGCGACCGGGCCTGCAGGGGCCGGGACGAGCTGGTCAACAGCCAAACCCTGTCCTTCGCCACGGAGCCCTCGAAGGGCGGGCGCTACCATGCGATCCGGGCCACGGTCATCGAAGGGGAAACCGTGAAGGCGGGGGCCTGCGGGGGCCGGGAAGGCGGCGCGCGCACATCCTCCCGGCGCTGGTCCGCCTCCTATCGCTGGAGCGAGGCCGAGCAGGCCTTCGTCCGCTCCTCCGATGCCCTGAAGAACCTGGAGGCCAGGAACGAGAAGCGCTTCTGAACGGCCCCGCGATCCGGGCTCGGAGCGCCGGGCCCAGGGTGCTAGAATGGGGCATGGACCGGGTTTGCCTGTCTTGCGGCCTGCACCGCCTCGCGAGGACGCCGCTCTTGGCGGCGGCCGTCGTCGCGGTGCTGCTCGACGACGCCTTCCGGGCCGTTGTCGTTCCGGCGGTGCGCGCGCTCGCCGAACTTGCCCCCATCCGGCGGGTCGAGGCCCGCATCGCCGGGCTGCCGCCTCGGGGGATCCTGCTGCTGTTCGTCGTCCCGCTCGCGGTTATCGAGCCGTTCAAGATCTATGCCCTCTACCTTGTCGGCCAGGGGCGCTTTGCCGCCGCCGCGGCCGCCTTCGTGGTGGCGAAGGTGGTGGGCCTCGGGCTCGCGGAGCGCCTCTTCGCCATCGGCCGGGACCAGCTGCTGTCGATCCCCTGGTTCGCCTGGTGCCACGGCAGGATCCTGGCGATCCGCCGCCGCGTACACGGCTGGCTCGAACGGCGGCGCATCTGGCGCCAGGCGGTGGATGCGGTGCGGGGAATGCGCCGGAGGCTTGCGGCCGTCAGGCTGGCTCTCGGCCGCTTCGCCAGGCGCGCCGGGCGGGGCCGGCTCGCCGCCGCCCGCCGCCTGGTGCGCCGGGGCCGGGCCGCGTGAAACCGGAGCGAAAACCGGCCGTTGTCTCTTTTCCGGGGCCCGAACCATCCCCACATAGGGAATGGGAGCGTTGTGCTCCAAACGATGAGAATGGAACGATGATGAAATTTGCGTCTCGCCGAAGCCGCGTCATGATCGCCCTGGCGGCCGCCTTGATCTTTGCCGGTAGCGCGGCAGAGGCTCGCGTCGGCGGGGGACGGGGCAGCTTCGGGTCGCGCGGCGCGCGCACGTGGAGCGCCCCGCCGAGCACCAACACGGCGCCCGGAACGGCCGCGCCGATCCAGCGCTCGCAGGTTCCCAACCAGGGTCCGGCCATGAACCGTCCCGGCACGCCTGCCCCCAACGTGGCGCAGCCGAGCCGCTTCGGCTTCGGCTCGGGCCTCATGGCCGGCCTCTTCGGCGCGGGCATGCTGGGCATGCTGTTCGGCAGCGGCTTCTTCGGCGGCCTTGCCGGGTTCGCCTCGATCCTGGGGCTCCTGCTCCAGGTCGGCCTCGTGGTCCTGCTGGTCTCCTTCGCCATGCGCTGGTTCCGCAGGCGTCAGGAGCCGGCCTATGCGCAGGCGCATGAGCGCTCCATGGGCGGCAGCGTGCCGCCCGCCGGAGGACGCCCGATGACGGGCGGTCTGGGCGGCCTCGGCAGTGGCCTCGGCGGCGGGCTTGGCGGAGCCCTGGGCGGTCGCTCGCAGGCGGCGGCGCGCCGTCCCGGCGTGCGCGACGAGATCGGCATCGGCGAGCAGGACTTCGCGGCCTTCGACCGCGCCCTGGTCGAGGTGCAGGACGCCTATTCCCGCCAGGACGTGGCCAGGCTATGGGAGCTGGCGACGCCTGAGATGGCCGGCTACATGCAGGAAGAGCTCAGCGACAACCTCGCCCGCGGGGTCGTGAACAAGGTGTCGAACGTGCGCCTGCTCCAGGGCGACCTGTCCGAGGCCTGGCGCGAGGGCAACGCCGACTACGCCACCGTCGCGATGCGCTATGCGCTCACGGACGTGATGCTCGACAAGGCCACGAACCGGGTGGTGGAAGGCGATCCGCAGCAGATTGGTGAAGCCACCGAGATCTGGACCTTCCGCAGGGACCAGGGCGGCTCCTGGAAGCTCTCGGCGATCCAGCAGGGCGCGTAAGCTCCCTCAGGCGACGATCCGAGCGGCCGGTTTTCACCGGCCGCTTTTTTTATGGCCTCGCGGCGCGGCGGAACCCCCGCTGCACCGGCCGGTTGACCCGATCACGACCGAACGGATGAGGGGAACCACCATGGTCAATCCAGGCAACCCGACCAACGAGCCGCTTCCGGGCGGCAACATCCCAACCGAGGTGCCGCCGGGCCCCGCTCCCGACGAGGTGCCGGATATCGGCCCCACCGGGCCGCGCACCCCCTATCCCGTCAACGATCCCGGCATCTCGGACCCGTCCGGGCCGGGCTCCGAGCCCGATTACCTGCCGGGAAACCCCACCGATCCGGGCCCGCGGATCATGTAGGGTAGGCTTGGCGGGGCGATCGTCCTGCATCTCGGGGATCGTCTAGAGAGCGCAGGAAGCGCGACAGAACCCCCTCTCCTGTGTGGGAGAGGGTTAGGGGTGAGGGAAGGCCCGCCCCGATCAAAGCTCAGCGCGGGGTGAGCGGATACGTGAGCATCCATCCTGCACCGTCCTGCCCTCACCCCTGCCCCTCTCCCACACGGGAGAGGGGATGGCCGGCGCTTCGTCGGATCCTGCACGGGAGAGCAGGGCGGGACTCTATATCTCCAGGATGGCGTAGGGCTTGCCCGTGGGCTTCTCGATGTGCTGGGCCACGTTGTAGACCGGCTGGCCGCCGGGGGTGCGTCCCTCGTAGCGGCCCCGGTGGGCGTGGCCGTGAACGATGGCGTTCACCTTGAAGCGGTCGATGGTTTCCGCGAGGCGCGAGGAGCCGAGGAAGGGATAGATCTCCAGGGGCTCGCTCTCGATGGTGTCGGGGATCGGCGCGTAATGGAGGATCACCAGGGAGCGCTTGGCGCGCACCTGGCGCATGGCGTTCTCGAGGCGCAGGGTCTCGTTCATGGCCTCGCCCACGAACTGCTTGATGGCGGGCTCTCCGAACGAGCCGAGCATGCGCCGCCCGAAGCCCCCGGCAAAGCCCTTCACGCCCACGAAGCCGACCCCGTCGATCTCCACCGACTGCCCGTCGAGCACCTTCATGCCCGCATCGCGCAGGATGCGCGTGACCTCCTCGGCCGCGCCGCATTCGTAATCGTGGTTGCCGAGCACGCCCACCACGGGGATCGAGCAGGCCTTCAGGTCCTGCGCGAGAAGCTCCGCCTCCTTGGGCTTGCCCAGGTCCGTGAGGTCGCCGGCCAGCACCAGCACCTGGGCCTCCCGGGAGATTTCCCCGAACAGGTCCCGGTACGACACCCCGTTGTCCTCCCGGACGTGAAGGTCGCCCATGGCGGCGACCCGCATGAGCGGCTGCGCCTCAGTCATTGCGCCATTCCCCTTCGCCGCCCACGTCGGCGAAGCCCCATTCCTTCACGTCGATGTCGTAGTCGATGCGGGAGAACATGCGCCCGCGGCAGACCTTCATCTGCGGCGGCGGCAGGTCGCGCTGCTTGTTCAGGCGGTCGAGGAGCTCGTCCATGACCCAGCCGGGCACGTTGTCCCGCTCGCTGGGATAGATCCAGCGGAAGTTGAGCAGGTGCATCAGCAGCACCTCCCAGTGCACTTCCATGTAGGCGAGAAGCTGGTTCCAGTCGATCAGGTTGTGGGCCTTGAGGATGGTGTGGGCCACGTCGGCGCCGTCGTAGCGGTGGCGCAGCTGGATGAAGCACTTGGACCAGACGAGCTCGGTGGGGCCGACGATCCGCACGGGCGAGCCGAAGACCTCGATCTGCCGGGCGTTCTCGAACCACAGGTCCCCGATCGGCATGGTGCCGTTGGAGGAGGCGAAGATCACGTCGAAGAAATACTGGCCCTTGAACACCTTGCCGAGCCAGCGGTCGTCCTCGATCTCGACGGAATAGCCCAGGCCCTTGAAGTGGGAGAGGACCCGCGTGAAGTCCCCGGCCTTGCAGAAGATGTCCAGATCCTTGGTGGGGCGGCTGATGCCCGTATAGGCCGAGATCGCATAGGTGCCGGCGAGCAGGAAGGGCAGGCCGAGCTGGTTTAGCTCCCGCAGGGCCTCGGCGTAGAAGGTTTCGGATTCCGGGTATTTGAGGGTCGGCTCCGCCTTGGCGTCGATGGTGGGAACGCCGGGGAGAGCCTTCGATTTCACGTCCGGCGGTTTCTCGTCTCGATTCTGGGCTGCCATCGCACTTGTCCGAAGCGTGGCCAGCGACGACCCGCGTTCGACAACCGGAAGACGGAAATGAAGTTCCGTGCGGGCCGAGGCTGCGGGTTCAAGGAAAGGTCAGGGCACCGGAGGGCTAATGGTCCCCGTGGGAGGTGCGCACGTCCCGGGGGCTGTTGAGGATTTCCAGCAGGCTGTTGGCGATGTGGCGCGCCTCGTCGTCCTTGAGGCGCAGCATGAAGGGCGGCAGGACGCCGGCCTGAAGGGCGACCACCGCCATGCCATGCTCGTCCACGCCCACGTCGATGGTCTGGGAGGTGACGTCCATCATCTCTTCGGTGATCTCCTCGCCCTCCTCGGCGTTCTCGCCGATGGCGAGAAGGAGCTGGCCCAGGGCCTTGACCAGGGACCGGGCCGCGTGAGGGTCCATCACCACCGCCGTCGATTGCTCGCCCTTCTGGAACGCGAGCTGGATGTTGTCGCCTTCGAGCGTGACGGAAATGCCTGCCATCGTCGTCCTCTTCTTTCCCGTCACATATGGGGTTTCGCGTGGCGAGGGAAAGGCGGGTCCTGATACGACGAAAGGGCCCGCAGCCCAAGGGGGAAAGGTCTTCCTCCAAAGGCGCGGGACCGGCTCTTTCGATGGGGATAAGCCCTTCGGGCAGCAGGACGCCCTGAAAGCCGGGGCGTCCTGCCGGCGGGGCGGCTCAGGTCTCCGACGGGCCGGAGGTGCGCCGGCGGGAGGCGGCGCCCGTCCCGGCGGGGGAGGCGCCGCCCGTGGACGCTCCCGTGCCGCCCGCGCCGGTTCCCGACAGCATGCTTCCGCCCATGCCCGCATCGGCATATTGCTGGACCCGCAGGTTGTTCTGCACGTGGCCGACGCCGGAGACGGATTCCGCCAGATCCTCCGCGTGGCGCTTCTCGAAGCGGCTGTTCACCGTGCCGCTGAGGGTGACCTCCCGGTTGGACACGGTCACGTGGACCTCGGACGCGTCGATATGGGGATCGTCCGTGAGGCGGTCGTTCACATCCTCCAGGATGCGCTCGTCGGAGCGCTGGTAGCCCTTCGGGCCGCGGCCCCGGTGGTGCTCGGCCTGCTGCCTGTCCCGGCCGCCGCGGCCCCCGGAATCGTCGTCGCCGAACCAGGACTGGACCTCGTCGCCGGCCCGCTCGAAGAAGCCGCGCTCGTCGTCGTCCCGGGAGCCCCGGCCGAAGGCGCTCGATCCGAAGCGGTCCTGATCGCGCCCCTGCGGGCGGCCGGATTGTCCCCGGTCCCCGCCGCGCTCGTCCCGGAAGACCGGGCCCCTGCGCTCCTCGCCCACCACGTCGCGCCAGTCGAGGGAAGAGCCCCCCGAGCCGTAGCCGGCGGAGTCGCGGAAATCGCGCTCGCGCCCGGAGTGATCGTCCCGGCCGCCCTCGAAGCCCGACCGGCTGTTGCCGAAGCCCCGGCGGGCGATGTAGCCGTCGTCCTCGCGCTCCCGGTCGCCCATTTGCCGGTCGCGGTAGCGGTCCCGATCATAGCGGTTGCGGTCGTTGGCCATCGGAGCGCTCCTCACATTTTTGTGGAAAAGACCGCCCTGCCGGCGGTGCCCAAGGGCAACGAAAAGGCCCGGACGGGGGTTCCTGAGGGGTCCTGCACGAGCAGGCCGCAGGGGCATTTTACAGGCCGCGCTCGAACGGGAGGGCGGGGCTCTGCATTGACGCCACGGGTTTGTCCGAGAAACACTCTTGATAAGGTGAGATCCCATGACGGAAGCCGTATCCGGCCTGAGCGACGAGGCCCTGGCGGTCTTCGCCTTCGCCGCCTACCACCAGCTCAGCAGCGGCCAGATCGTCCGCAGCATCGTCCAGCGGGACGGGGCAGGCCACAAGGCCAGCGATAGGGCCGTGTCCGAGCTCCAGGGCCGGGGGCTGATCCAGGCCGACGGCCAGGACATCACCTTCACGCCCCAGGGGGAGGAGGCCCTGCAGGCGATGATTTCCGCCCTGCGGGGACGGCAGGGGTAGCCATTCAGGGTAGACCTGGGGGCTTCCGGCGGATGCCTTGCATTTGCCAAATCCTTCGCCTAGTTATTTCGTCATCGACATTTGGCCGGACGACTGGGCTACTTCGCTTTGGCACTGCCGGGCGCACGTTCCTTCTCTCTACCAATATCGACTAACGGGTGTTTCGGCTTCGGCTTTCACCCACGTGCAAGCGACAGTGAAAGGAATTCCCATGGAAACGGGAACCGTGAAGTGGTACAATGAAACCAAGGGTTACGGTTTCATCCAGCCCGACAATGGCGGCAAGGACGTGTTCGTTCACGCCACGGCGCTCGAGCGGGCCGGCATGCGCGGCCTCCGCGAGGGTCAGAAGATCACCTACGAGCTTCAGACCGACCAGCGCACGGGCCGCACCTCTGCAGTGAACCTGCAGAACTCGTAAGGGTTTCATGCCGGAGGACGGGCGCCCCGCGCGTCCTCTTGCAAACAAGCCGTTCCGGTTCGGGAGCGGCTTTTTTGTTGTGGGAAAGGCTTTGCATGGCAAAGGAAGAACTGATCACCTTCGAGGGCCTCGTGACCGAGATCCTGCCCGATGCGCGCTACCGCGTGCAGCTCGACAACGGCCATGAGGTCATCGCCTACACGGCCGGCAAGATGAAGAAGAACCGCATCAAGACCCTGGCCGGCGACCGGGTCACCGTGGAGATGTCGCCCTACGACCTGGAGAAGGGCCGCCTCATCTTCCGGCACAAGGACACCGGCGCATCCTCGGGCCCCCGCCCGCCGCAGCGCGGCAACCAGCAGTTCCGGCGGCGCTGAAAAGGCGGCCCGCGCCAAGCGCAAGCCGCCCTCAAAAACCTGTCCTTCAGGCCGGCCGCTCCCGCCCGTCAGGCGACCGCGTGCATCACCGACAGGGTGACCCGGTCAGGCCCGATATCCTCGTCCATGTCGGTGAAGTGCATCAGCTCGGCGAGCCGGTTGCGGGCGCGGTTGACCCGGCTCTTGATGGTGCCCACGGCGCAGCCGCAGATCTCCGCCGCCTGCTCGTAGGAGAAGCCGGAGGCTCCCACCAGAAGCAGCGCCTCGCGCTGGTCGTGGGGCAGGCGCGCCAGGGCCTTCTGCAGGTCCTCGAAATCCAGGTGGGGCAGCTGGTCCGGCTGGACCGAGAGCGCCGCCGCGTATTTCCCGTCCGCGTCCTCCACCTCCCGGCGCCGCTTGCGGTACTCGGAATGGAACAGGTTGCGCAGGATGGTGAAGAGCCAGGCCTGCATGTTGGTGCCGGGCTGGAAGCGCTCGATATTGGCGATGGCCCGCATGAGCGTTTCCTGCACCAGGTCGTCGGCGCGGTCCACGTTGTTGGTGAGCGAGATGGCGAAGGCGCGCAGGTTCGGCGTGGCCTTGAGCATGGAATCGCGAAGATCGGCGTCAATGCTCATGACTGCTGCTTCTCCGGCCTCGTCTCATCCAGGCGGTTGATGATCTCGATGAACCGCTCCGGAACCGGCTGCTCGCCGAGCGCCAGGGACTCGTAGAACTGGCGCAGGCGCTGGCCGATCTGGGCCTGGACCGAGCGGCTGAGCGCCGGGGACGAGGATTTTCTGAGGCCTGGAACAGGCTCTGGATCATATGGGGGCATGGGTCTCGGATTCTTGGTTGTCATTGGGTGGTCCAGGTCCATGGCAAGCGGCGACCTCCCTTGAGGGGTCGCACTGGAGGCGGCACCCGATCGCCGTGAGGGTAACGCCAAGCCGTTCCGATCGTTCCGCTTCCCCAGGGGAACCTGTGGATCGAATCCGCTGTCGGGCGGGAACTTAATCCTTACGGCCAAGTTTCCCGCAGGAGGGCCGTTTCGCCCGAAACCGCCGCGCCCGGCGGCCGGACGACGGCCCCCGGACAGGCCCGACAAGGAGCGCTCCCATGCCCATCGGCACCATCATCCTGATCATCGTCATCCTGCTGCTCATCGGCGCCGTTCCGGCCTGGCCGCACAGCCGGGGCTGGGGCTACGGCCCGAGCGGCCTCCTGGGCGTGGTCCTCGTGATCCTGCTCATCCTGCTGCTCATGGGCCGACTCTGACGGCTCCCGCCGGGGGCCCGGCCCGTTCCGGGCGCCTCGCCGGGCGCCTCCCGCACGGCGGGTGCGTCCCGTGCGGCGGGTGCGCCCACACACATCCGGCCGGGCGGCTTCAGCCTTATGTCTTGATGCGCCGCTGCCCCTCGCGGCCCCCGGAGGCGAACGAGGCCAGTCTCCCTCCACGGTCGCCAGGGCAAGGCCTCTTTTCCGGTCCCCGCCCGGACGGGAAAGACCCCGTCATCCGCTGAAACATTTAGCGGATGACGGGGGGCTTTTTTTAGGTGGCGCTTGGGCGCGCAGGCCTGGAGCCCGCACTCTCTATCGTATTCGTCGCTCCCATGGGTGGGGCTGCTCAGGTCTCGCCGCCACATGGCTGATCTCGTCCTCGTGCTATTGAGCACCTCCCCATTGCGCGCCACCACCCTGGTGCGGGCCCGGCCACACGGGTCGTTGCCCGCCCAATGCAACTGCTCGCCCTAGGGTTTAAGGGATGCTGCCGCTGCGCTCCTGCTTTGTTAGATGTGCGCTAGTGGCGATGGGTAAGCACGCTTCAGCTTAGCGGGGACGAAGTGAGCTTTGATGAAATCACTGAAGCTGTGAATAACGTAAACTCGCGGTGTAACCCAAACTAGGATTGTGGTCACCTTATGGTTGAGACTAAGGTCGCCTCAATTCTCCGAGTACCCAAAATGCTAACTCAGCGCTATCTTTCATCTGCAAAAAATCTCAAAGCAATACTCAGCAAGATAGTGGATGGAGCGCCACCTGAGCGATTTAACTTAGAACATCTTAACGGACTTGGCTTTACCTCCAGCAACGATAGGGCGGTTATTCCTCTACTCAAAGATCTTGGCTTCTTAGATGCAGAAGGTCGTCCTACTCAACGCTATCTCGATTATCGTGATCGATCTAGATCGAAAAGTATTCTCGGGGAGGCTCTTAGAGAGGCGTATAGTGATCTATTTTTGATAAATGAAAAGCTTTCGAAGGGGGATCGAGACGCAATACAAGGACGGTTTAAATCTACTTATGGGGTGTCAGACCGTGTTGCCGAAGCTCAGGCTGCAACGTTCTTGGCCTTGCTTGAAAATGCGTCCATAGATGAAATTTCTGCAGTTCCTAGAAGTGAGCAACTCGCGAGTCAGCTCCATGTAGATACAAGTAGTTCTAGCTCTAGGGATAAGCCCGCGCGTCGCGATATATCCTTGAGTTATCGCGTAGAGATCCACTTGCCTGCTACCCGCGACATAGAAACATACAATGTAATATTCAAGGCATTAAAGGAGCATTTGTTAAGTGAGTGAGCATGCAAAAATTAGAGACTGGATGTTCCGGTCACTGATGTTTGAAGCAGATGCGGAGAATTTTAGGCAGGCTGGAATTCGAGTAGGAGCGGATCAGAGGAATTTGGAACGTCATCTGTTCGATGAAACTCTAGCGCCGTTCCCTATCGCAGCACGGAACGAGGCGCTCCGTATGTCACGAATATACGCTTTACTTCATTGCTTTGAGAATGCTGTTCGTGAACTTGTCAAAGAGCGTCTGGAGCAAGCATTGGGTCCCAATTGGTGGGTGACTGGCGTTAGCGAGACTATACGGAAGCACGCTGAGTCGCGAAAGCAAGATGCTGTTAAGCATTCTTGGTTGCAGGGCGAAAGGGCTGAACTACTGTCGTTCATCGAATTTGGGCATCTAGGGTGTGTTGTCGCTTGAACTGATTGGATCGTCTTGCGTTTTGTTCCTCCGGGATGAGGTGGAGCAATGCTCAGCGATGCACAATGGGCCCTTCTGGAGCCCTTGATTGAGGCGTGCCGACCG